>Ga0209208_10011635_pt1 | contig 11250 bp, 4 predicted proteins | sample S1TSphfallax_3_FD_187694 | JGI IMG/M metagenome (GOLD analysis project Ga0209208, IMG submission 187694) | Host-associated microbial communities from peat moss isolated from Minnesota, USA - S1T2_Fd - Sphagnum fallax MG (SPAdes) (version 2) | ecosystem: Host-associated > Plants > Peat moss >...
AGGGCATAAATGTCATAAACCCCTTTTGACATCCATAAATCAAAACTTGTTGTTACATAATTACAATCTGCCAAAGCAAGTAGGACATACAATTGCTTAATTTTTTCAACCAACTTTGACAAAAAATTTCTTGAAAATGGTTTCTTAAAAGGCAAAACAACCCTTGGACATAAATGTAAATTAAATATTTTTAACTGTTGGCTTTCAATAAGATGCATTGGAAAATGGTTTTTAACAATTAAATGAGTTAAATCTTCCAAAAACTACTTTTGCTACACATCCTTTTTTAAATAAAAATATTTGGTAGCAAAAAAATTAGAAATAATGATTCCATTTACATGAGGTCTTTTCTTTGCAAGTTGCCTCTCATAAGGTTCATTTAATAAAAATTTTACTTCTTCAAAACATTTTCACAATCATACAGTGGTTTGCATAAACATGTGTTTTTAATACAATAATTCCATTTTCATTGTTATACAATATTAAACCTTTACTTGCTTCTATTTTGGCATTTGTTATTCAAATTGAACTTGTATAATAATGAATGCATCTCATTAATTGACGACATTTAAAATCCATTAGCTTATTGTCATTTACATAATAAAATGACCAGCATAATGCATTTATGTTATCATGTATCCATTTTTTTCTTCAAAGATGCAAATTTTTCAATTTTTTTTTCATTTTTTCTTTCCCTTCATATGAAGTAATATTTTTTTATGTTTACAAACTTGGTTGAATTTCAAACTTTTCTTCCATTTTCTCCTCTTCCATTACAACACCATATAGATATATTTTATCATGTTTATTCATTTTGGGATGACTTTTCCATCATTAGTTGTAAAATGAAATTCTACTAGATGAATGGTGAAAAACACCAAACAACATTATGCAAACTTCTAAGCTACAAAACAAATCATTTACAAAATCATTTACAATTTACAAGAACATTTACAAAAGTGAAGTGCAATGTAAGGCTATAACACACTTAAAATGTAGTTGAATTTCATAAAAAAATAACCCTACAACTAAAAAATGAAAAATGAAAAATCAATTTTAAAATTGAAAAAACTATGTTAAAAAAATCCAAAAACATAAATAAATAACAACAACAAATCTTTTGGATAAATTTTTAAAAAAAAACTACATTATTTTCCTAAGATGACACCTCATGCTCCAAACTTTAAAACCTGCACATGGTGGGAGGTGGGGGAAACATCGTTTCAATAAATAAGCAGTTGTTAACAACAACGTAAGGCCTAGAGCGAACATCAACAACGCAAGGAAAGGAGAGAACATTAGTAATGCAAGGCAAGGAGTGAACAATAACAATGTAAGGCAAGGAATGAATAGTAACAACAACACAAGGGAGGGCGAGATGAATACTTAATGTGGAACAAATAGCAATAATGCAAGGTGAATAGTAAGCAATGACAATGCAATGCAAACAATGAATAATAACAACATAAAGCAAACACCGACATAAAGTAAAGAACAAATAGTAACAACACAAGGTGAAGAATAAATAACAACAATGTAGGATGAAGAACGAACATTAGCAACACAAGGCAAGGATCAAGAAGTAATAACGCAAGGTGAGGAGCAAACAACAACCATGTAAGGTGAAAAGTAGACAACAACAAAAACAAGGCGAGGAAAAAATGCAAAACAAAAAAAAAACACAGTGAAAAAACAAAAAAACACACATTAACAAGGCCAAAAAGCTTCCTAGGTGCTAGGAATTTAAAAAACACCAAAAAAATTGTCCATCCAAAATCCAATTTAAAAATGAAATAATTTTGTATATGGACACAAGAAAGTAGATTCAAAATATTTTGAAGTAGAAATATGAAAAAATAGGTCATTACATTTAATTTATTGGAAGTTTGATACAAAGTTTGAACAACGTTGGAATCATAAAAGTCGGTTGAAAATACGTTTGAAACTAATTAGGTCAAAATGGTGTTCAAAACTATTTCAAATTAAAATTTTGATATATTATGATTACAACATCCATAATTTGATAATACATAAGTATATTTTAGGGCCCCATCAATTTGGAAATTTCAAAAAATCAATATTTCATCTATATGTAGCCCATTTTGTAAGATCAAACATTTTGTGCAAGTAAAAACATTTAAAAAATTTCTATTTCGTTGTACTTTGAAGATGGTGTTTTTCAACATTTAAAATATAAGATGAAATATTATAATCATGTTAATTATTATACAAAATAAAATTTATACTTTTAGTACATTAAAACTTTTTCATGACTACTTGTAATTTTTTTAAACACGGAGTGAGTTGTCTACTTTACCCACCATCCTAAATTTTATATCCCTTTTCACTCATGGTTTCCCATAATGGAGCCACTGCCTCAAACTTTAAACCCTACAACTTCTAACCCTAAACCTGATTCCAACCTACCCATTTTCCCTCCCAAACCTTGAAAACTAGATTTGGGTTTTCATGTCTAGTTCTCACATGGGTGACAACCAGGTCACCCCATGAAAATTGCCCAACACTAGTTGAGAACTTCAAACAATGCTAAAAGGATATTGGGCAAAACCACAAATGTTGGGGAGCCTTGAGGATAGGGTCAAAAGTTCCAAACAATGTCAAGACAATATTGGGCAACACCACAAATGTTGGGGAGCATTGAGGATAGGGTTGAAAGCTTCAAGCAATGCTAAGAGGATATTGGGCAGCACCATAAATGTTGGGTAGAGCATTGGAAGTGTTGAGAGGATGTCAAACAATGATGGGAGTGTTAAGCGATGCCAAAAGGAAATTAAATAGAATCGGGAAGGACATTAAGACATTGGGTGAAATTGGGCAAAAAAAACCATGAGGAATGGCACCAGGGGTTTCCAGGTGATGATAATGGATGCTTAGATGATGTCAAGTGATGTTGGGGGCCACAAGGGACCTCTACGTTTTTCAAAAAAAAACCTGTTGGGAACGATGATGGGACATGGAGGACATTAGGCTAATGTTATTTTATTGGCGAAATTTTGCCAAAAAGAGAAAATAAAAACAAAAAATTGAAAAATAATGATTTTGAGGTTTTCTATTTGCTAGACATGAGCAAAACAAAAGTAAAAATTGTCAAATACATATATTTGATTTTCAATGTGCAGCCAAACATATAGAAGGATGATTAAAGGTTTTTATTTTATTTCTTGTTCCTAGCCACATTTGGCTAAACCTTCCAAGGGATGATTGTCATTTTTTTCACATCTTTCAATGCATGATTACCACTTTAGCTAGAAACAAAAATTCCAAAGAAAAACATTGTGTTGGGGGTGACAACAAGGTATGCCAAAGGCCATTGGGAATGTTGGGGGAAAAACATTATGCCAAAAAAAGATGAGGATGTTAAGGTCAACCATGGGAACACCATGGATAATGACAAAGATATTGGGAACAACACTAAACACAGAAGGAGTGTTAACCACAATGCAAATTCAAGGTTAAATCTTGATGCAATGGGTAAAACATGGAATTATAGGACTACAAAGGACCATCCTTTCTAGTAGCCATGTTGAACCGGCACCTTGGGTACCTTGACCTTTTTGAATGAAACCTATTACTGGCCATATTAAGTTCAAAAAACGTTAGATTTGAACTTAATGACCCTAATTTAGTTTGAGCATGGGAAATTTGTAATATTTAAAAATAATTTAAATGAATTTTGAATTTTTTACCATGGTACCAACTTGGGTGTTAGTTCACTCAAGGCCCTTTTAGCAACCTTGGTCTAAACATTGTTCACTCAATCTTGAGTAACTAGTTCAAGAATATAATAAATAATTAAGCTAGCTCAAGAGGTGTTCTCAACTTCTTTTATCTTGTTTGCACCTTGATCCAAACATGAAAATGGAAAGTTACTTATTGATGGTGTTACATATAAGCTAATTAAAACCTTATGAGATTTTTGAAACTTAATGTGAATCAAGGATATTTTGCATACATTCCTACAAACGAATGAACTAAATGGTCTTTCTATATGAAATGCGAGATTTGATTAAAATACCTATATGACTCCACGTTAGCACTACAACAAAATGAACCTTGACTTTGGAATTAAAATCAACAAGCTACCTTACCATATTAAAAGTTGAGATTTCAATATAAATTCACAATAACGTGCCCTTTGTTAAAGACCATGAACTACAACTCTACAAAAGGCCTCGTCGATTCCAATTTTGATAATACATTTGTTGGCACTTTGCAACAATGACAATTCAGAAATAACATTCAAATGGATTCATTTTTCGGTGTAACAACAATTTCAAAAACCAAATTCAAAACTTGGTTATGCATTATCATTTGTTGGCCCTGGGCCATGCAACATATTTGACTCAATTCATATTTGTTCATGTTAATGGTTTGATATTCACAAAAACCTTTGATGACATAATATGTTGTAACTTATATACATTAATTTACAAGGACTCTGGAAATTACTTAAAAACAATCCCATTCAAAGATGGAATTTTCAACTTTATTATGTTTCCTTGCTAACAAACATAGGCAAAACCAAATCTAAAGGTGCATGTAATTGGAAGAAAACCTAGAATGGTATAGAGCTTTCCATGCGATCTTACAAGGATGAAGCCCTTGACATAATCCATGAATTTTGGGAGTGTAAAAAGTAGTGAATTGAAGTGTGTAGGGATATGAGAAAGATAAGGCTTGGCGTTGTTTAAAATTGTCAATTATGTCCCTTTGCATTTCAAGTCCATCTACTATTGATGAACCTATTATAATGATGGTGGAAATCACTCACATGGTTTCCTTTGTAGTTGCTAGGATGCATATCTTGTAAACCTTTGATGATGTTAGATTCTAGCTCAAACACACCATCCAATTTTTTTTTCATGCCTTATTTTTTTAGTTTTTAAATTTATGAACAATTGAAATACATGGTTCATTATATAACTAGATAATCATTTAATTAATAATGTTCATAATCAAATATATTTAAATTATAAACTATACACTACAAATATTAAATATTCATTATCAATTACTTAAATACTTCTTAACTTCTTAATATTTAACAAACTAGCTATCTAGTTATTCACAAATTGTTAATACATAACTCAAAAACAATTAAATAACTTATTTTATTATGTTTTAGAATCTCGTCAATAAATACATAACGGAAAAATAATTTAAATAATAAAATTAGAAGATTAAATATTTTAAATATTTATTTTCAAATTATAAATAATGAACTAAAAATTTCTATTGAAAAGTAAATTATTACACAAGTTTTTAAAAGAAAAAGACTAGTTATAGTAATTACTATATAATTAAATTTATTTTTGTAAAAAAAAATTATAGGTTTTTTTCTCTTAGTAATTATTAAATATAAATAACAAATTCTTAATTTTTTAAATAATTACTTAAAAATTAGTATAAAATATTTATCATAAATGATTCATTATAGAAATGAAAGAATTAAAAAAATATTGTATGATCATTCCTGAACTTAAAATCATTAAAATAATTATTTCAACTATAATTTCTCCAAAAGTTTAATTTAGACATAAATCTATAAATTACAGATTACAAATAATTATGTTCCATTAGAAAATAATTATACACAGACTAATTAATTCTCAGAGTTGAAATATAAAATTTCATATTCAAATAAATATATTCAAAATTAAAATGTCCATTTTTATAATCAATTAAATAATTTTCTGAATTGAATTACTAATTTTTGGATTCAAAAATAATAATTTAGAATTAAAATATCAATGTTTAGATCAAATAAGTTTTTTAAATTTTAAATTGTAAATTTCATATTCAAATAAAATTTTAAAATTTCAAATAATGTTTAAAAACATTTAAATAACAATTTGCAGATTCAAATATCAAGTTTGAAATTCAAATAGTTTGTTTATAGAATTTCAAATAGCAGTTTTCAGAATTGAAATATAGATTTTCAGATAAAATAATTAAAAAAAAAATCTAAATTTTTATTTCGGAATTGAAATTTCATTTTTGAGAATTAAGTATTTTTAAATTTAAATTCAAATAAATAATAATAATTCCAATAACAATTTTTATTCAAATATTAAATTTCAAATTCAATTTTTTTTTCAATTCAATAGTTGAGAAAAGAAATTCCAATAGCAATTTGCAAAGTTGAAACATGGATTATAAATTTTCAATAAAATTTGCACAATTAGAATTATGGTTTTACACTTAAACATTTAGTTTTGAATACAACTAACAATTTAAATATTTAAATATCTATTTCAGAATTGAAATGACAATTTTCAAATGCAAATATTAATTTTGAGATTCATTATATGAACAATATACATACATATGCAACAAATTACCTCGCAAAATGGGTTGAAGTAAGACCTTTAAAAACATCTAAAAAAGTATGTAGTGGCAAGGTTTGTTTACAAGAGGATTGTGACACATTTTGGGATACCTCTTGAGATGATTTTAGATAACGAATTGGAATTCATTAGTGAGGTCATAGAGAAATCGATGAAAAAGTTATCCATCAAACGTAAAGCAACCACCATTTATGCCTAACACCTATGGGTTGGTGGAACACACAAACAAAGTACTATGCAACATCCTAAGTAAGGAAGTTGAGGTACGCAAGAACTTACATAATTGGCATAAACAAGTACACCATGCACTATGGTGTATAATCCACGTTCAAGTCGTCCATTGGTTTCACTTCTTTTTGTCTTGCATATGGGGTGGAATCAACATTGCCCATTGAGTATGAAGTAATGACATTTCACACAACAAAAGGACATCGATTAGGAATAGAAATGAAAGATTGTTGGAATTGGTGGAATTGGAATAAAGCTAATTGCGAGCACAACAAGCTATCGAACCAGCCCAAGCTCATCAAAAATAATTTTGACTAGAGGGTGACACCATAGAAGTTCTAGGAGGGCGATTTGGTTATGGTGTATGATAGCCACCATGATAGAAAGACCTTCAAAAAGTTCCTTCAAAAATGATTTGGTCCATACATGGTCATGAAGGTCTTTTTTGACAATAACACATATGAATTGGCTCATCTTCATGGGGAGAAGTATGGCAAGATCAACCATGTCAAGCTTAAACATTTCCATACTGCTTAAGCCATTGTTATGAGGATGTAACAATAAAATAAGTGTGTGAATTGATGTAACAACAAAATAATTAATATTAATTGTAAATAATAATATGGGATAATAGGATGGATTAAAATGGGGAATAAACTAATGAGCTTCATGGGCCCTACAAGGAGAATCTTTTGATAAGTGGCATAAGGGTTGGTTATGAATAATTTAGGTAACTATTTTAGGTTAGTAATAATGGGAGGTGAAGTATGTAGACTTGACCAAATCCTAGACTCTAAATAATGTGAAACCTATCCATAGAAGGATGAAAAGTTATAAGTGGCATGTGACGATTGGTTTGATACATGGGGAATAAATGTAAATGAATGTGGTTGACTATTCATGCAATATTTCCTTCAAGTATATAAGGTGGAACTTTTGGCATAATTTACATTCAATAACTTCATGTTGTTAATTGGATCACAAGTTCTATAGAAGTGAATAGGAATCCTTGAAGAAATAAAATCATGTGGAGATTATTGTAAAGACCATTGTGTAAATTTTATAATCTTTGGCGAGTCATTCCCATAAGGGAGAATCTTTAGGTGTGTGTGATGAACTCCCTTGATGTGTAGTTCTCACATAAAGACTTAATTTTAGGTGCATGGGTGATCTTATCCCGAAAGAGTGTAAAATTTCATGTTGGAAATCATGTGAATGATGAATATTGTAAGTGTTGTTTCGGAGTATGTTTGATAGCCTACCTATGTGCTAGAAGGATTGATTAAAAATTAATCCTTATAGTTCCAAGCTTTCTCCTAGGCTACAAAACAACATCTAGTATAATTTATTTACAATGTTTGAATTATTATTTGTAAACCTACAACGACGAGAACATCTTACATTGTTTGCAACAAACTAGAATATCACATTTGAAAGTTTTCTAAAAATATCAACTTCAAATCATTAAAATCCATTAGAGCAACTCTAGTGATGTTTAGAATGCAAGCCTCCAAAAATATTTTTCACATCCACATTTAATTATTTACTTTTTTGCAGCCCCACCCCTAAAATTGAAATGTCAATAACAAATAGGTGGGGGTGGGGGGTGGGGACTTACTAATAAAGAACCACCTAGACTAATCATTATGATAAACCAATAAAAAACACTGAATAGTAATCACATGAAAATTATTACACTCTTTTGTGCAAGTGCATAGCTACGTTATGCCTTCTTCCACAACTATTACAAACTTTGCAATTATGTTGAGCCAACATGATTTTCTTGAGCCAAACTAACATATTTCGATTTTTTTTCAACAAATTTTATTATGCAAGATTACATACATAACATTGTTGGAGATGCTTCTACAAGTTGTAGGGTGAAAATTACACTCTACAAACTTTGTAAAGGAATATAGACTCCTAATACTAATAATAGTAATGGAAACATTTAGTAACACAATTATCCAATATACTAGCAAGGGGAAATCTCTAGTGTATGCAAATTTCAGTTCCTTGATATTAGAACAACTAGGTTCATAAATCAAGATTCACTTTAAAAAAAACCTTGTCTACTTGGATTTCAAGCAGTAGATGTGTCACATGTTGTTCATCCACCTTAAGCGCAATGCAATCTTTTGTTGCATCATGTTTGTTTGGATTAACCCTTGTTTCATTGTTCCACCAATTCAAAATTCAGAAAACCATGGCTTCATGAAGGACATCAGATTGCTGCCTTTGAGTTAGGAGTGCCCATCTTAATGAGTTGAAAACTTCCAAATCCAACCTAGTATATATCCAATTTTGTAGGTTGTAGGGTTTTATATTTGGATTTTGGATTTAGTGGTTAGAATTGTCATTTTATATTGCGGTTTTGATTTCAAGGATTGGGCTTGGGAAATATCAATGTTTTGGGATTTTGGTTTAAGAGTGCAATTTTAAATTAAAGATAAAGGTTTTAGGGTTTTGATATTAAGATTTGGTTGAAGGGGATAGATTAGGGTTTTAAATGAAGGTTTTGGTTTTATGGGTTTGAATTGGGGGTTTGAGTAAAGATTTTAAATTATGGTGTTGATGTCAGGGGTTTTGATAAGGGGGAAGTGGATTAGCATTTTGGTGTAGAGGTCAAAAATAAAGATGTGAAAATTAGTGTTTTGGATAAAGGTTATGGTTTTAAGGCTTTTAAATTAGAGTTTTTCTTTTCAGGGTTTAGAATTAAGGTTATAAATTGATGTTTTGTATTGGGGTTAAAGATTAAAGTTTTGGATTTGTGTTTTGGAATATTCAAGAGATCTTAAATGGGCAAACTCATCTTTAGGTGATATCAATAGGAACATCACACTCTCAAATTTTGAAACCCACTAAATTTTGTAACAACATAGAACTAATTTAAGAAACCTTTTCATTTAAAATTTTATATCAAAAGATTACCCAAGTCTTCTAGAATTTGAAATTTCAATTGGATGTGCAAAATAATATAAAATAAAAATTTCAAACAAGTGATCAAGAAATGTTTAAAAAAAAATAACACTTGGGGTTTTTTGTTTAAAAACACAAATGGAAAATGTTTTTAAATTATATGAGGGCGTCAAACAATTCATTTTTGTTTAATAGATAGTTGATTGAAGCTATCACAATTTTTTCAGCAATTTTTTAAGGTTAAGACTAGGAGGTCTTGAAAGGCATTGTATTCATGTCTACAATTTTGTAGTAATTTTCATTTTCTTTTGTTTCAATCAACAGTTTGGGTCATATCTTAGTGACTCTAGTCAACAAACAAACAAAATAAAATAAAAATTTACAATGGTGTAACTTCACACTTAACGATAAAAGGTCAGAAATCTCATGAACAAATGTTAAAACATTTTAAAAATACAAATATCTTACTTGTGTAACCTATTTAGTTATCAACATTTTTCCCATAGTAGATACATAGGTGGGGAACATAAAACCCATGTGATACAAATCAATAGTAAAAAAATTAATTAAAAAAATTAAATTAAATTATGTTCAACTTTCCTTGAATTTTTGATTAGGTGATTTCTATTGGTACCACCCAAGGATGACTTTGCCTAAATTAAAACGACAAAACAAACTACCTTCCTTCATAGATAGATTGTCAAGTGCGAGAACTCAAAAAAGATCTTCCAAATGGAAGAAATCTTCTCTGGCGGAAGCTCAAACCCCATGAAAATGAGATCAAGAACTTATGATGAAGAAGGGTAAAGCCATTAGCCCTTCCAATTACTTAGGCTACTACCCTCATGCCTAGGCACCTCAAAACAAGTTCACTGTACCTGTATCACAAGTCCACTTTGCAAAAGCATGAACCCAAATTGACTTTACTATTTTACCAAATTGCAAAGTCCGCACTTTTCCAATTCTAAAGTGGATAATGCCAAATCCCCCAGTGGGGATGGTTCATTACGGATGATTCTGTGATATCACGGGGTCACTAGTTATTTACTCCGGTTTTGAGATAATTAGTGAACTCTCTGCATGATCCTGCCTTTTGTTTCGTCTCTGCAAGATATAATACCCTTCTTTGTTAGTTCATTCCCCCAACCAGCAGCTACACCCATACCATGGTATAAAAAAATCCCAAAGTTTTTTGGGCAGCTTCTCAACATTATAGATATATGGTCCTCCAAGAAATTCAGTGTCTCTTTTTCCAAATTTAACATTTCCCAGGACAAATACAACCTTGAAGAGGCCTTAGTCAAGGAGATGAAGGTTTAAGCTAGGCATGCTTTGCTACCAGCTCAAACATCTTGAGTTGCCAATAGCATTTCAAGTGCGCACAAGCAACAGATGAAATGCCATAGAAAGTGTGTTGTTGGCTGAAACCAAAGCACCAGTCACTGGAGATTACCTACAGGTTCAATTTAAAACCAATTTTCACCTTCAAACCCACTATTGCTAAATCTATTTCACTCTCTGGACTGCCAAAATAAGCTTCACACTGCCCACAATTTTTGAAATTTCTGGGCTGTCCAATGCCCGAATTTTTCTGGTCGAATGAAACTTCTGCCCTACGAAATCAGACTGCCCTTGAATATATTTTTAATTCATAGGCTGCCTAGACTTTTCCCTCCCTTTCCTTCTCTCTTTCTTTTGAACACATTTTAATGAACACATTAATGTTTTAAATGTG
>Ga0209208_10011636_pt1 | contig 11249 bp, 6 predicted proteins | sample S1TSphfallax_3_FD_187694 | JGI IMG/M metagenome (GOLD analysis project Ga0209208, IMG submission 187694) | Host-associated microbial communities from peat moss isolated from Minnesota, USA - S1T2_Fd - Sphagnum fallax MG (SPAdes) (version 2) | ecosystem: Host-associated > Plants > Peat moss >...
TGTTCTTTCTGTTACAATCTAAAGATTAAGAACATACCCACATTGTTTGGGGTCTAGGTGCATACAAGCTTCAAGGGAAATCATTGACATGGTTTCACATTTGTATTCATTGATGGATTTGGTGTGGTAGAAAGTGCAAAAAAAGGCAGCAATTATGCTAGCACTTGAAAGAGGTGTGAGCAGTCGGCTACGTTCTAATATTGGTGCAAGGGTGGGGAATGTAGGAGAGAAGGCAAGGCAACATGTAAGTTAATACCAACATGCTCTTGAGTTTCTATGATTCATAACTAGGGAACACAAATGCCTTGTTTGACACAATGTTGTAACAAAAATTCCATTTTCCTAAATTAGTTGCTCATGGTAAATTGAATGAAGGTTCTTTCTTGGTTGATGTGCAGTTTAAAGTAGGGGAAGCAATTATCTTATGTAACCTTGATGCGGAGGTTGTAGCGAAGGGGCTGATAACAGGTGTTGGAGGACAAGGATGTGTCCACCATGGGGTGCCAGTCAAGGAGTCATGGTTTTGAGTCCAGTTAAATGAAATTGTGGCAGGTAAAGGCAACACCCCGTTGCTGGTGCCAAATGAGAATGATGATCCCCCACAATGTGTGTTAAAGGATGTAATAGGTTCAAGCACTGTATGGGAAGGTCATCTAATGCAAAAGCACGCTTAAGTTAGGGGCACTATAGGTCGGGAGCTAGTTGATTTTTGAATTCTAAAACCCTAATGAGTAGTTATGGCCTTTTTTGGGTGTCAATGATATTTTAGACATTGCAGGTTAAATAGACCTGATAGAGTGATGGATTCCTGGTTGCTGTAATTGGAACAATGGCCATTAAACCCCATTGGATGGAATTTCAATGTTATGACAAAAGGTAATTTGTTGGTTAAGTAACTGTAGATTTTTGACATGCAAAATTGCAAATCACATATCTATGTGTGTAATATTTATTGGTTGATTTTTCAGCACTAGAGGAATATAATAGAAACCTGATATGTATAATGTACATTAATTAAAGTAGGTGTAGGTGTGCTACTAATGCTAATGTGGCAATGGTTAATGCTACTAATCTTGATACATCATGACCCTAAACCCTAACCCTAACCCTAACCCTAAAACATGGCCAATAGTTGCATTTGCAACTAAATTTAACAGTTGTTGTGCTGCCATGTGGCGCACTATAAACGGTCTGATGAAAAACCCTAACCCTAACCCTAACCCTAAAACATGGGCCAACAATTGCATTTGCAACTAAATTTAACAATTGTTGTGCTGCCATGTGGCGCACTATAAACGGTTTGATGAAAAACCCTAACCTTAACCGTAACCCTAAAACATGGGCAAGCAGTTGCATTTGCAACTAAATCTAACAGTTGTTGTGTTGCCATGTGGTGCACTATAAACGGTACGATGAAAACCCTAACCCTAACCCTAAGACATGGGCCAGCAATTGCATTTGCAACTAAATCTAACAATTGTTGTGCTGCCATGTGGCGCACTAAAAACGGTCTGATGAAAAACCCTAACCCTAAAACATGGGCAAACAGTTGCATTTGCAACTAAATCTAACAGTTGTTGTGCTACCATGTGGCGCACTATAAACGATACGATGAAAAGCCCTATCCCTAACCCTAACCCTAAAACATGGGCAAGTAGTTGCATTTACAACTAAATCTAATAGTTGTTGTGCTGCCATGTGGCGCACTATAAAAGGTGCGATGAAAAACCCTAACCCTAACCCTAATCTTCCCCATGTGCATAATGACATAGCATGTTTGATCCAACACGTGTCCGCACCCCAATGGCTACGACTTGGACGGTTTAGATTAATTAAAGTATTCTTAAAACTAAGTATTTAATTACAAAATAAAAGTACACGTGTTCGCATACAATTGGGTTAGCTAGTTCAATGGGAACGCAATCCCTATAGTTGCATGCAGTCGCACTTACAACTATTAGTATAAAATATGGGTGGATGAAACCGTATAACCCAACTGTATATACTTGTCATATATGTATTGTCGCATGCAACTGCCTGTCGCATGCAACTTATCCTATGCAACTAGGCAAATTTGTAGTTGCATGTGTTGCATGCAACTGAAAACCAGTTGCATACGATAGTTGCAAAATGGCAAATTTCTAGTAGTGATACATGATAGCTCTCAACACTAGAAATAAGCTCCCATACAATTAATACTTTGTACATATGATATTAAAAACTAATATGAAATGTACCCCATAATTTTTTCAGTTTAATCCAGCATGTGGAATTTGGTTGAATTGCCATGTTAAAAATTAAGCATTTTCATACCATAAATTACCTTTACCATTTTGGCATAAATAAAATTATTTTATTATGTGCCATTTCTTTAATCCAAATTTAGCTTCCCAAACTGTTGAAAATTGTATGCCCTTGAAAAATACTTATTTGTTGATTCTCCTCGCCCCCAAATGTTAATTCCTTTTCGAGAGTTGGGACAATTTAACAATATTGTGTCCATATGATTATGCCAAGTTTTTTTCATGCATGTCTTAAGGAATTACATAATAAATAATCGTTTTACATTGCCCTAATTCTTTACCATGTAAAAATAAATAGAATTTATCTTAGTTCACTTGCAATCACTTGCTGCATTTTGTGTTGGACATTTGGTCAATTTCACAACCATGCATAATATCAAATGAGTTAAGAAAATAAAACCAAAAAAATAGTTCTTTGTGATTTGACACTTTATATTTTCCCTAACTAACAATTTAAAATGTTTAGGTCTCACATTTCATTCTTTCCTTACTATCCATTTGTGAGTACATCTTTTGTAGACCTTGTATCGGAACAAATATAATCATAAATTACTTAAGAAGGCATAATTTTTCCTCTTAAAAAATGTGTTCCTTTTCTAATTTAAAATCTTGGTTAATTAGTATGAACTACAATACCAATATAAAAAAAATATTGTGTGAAGGATAATTCAAACATTTGTTGGAATATTCTATGTATTGAACTTTTTTTGAAAATTTAATTAATTAATCGAAAAAGAAATGTTGAACCTACTATTAATAAACTAGGGATATTAATCTATACAAAACATGAAGTTTCTTCTTGTTTTTGGTTACATGAAAATAAAAATTTGAGAAAGGCTAGACACCCACCCATAATGCCCCTAATGCCCATCTAATTCCATTTAAAGCATTCCTATGCATAAAGAAACGAGTTCATTTTTTAAAATTTTCGTCACATTTTGTAGCATGAATATATAAATATTTGTACAAATGTATTATTAAATTGTGGTTATTACATACATTATTGTATCAAAATTCACCATTAAATTATAATCCTTATGGTACATGTTTTTGTTTTTTCAAATTTTATGTTGTATATATGTGGATTCAATAGTCCCAAATCCACATTAAATGAGGGTTGTTGATTATGCAAATAAATAAAATTGCAAAAAACTTAGTACTTTGGGGTTATTTTCCATTAAACAACCTTGTCTTTTAGAAATGAGAGAAAACTTTGAAAATAAAGCAAATGTAATAAGGGTTAATTACCTTCATGCTAATTTGTTCACATATATTGCAAACTATTTTAGTGGGACCAATTCCCATTCAACCTATAGACTACTATTCACCTTTGTTGTTGCCTTCCATGGTTGTAACTACCACCTAATTAATATTCACAATGAAAGAAAAATAATAAAAAACAAATAATTATAGTCTTTTATATCAAAAGAAATTAACTACATCTACTTGCAAGTAAATAAACAAAAATACATTGTGAAAAAATATGTCCATCAAAACCACACTACCATGCAATTCAAATTATTAAAAAAATCGTATACAACTATTGTGCCATTATTTATTGGGTATTACAACTAGTGTGCAACTATCCCCTTAGAAATATGGTGTATTAATAAATAAATTGCAATGTCAAAAAATTAGTTAATTTATTATAGTTGTAAGTGAGTTGAAAAGGAGTTTTCTATATGATAATTTATACACATCATACATACATATGTAGTAAACTATGTTTGATTTTTTTAGGAATTTCATTGTAATTGCATGTGGTAACTACTTTAAAATTGTTGTAAATGTGCCACTAAAATAACAACCATGTTGCAACTAAATGCAATGTACATATATGCAATCATGCCATGTGTTCACATTTTCACCACCCATTATGGAACACATTTCCAACTAATTTTCGATTATAATTCCCATTGATACAATTAGCCCAACCATGAGTGCAACACTACTAAAGTACTACTATTCAATTATGTTACGATTATAATACAACTATTTATAATTTAATAAATATAAAGAATCATTAGTTATTTATATCTTCATCATATGTGTTTCATTTTGAACGATTTAAAATGTTATGGGAACACTATTTTGAGCTTTAGAAATCATCTTTCAAATGTACACGAAAGGAATAATGAAAAAATAACAAGATAAATAAATTTTCCAATTTACAAAACACATTTTTTTCCTTTTCCTCTCTCTTTAAACCTCTCCTATTTTTAAACTTCATAATTTTTTTATTTCTTATTCATTTTAAACGATTTAAAATGTTATAGGAGTGCCCTAAAGTCTTACAAATCATCTTTGGATTTTAATAACAATAGAAAAACATAAAAAATTTATTTTAGGTGTTTGGGAACTAGTTTTTGTACCATTCAATGGTTTGTTTTTTTGAGTTTTTGACCCTCTTTACTTTGGGGGCCCATAATTTTCTCAATTCTATTCTGTTTTTTTACCATTTTTAATGCCCCAAAGGTGCCAATAGGAGGGGCTCAAGTTTTTTTTGGACATTAAAAACAATGGAACCCTTTCCTTGGATTTGGCTTGCCCTAAATGCTTAACTGTTATAATTGTAACTCAATTACAATTTAATTTGCAACTAAATAATAACTAAAAGATTTAACCCATATGCTTTGTTTTTGAATCCCATGTTACAAACTATATAAATAAAGTTTGTTCTTTAATATTTTCACATTAAAATACAAGTGCCATTTTGGGATGAGCTAAAAAAAACTTAACCTAAAAGTAAAACATAAAATAAAAAAATAAAATTTCATGGTTATTTTTCTATTTTTCTACCTACCTACCTACCTATGGTTTTGTATGACATACCTAATTACTAAAATAGGTATTTTTATATATTTATTTATTCCAAAATATAATTAATATGCCATGTGACAATTTTTTATTGTGCTGCATGTCATAATTTTGGACCATTATTAACAATCACAATGAACAATGGAGATCAGTATTTTGAAAAGAAAAATTTGTCAAAAATTTGTCATAATGCCACGTGTCACATTTTAATGAATGGATGATAATTAATGACGTCAACATGTCATAATGTGTGCAATTATAATGGAGTTGCATAGCAGTTGAAAATGAATTGTCTTGATAGGGTTGCATAGTAGTTGAAAATGAATCATTTTGATAGAGTTGCAATGAGTTGCATCATATATATGGTGAGTTGCAACTCTACAACTCATGCAACTTGTCTATTAACATTCATGGTGTATAAATATAGTGAGTTGCAAATGTCTTTTGTAATTCAAAAATTGAATTGCAAGGCTAGTTACAAAACACCCCTTTTTCATAGTGATACACCATGCAATAACTATCTTTGGGACAACAAACTATTGTATTCCAACAACAAAAACACATCTCCTCGTTACTTCTTTTCATTTTTCTAAAAACAACCAAGATAAAATGAGGAATTAGCAAGGTTCCCCACCACCCATAAATCATAAGGACACTTCCTCCTCTTTTATAACAAAATAAATAGTTCAACCAAATCTCTTCCACAAGACCCTAACCATTTTCCAACCATCCTATCTTTAAAAATTAATAACCTAATGGTTTTATCCACTAAATTGAAGCCAATTTGAAAGTTGAAACATCGCTTTCAAAATTTATGCCCAACTTTGATCCCTTGGTCAAAAGTAGTTTTGATACCACAATGATAATTTTGAACATCAAAACATAAATACAAGAAAAATAAAAACCAAAGGAAAGGTTGTTCACCTTATTTTTTGTGTCATGGATGTTAATGCTGTGGAGTTCATTCATTTGAATGTTCATCCATGTACCTAACTTTTAGTTTATTTTAGTTCACTATTAATTAACTTCAAGTTAAATTTTAGTTCACTTTTAATTAAGTCCTAATTAAGTTTGAATTAACTTCTAGTTAATTCTTAGTTATGTCTTGATAACTCATAGTGACTCTCAATTAGGAAAATTCTCAAAAAACTTTTTTATTCGATACACACATAGAAACCTCCTTATAAATTTCCTTGAACTAGGTCCCCAAAGAGGTATAAGTAGAAGTAGGACCCATAATTTCCTTTAGTTTGTTCAACATGAGTTTTAGGCACAAGGTGAAAGCATGATCAAATATACATTTCATGATCTTTGTCAAGAAAAATGTAAAGTAGCCATAAATCAAGCCTTAACATATCAAATTGAAAATATTATTTAATTTAATGATCAATATGAACATATTTTGGAATTGATGTCAATGATATTAAATAATCACATGTTTAAAATATATTTAAATAAATTTCTAGAAAATGAAAAAATATATATTTCTACTTTTTGGGTTGTCGAAATAAACAAAATAGGCTTAAAGTAGATGAAATATTGATTTTTTAAACTTTATTGGTTAATGGCCATCTAAAATTTACCTATGCACTTTCAATTTCTAAGGTTAAAAAAAAATTCAATATTATAATGTAAAAACTTTGTATACAACTATAAATTCAATATTGTGCACCATGATGGTTTAACAATGATTTAAAAGGTTTTGATTCTACTTTCTTGCATTTGTGTAAAAATATGATTATAATTATTCATAGCTATTTTTGTTGTATACTTGATCATGTTTTCACCCCACAATCTTACACTATAACCTTGTCATGTTCTTTTCATGTTCATGTTTATATATGTTAGCATATTAAATATTCATTTTGACATTTATTTTGCACATTTCATGTTCTTGTTTTTAGTTTTTGTATTCTTGTTTTTTAATCACATAATTTTGTTTTATTCCTTGTTTGAAAGTTAAATTTAGACCTTTCCTTTAGCCTTTGTTCTTGTGAATATTTGTGTCCTTGACATTTAGCTTCTTACAACCCAAAAAAAACATAGGCACAAAGCATATAACCATTTGGTGGCCTTATATAAGTAATGGAAATTTTGGAATAGGAAATGATAATAGTCCAATTTACTACCCTTACCAACTTGGTGGCATGTTAACACAAATAATCACTTTAATGGTTACAAAAATCCACCTCCAAAGGCTTTCTAATTTTTGGATAATGATATCATCACATATACTCACACCCTCGTTTGTAAACACTCAATTCCTATCATATATTCCAACTAAACTTGCACACAATAACCTTATTAACTACCATGTTTTTCAGGTCCAACATATAGTTTGTGACAATTGATCATTTTTTTGCATTTTGTGGATAAATTAACAAACCACAAACCATGAATCATCACACAAACAAGCTCATAAATCAACACACCTCAAATTTTCACAAGATTTATAACTATAAAATATTTACATTAATGCAATAACACATATTCACCACCCAACCTTGAGCTTTAAAAAATGATCTTGCCATTTGTCCCATCAATTCTTACTAGGCAATCCAAAATGAAAAGAAGAAGAGTACTTTTAAAATTATAATACCCTAATTTTTCTTTTACCCTCTTCTCTTTTAACCTTTTATCATTCATTATTTATTCTTACTCTTATTTGATTACTCATGATTTTCCATGCATTGCCACTTCCAAGTTCTTTTCAAATTTGAAATGTGTTTTTGTTTTGTGCTTCCATGTTGTGTTCCTTGTAAGTTTGCAAAGGATCATAACATTCTTCACTTTGTATGAACTATGTATTGTGTTTAATACATTTAAATTGGGGTAAAAAAATAATGGAGTTCTCCTTCATTTTCCTAGATGACATATTTAAAAGGATATCCATTTCACTTTATCAAATGTTATATATATGAACATGTTTTCATATTTCTTTATTATCAATCCAAAATATTTTGTGATTTAAACATCATTTCCTTTTTTATTGGAACTTTAGGTTATTTTGGGAGAAGTTGATTATGGTTATAAATGAATTTCTTTAAGAGAATTATATGGAAAATATTATGGGTTCTCCATCCAAATGCACAAAAAAAATGGGTTTTTTCAACTAGTTCTTATGAGTCGTTTTTAATCACAAGCAACATCCATGACTACAACCACGTTAGTCACATTATACAAGTTACATACAACAATAATCACAACGACACCCTCTTTGGATGGAAAAAAAATCAATGAAATAGGGTTTCGTCCTTTGATTAATCATATGTGTATTGTCATTTGTAACTATGTTGTGACTCATTTGGTCACTTTTGATAACTAATCAAGTTCTACCACATGGCAAGATTTAAAAATATTTTGGCATTGAAAAAATAATTAAATGTACGTAATCCAATTCATGTGGTTAACTAGGATTAGGACACATGGCCTACCCACAAACATTTTGGGGTTTATTTTTAAATAAATATTAAAAAATTCAGGTCCTTCAATTTTAAATTCCAATATTGGGACATGTGGTTGTTTTTATTTTCATGTTTTAAACAAGATTATGTGACCAAGGTGATTTCCTAGATTTATTTATTTATTTATTTTTGTTGGTGCCACTAGTTCGGGGTCTCAATTAGGGGAGGCTATGAGCTAGTGGTGCATGGTATTCAAATAGTTTTATATGTTCACCTTGATTGGGTGGTGTTGCAAATAGACATTGCAAATGCCTTCAACACTATTTTTTGTAGGGTTATATTTAAAAAGTTGTGTGTTATAGGTGGGCAATTGTTTTAATTCGTACCTTTTAACCATTTTTTTTATGCTCCCTAATTTTTTATAGTCACCATTCCCCTTAGAACGATCGATTTGTTATTCAATCTTCCATTGGTATCCTATTAAGGGGATCTTTTGGGTGGGTGATCCATTCTTTGTCATAGTTCATTTCCATGCACTTTGTAGTTCGGCTACCCTTTTCCCATCTTTATTTCCTTTTGTTACATATGACACCCACATCATTAGGCTTGCTTCAATCGTGTCTTAGGCTTTTCATCATTTTTCTTCCTAGTTAAATTTTGTAGGCCTTGCAGTTCAGCTCCATAAGTGTGTTGTTTGGTTTCCTTCGGGGTTGCTTTCAGGGTTTTTGCTTCCATTAGGTTTTTGTACCCATGCTAGGGGCATTAAAATTTTGGGTGTTCCTTTGGGGTCCTTTCTTTCACTTCTTCTTTTTTCAAAAATGTTTTAGGCGATGATGTTCATCACATAGATTTTTTTCCTAGGGTGGTTGGGGGATGTGTAAATGACATTTGGGATTTTCATTTATTGTTTCGTGCTACTATTTTATTATCTTTTTCATTATTTCTCTTTGTTCCTAGATTTTTAGCGCCAGTTAGCCCCCTTTGATTCGACCTTCTTTTGCATATTTGGGAGACTTTTAGGGCCAAGTTATTTGGAATGTCCAAAAGTTCCCTAGTTTGTTAACAAACCTTTCTTCCAATTTTTAGAGGTGGGATAGGTCTTGTTTTTATAGAGATTCTCACCTTGATAATGTACTTGGGGAGTTGGAAGCTTGTCACCCCAATCATTACATCTAGATTTTTGTAGAATGATTGCCCATTTTTATTAGGGGTTATAGGGGTTAATAATTTAGGTCCACTTCTATTCCAAGCTCACCTTAGGTGGGCTCGTGAGCTTTTACCTCCAACTATTCAAGCTTCCATCCCACCATTTGAGCAACTATCAAAGAGAGGAGTCGTTCATTTTTTGGGAAAACAACTTAGAGAGTGTGCACAAGCATTCATTTTCCAACATCATCTTAGAATTGTTTTCACAATGTCATCGTGTTCTGCTAAAATCTTGTGTATGCCTAGGCTCATGTGTTTGGCTTTTTGCCTATGTAGTCATCCCATCTTTTAGGATGGCCTCTGACATTTTCACCTCAACATTAAACATTAGATCGGGCCTCCCCCATTCCACAACTCATGGTCTTTTTCGATGCATATGTGGCTAGGCCATAAATTTGACATGGATACATTTACTTTGTTGTGTTCATGGGTGAGAACACACGATCGCACATGATGCAGTTTGAGATTATATTGTCTCCATTGTTAAGGATGTTGGGTTCCATGTTTTGCGCAAGCAAACACATATTTTTTCAATGCCATCTTTCTATTTATCACAACAATGAATGGATATTGTGTTTACATTAAATGGTATTTGCACTTTGGTAGGGTTTATTTACCTGACCCATGTGGATTTTGTTTCGAAGGTTACTTCTTTTCGGGGAAGCTACGATGATTATAGCTTGGGTAAAGATTGTGTCATATGCAACTGACACCTTGAAGATGATTTCATCCTTCTAGCAATAGAGATATTTGGATGTTTATGTTGGTAGGCAAACGATTTCTTTCATCGATGTGCTAACATTGCATGGTTAATGAAGGGCTTTAAAAGTTCTCCTTTTTCAATTATTCATTCATTTTATAGGTAGAGGGTGTTAGCGGCTCTTCAGAAAGTTTAGGCTGCCATTATCTTGTGTTGGGTAGTTGTGGCAACAAAAGAGGCCTTTTCTAGGCTTGGTGTCCTTCTAAGATTTTTGCCCATCTCCTCGCACAACTTGCTTAGTGCTATTGGTGATGCAATTAGGTCCTAGGTTTCTTGTTTTCTCCTCTTCAAGCTCCCCATTGTGTGTTTTGTACTTTCGAGTCTAGTCTTTTTTTTGGATTTCAGTCCTTCCTTTTTTTTTCTTCTCTTGTTCCCTTGTTGGGTTGTTTTTCATTTATTTATTTATTTATTTCCTCCCTTCAATGAAAGAAATACATATGATTAAGTACCCAACCAAGTGATTATTAGAAACTTTTAAACCCTAATTTTGTAGCTAACTATGTTGATTGGCCTAACAATTGGTCAAGCTCCCTCTACTAGGCTAGGTGACCACATTATTGAGATGCATTATTAGACCTCCGTTGCAACACTTTATCAAATTATTAGACCTCCACTGCAACATTTAAAGTGATATAAGAGATTGACCCAAGTAGACTAGGTTTATGGACTGTTCCAGCTTAAGGTACAGTTGCCACCTACCCCCAACCTACCTATGTCTGAGAACCGGCGGGTACCTGGGCACAGAGAGAGAGAGAGAGA
>Ga0209208_10011637_pt1 | contig 11249 bp, 11 predicted proteins | sample S1TSphfallax_3_FD_187694 | JGI IMG/M metagenome (GOLD analysis project Ga0209208, IMG submission 187694) | Host-associated microbial communities from peat moss isolated from Minnesota, USA - S1T2_Fd - Sphagnum fallax MG (SPAdes) (version 2) | ecosystem: Host-associated > Plants > Peat moss >...
AAAAACAACCATCAATAAACACTTACGCTTCAGAAATTATTTCTCGTTTTGTGATTATTATTGAAGAACAAGGCTATTCGAAAATAAAACAAATGAAAGAGAAACTAAAAAATGAAAAAAAAAAAATACGAAAGAAAGAATCATCAGAAAAAATATTAGTAATCTTTTTCGTTTTTTGGAAATGAAATTTCACAATTATTATTTAGAAAACCTATTTGAAAAAAAGAAATGAAAGAGAAACAAAAAAAGAGAAAGAAAAGGAATGCGAAACAGAAAGAAAGAAGAAAAAGATAAAGAAATGGGGATCTTATATTCTTATATAGTAAAGGACGTCGTGGACGAAATGAAGCTTTCCATCCATCCGTCCGTTGCGTCATCCATCCTGTTATCCATCCAAACAGAACAAATATTTTTTTTAACAAGGGAAAAAATGTACCCATTTCCCCCTCCTCCTTCCACATTTCCAATGAAGCGAAAAAAATAACATTAACCTCCACCCCCCTCCCCTTCAACTATAAAAAAAAAATTTAAAAAAAAATCAAGGTGCACCCTTTCCCCATTGCACGATCAATACAATATAAACCCTGGCCCTTCTCCACAGTAAAAAGTAATTGTTCAAAGTTACCAACAGTACAAAAAGTAACAAACCTTACTCCTTTCACCAATAAAAAGTAATTTACAAAACTTACGAGCAGTAAAAAAAGTAATTAAAAGTAACTAAAAATGAAAAAAGTCAACAAAAACAGCCCGGCACTGCGCGAAAACAGCCTGGCACTCCTGTGTATTTTCTCTGGTCAAACAGCCCACAGCCCACGACATTACACTCGTAATGCCCGGATTACTAAAATACACTTCAGGTTGCACACATATGGAAGCAATGGCGGCCATCCTTCTACAATCATCAAAATGGAAATTATTATGTACACCAGAATCTACCAGCATTTCTAACCCTTCTCTGCTGCAGAGGTGTGGGCATGCCCATGTAACCCAAATTTTCTTGGCCGTGAGGTTGAGATATGTCCACAGGCTTGCGCCCTAAAAGAAGCTCTAGCAACACAACACCATAACTGTACACATCACTCTTCCCTAGAAAATAGATACATATCATGTTAACAGTTCAAGTAACCAACAGAGATAAGACACCACAAAGACCCAACACAAGGTTCTTTGAACCACATGACCATCATGATGTTTGATGGAAAGCCTGATAAGGTCTTCCCGCTCACACAATTCAATTCGCGAAGAAACTAAAAACATCCAGCCTCAAGAGAGGAAGGGTTAACCCTCAAATAGGTTAATTCTTGATTCTAACATAGTTTTCAATTAACTCTTGGTTAGGTTTTGAAAATTTGAAACATCATTGGAAAAACTGTATATATATTATTATTATTTTTTAAATGTTAGAAAGCCTTTAGAAAGTCAAATGAAACCAATCTAACATATTTTTATTAACTTAAACTAACCTAAATTAGGTTACTAATGGTTCATAATCATTTTTTATGTCAATTGATTTTATGTTTTTTCCATCTCATGTGCATGCATGCCAATTTTCGAATGAATCATCTTGGCACTCTCAAATTCAACCTGCAAACACCCCTAAGCGAACAAAAAAACCCACCCCAAAACCTATGACAAAAAAATTATTAATTAAACTACATTAATCTCTGTAATTACATTGTTATAATTCTTAGTACTTAAATTCTTGTGATTTTTGGTACTACAAATTTCCGGAGACAAATTTACTCTAGTTAATAGAGATTAATTTATGTTCCAATAGTTTTTAATATTTTAGGTACTATAAGTTTTAGTATTCCCATTATTGTAGCTTTCGACTATTCGATGGTTGTATCTTTTAAGAACTTGAATATTGTCATTTTTTGTGATTAAATTCATGTAATCTTTTTCTCATTGTGCTTTTTCGCATTTTAATACTATACTTTTCAATATTTTTATTAATGTAATATTTAATCATTGCCTTTCTGAAATTTTCGGTAAATGAAATATTGTCATGTTATGGTATTCCGATACTATAATTTCTTGTAATTTAACTACTACAATTTTTCGTAAATAAATTGACACAATTATCAATATAAAAATTTCTATAATAAAATTTCCATTCATTTTCTTGCTTAAAACTATTGATTGTTGAACCCTTTGTCTCACTAAAAAGCAAACAAAGTTCAGAACTATGTTTGGATTTCAATTTGTTCTTCCTATTCTTAGCCAGCTTTCATCAACTTATATTTAGTGGAATTAATTTCAAGATCTTCGATCCAAGATGTGGAAGATTCCAGAGTTTTTAGTGGCTTTTCCCTGCCTAAAAATTTCGACGAGTTATAAATTTTGGGCTGGGAAGGAAAAATAAATTGAGGTTCTATGTGTTATTTGTTTGGGAATTCATTCTTGACCTTGTGCCACAACCAGATTAATGGCATTTGAGATTGTGATTACATAATTTTCCGACATACGTTTTTGTCATACCAAATTTGACCATTAATTTCAAGTTTATATTTAAATATATAGTTGGTTATGCTTATTAACTTTTTATGAATATCTAAAGTTATCCTAAAAATTTGCGCTTGCAATTTCAGTTCCAAATCTATTCGTGGAGATTTTATATGTTGTCATTAAAAAAATTCTAACATTTGAAAAATTCAATATTTTTAGAAGGAAAAATATAATTAGCATCAAAATGGTCGATTTATAACATTGTATTTTTGAAATAGACTATGTGGTTGATTGTTTCATTTTTAAATCACAATATTCCATATGTATTCCAAAGTATTTTTTTTTAAAAATCTTCCCATAGATTTAATCTTCAAATTTTTTTTAATTTTAAATCTGAAGTTTTCATCATTGTAAAAATAATATAATTTGTGCCAAAGCCACCAAGGTACTACAATTTTTATTTCCATTTTTCTAACCCCCTTCTGCATCAAAAGAATGTTGATTTAAAAAATGTGACGATATTTGAAAAAATCTTTATGTTTTGGATAACGAAACTGAGGGGCACACTGTCGCAACCCCACTTTGGGTGAAGTGGGAGGATGAAACTCCCACTCCCAAAGTTGGAGATTTGGAGTCCTCCGGGACTCCCGAATGTTTAGAGTTCGACAGCAGAGGGCAAAACACCTCGGATTGGGGTGTTCTTAGTGTCATTGAAAAGGTCTTGAAGTGTAGATGTCTAAAATGCCCTCGCATTGGTCATTTGGACATCTGCAGCCCAAGTTATGGGCAAAAGAAAGGCCGGGAGTCAAACTGGTAGTTTGACTCCCGACCACTAAAAGTCGGGAATCGACCTCTTCTCGACTTCTGAATTGAGATTGCAACATGTCGTTGAAAAGATCTCGACGAGGGCTACAACTTTGGTTTAGACCTTGTTGCGATCCAACTCCGCAGTCGGGAGTTATGAGCTCCCAAAGTCCAGGGACTCCAACCGGGACAATTTCGGGATAATTTCGGGACTCCAACTTGGGAGTCCTGGGAAAATGTGCCATTCGGATGTAGTCTCCGTGGAGTGGCGCAGAGAATACTATATGGGGGAAGGTGGTGGCTTCCCCCAAGTCCGGGCCGTGGTGAGTCTTGTGTGTCAAAGTGCCCGTGGCTTGTCCCAACACCCAAGGGTGTTCTCGAATGTGAACTAACCATTTTGTGGTTTATTTTAGATGCAGATTCAAGCTTGATCTTCTAGTCCCTCTTCTTAGTCTAATCCCGGGACTTCTAGCACGCCCTTCTACCCCTCTATTGACGCACTCCCAAGTCTTAGGGTGAACCCACTTTAGGGTTCACCAAAGTGTAGTTACGAAAAGTTGAGACTTGGAAGGTGCTCCCGACTTCCAACACTATAGAGGGGTAAAGGGGCGTGCTAAAAGTCCCAGGATTAGACTAGGAAGAGGGACTAGTAGATCAAGCTTGAATTCTGCATCCAAAACAAACCACAAAGTGGTTAGTTCACATTCGAGAATACCCTTGGGTGTTGGGACAAGCCACGGGCACTTTGGACCACAAGACACACCACGGCCCGGACTCGGTGGAAGCCACCACCTTCCCCCATATAGTATTCTCTGCAATGCTCCGTGGGGACTACACCCAAATGGCACATTTTCCTGGGACTCCCAAGTTGGAGTCCCGAAATTGTCCCGAAACTATCCCGATTGGAGTCTCGGGACTTTGGGAGCTCATAACTCCCGACTGCGGAGTCCGATCGCAACGAGGTCTAAACCAAAGTTATAACCCTCGTCGAGACCTTTCCAACGCCATGTTGCACTCTCCATTCGGAGGTTGGGAAGAGGTCGATTCCCGACTTTTAGTGGTCGGGAGTCAAACTGCTAGTCCAAATGGCCAATGCGAGGGCATTTTAGACATCTACACTTCAATACCTTTTCAATGACACCAAGAACACCCCAATCCGAGGTGTTTTGCCCTTTGCTGTCGAACTCTAAACATTCGGGAGTCCCGGAGGACTCCATATCCCCAACTTTGGGAATGTTGGGCTTCACCCCCACACTTGGCCAAAGTGGGGTTGTGACATTTATAGTGCTGGAAGTTGGGAGCGCCTTTCGAGTCCCAACTTTCCGCAACTACACATAGTTGAACCCTCAAATGGGTTCAACCCGGGACTTGGGAATGCGTCACATACAACTTCTTGGCAACCGATGAAATGGAGCCTCCTTCTTTTGTCTTCTTTGGGGGAGGAATGGACGGACCAAAATTCTAACAACCAATCAGGGGGAGTTCTCAAAGTCCCTCGTCGTCTCTTAATCCTTTTTGGGGAGGGTGGGAATGTAATTTGTTGCAACTGATGAGGGGAGCCTTTGTGCCTTGCATCCTTTTTGAGAGAGGGTGGAGATGCAAATTCTTACAATCGATGAGTTCAATTCATATGCACTCTATGGGCCTTGTTTTTCTATTTTATTTGGGAATAGGGGGTGGGAAGGAAACCCTAAACATTTGTGTCCCCTGTTATTAAAGGGCATTATGATTTTGATTTTCTTGGGAGGTTGTGTTTAGGGGTGATAAAACAATTTGGTGGCCAATTATGAGGTAAATTAGCATGTGTTGAAGTGCCCAACTTCTTTCTCCTTTCGAAAGGGTTGAGGCTCAAGGAATTCTTCGTGGTCAATGGAATGAACTCACATGTCCTTAATGCTTATAGGGGCAAAATTTCTTTGTTGTGGGAATGGGGGTTTTTCTTTGTCCTTCCTTGAGGGTGACGTTACTGTTCGGTGATTAGAAGGGGGTCCTTTCAATTACTTTATTGACTATTACATGTTGGTGCTAGTGGGCATATATAAGGACTCTTTTTCTTTTTGGTTAATTACAAGGTTGGGCGAAGAAGATTGAAGTCCCTATTTTTGTGAACAAACTTTAGAAATAGGTGGCTAGTCATGGTTTTTTTTTCTTTGATGGTTGGTTGGGAACGACCATGTTCACATAATTCTTTCAAATTTTGGTGATGGAGTGCACCTTCTAACAACATTAACAGTAGGGGATTTGGTTACAATGTAGTAGCACCCGCGTGTACATGAACCGTTGGTTGCCGGTCATGCATCCATTTTGGATGAAATTCCATTGAGTTCATTCCAGGTTTCACCTTGACAACCTTGAGCTAACCACTGTGGTTACGCTAGAAAGCTACAATGGACAACATTGTTCAATTATACTTTAATATCTCGGCCAGTTCAATAACAATCATTTGTTGTTTTTCAACAAAATTGAAAATTTTAGATATTTCAATAGTCAAAAAATAATATTTGCAAAGGAAAATATTGAACTTTCAAGAATATCCTATTTATTGAAATGAAAATTTCAAATTAAACTATTTATTCAACAAACATGTGTTCCATTGCCCAATGTACTATGGTATATTACCTTAAAGTAGGTGGAATAGAAGCAAAACAACAAGTCATCACGGTTAACCAAGGTCTAAAACCTAAGGACACACTATTTTTTGTCCACAGTCATTCATCCTTCACGGTGGACCGATGGGTGCTCTGATGCTCATTTTGGCTTCGTAATCCTACTTTTATGAAGGATCTTATTTTTCCAAGTTTTTAATTGGTGTGAAATTTGGAAATGAGTTGCAATTTTCTGGTTGGGGGCTTTTTGGGAAAAAATTCAAAGAATTTCTCTTGAAAAAGTAAGGAATTAAAAGCTTAGTTTGCCATATTTAAACTCTTTGCTCTTATGCGAATTGAAAAAGTTGTAGAAGCATTTTGGAGAAAAAAATCTTAGGTTCCTATTTATCGGATAGCTAATGTTGGTGGAATCCTCCGAGATGATGGTTGCTGATGTGGTCCCATCACAAAATTGAAAAAAGAAAAATAATAATAATGTTCCCAACCTAGTAACCGCCTCAAAAAATATCATGTCTTTTTTCCTTCCAAAAAACCAAAGAAAACATTTAATACATGGTAAATTCAATAGCACCGTGACCAAAAGTTTGTACTCCTCCATCGTAATTGACAAACTTGACGAACTTGAATAGAATGCGAAGACCCAAAAAAAAAACCCGAATATTTAGGCTCTCTAGCCCTACAAGGTGAACTCAGCTCTATTTCCTTACTTATTCTGGTGATTTTTTTGAAAAAATTCCCAAGAACCTTTCAGAAGGTTAACAGCCCATTTCAGATTTTGCAATAATGCAAAATTTTACATCATGAAAAAAATGCTAATTTATAGGATTTTATATATTTCTTTAGAATAAAAATTCGATCCCCCCAAATCGGGCTTTGGAGAACTGCAATAATGTTTTTTTTTTTCAATTTTCGAAGCTTGCATCTACTGTGAACACCTCGTATAGGATTTGTGAATAAATTGTAACCTTTTCGTAAAATCAAATAAAACCTTTTTGTAGGTTGGCTAACTATACAAGATAATAATAAAAATCTGGTTATGTAATCTAACAACTACCCCCACCCCTTTCCCCCAAAACAATTTTTTAAAAAAAATCCACAAACACCCTCCTCTAGAACCTAGAACCCAAAACCTAAAAAATATATATTTAAATCCAAATGTTAAAAAAAGACCGCCGCCGCCGCCCAAGTCCAAAAGCCCTTTTTCCCCAGACCAATAAAATAAAATATTCTAAAAAAACAATGTGGGGTTTCTGTGCTTTGTGGAGTAGTGCTTCGGCATTCTTTCTGATGACCACATTGAGGAACTTGTCTAGAGATGCTCCCACTGTGATTGCTTCCATTCATCAACCCAGTAGTGAAGTTTTTGAGTTTCTGAGATTTTTCTTCAACAACAAGAGGCTTTCTTTGCAGCTGTAAAAGAATTTGTTTGCAATAGCAAGAGACTTTGTTTGTAGCAACCATAAATTTTGTTTGCAACAGCAAGACGTTTCTGGGAATCTATAACCCTCGCATACCCAACTTCACATGAGAATTGTTGTAGCAACAATAGCTTGCCAGAGACAGTCATGGTTTCTGCTGCAGTGGTGAAGTCGGAGCCGCTAGCAGAAGTGGAGGAAAGTGAGGACGAGGAAGAGGAGGTGGTTCATCAAGCTCCTGAAGCAGCAGCAGCAGCTCTTCTCAAACTTGGGCTTAAACTCGGCAGACGTAGCAGCAGCAGCAGCAGCACGGAGAAGAACAAGAAGGAGAAAGAAGTTTCGCAAGGATCTTGTTCAACAACAACTCCTACTGCTGCCATTGCTCCTCCTCCGGCAGCAGTAGCAGTAGCAGCATGTTCTTCTTCTTCTTCACCTCCTTCCACCAAGAAGCAGCGGGTGACGTCTCCCTCTTCAGCAACAGCAGGAGGAGGAGGAAACCAAAACCCTGCTCCTCCTTGTCGTTGTCAAGTGGAAGGATGCACAGCTGACCTAAGCTCTGCCAAAGATTATCACCGAAGACACAAAGTTTGTGAGATGCATTCCAAAGCTTCCAAAGCCATAGCTGCTGGATGTGAACAACGCTTCTGTCAACAATGCTCCCGGTTAGCTTCCCATACCCCACCCATACCCATACATCAACTGCAGCAACAACAATAGCAGCAGCTACAGTAGTATAGCTCCAGAGGCAGTCGACTAACTGATAGACAAATTCACTCACTCACTCCCTTGCATGTTGTGGGTCTTTTGTCTTTCTCTATTGTCTGCAGGTTTCATGTGTTGACAGAGTTTGATGAAATCAAGCACAGCTGTCGAAGAAGACTTGCAGGACACAATGAACGGCAGCACAAACCTCACCCTGAGTCTTCTTCTGCTACTGCTGCAGCTGCGGCTGCGATCAACCTCTCTTTCAACTGTCGAATCTCTTCACCAATGCGCAGCACCGATGCCTTCCATATCCACAGAACAGCTGCAGATTCTCTTACTTTTGATGGTACAGCAGCAGAGATACACCTAACCCTGTACCCAACCCTTTGAATTCCCACCAGCATACCAACCTCACTGGCTCACATCCTTGTACCTCTGAATGCCGCTATCAGGCACCCATTTGTTGTATCCACAAGAATGATTTGAGCATTTCTTTGTCACCGCATTACAGAATTATCTTTATACCAAAAAACTGCATCTGTCTCTCAAAATCACACAATTTTCACACAACATTTTGTTGTGGATTTTGAGAGAGATCCAATTTCTTGTTGAGTAGAGAGAACAATTTTTTTTTTCTAGGAGCTCAAACTAAGTGGCTTTCTTTCTCTCTCTTTCCTCTCCAACGCAGATTGCAAACAAACGCAGTTCTTGGAACAAATTCAAGGTTCCCAAGGAGGAGGTCGGCCACTGTCTTCTCTTGATCTGCATGATGATGATGAGCATTCAAATCGCCACCACCCTTTTGCAAATGTGTTGAATCTCAGTAGCCCTTGGAGGCCAGGCGAGAATGTGCGATCACCACAGCACATTCAGGTGTGTTTCCATCATCATCACCTCATATTTTAAGCTTTTATGCTTTCTACCGATCCTCCATGGGTCTTTGTGAGAGCCCGGGCTTCCATGGGTTTCCTGAGAGCCACCCACCCACACTTCCCATGGTTTTCTGAGAGAGACCAGAGATATATGTATTGCTGCAATTTCACCTAAGACCTGGAAACAGTTGTTGCGACGTTTGGTAATGTATCTAGAGGTTATACTTTCCAATTGCCAACTGAGTTTCCTGAGAGAGAGATTAGGCATTCTTTGTGCAAATGTGATCGAAGAAACTTTGGGAAAAACTGGCATTCGATTCTCAAAAGATTGTGTTGCTGCTGATTGTTCTGTGAATAATCAAAAGTGTTTTTCTTGTGTGGTTTTTTTTTTTGTACAGCAGGTTGAAGAAAAGAAGGGCAGTCGAACATGTTGGACCGTCGTTATTGCGCACCGTCATCAAATCGTCTGCTCATGTAGCCCCAGGGGACAAATGCGAGGTGCTTTGGATCCTTCGCCGGATGTGGGCTTGAGCAATCTGAGACCTCTGGTAGTGGGTGGTGGTGGTTCTTCACATGAGTTTGTGGATGGAGCCAAGGGATCTTTATGTCAGAAATTGTCACTGGGTGGTGGCGATGGGTGGGAAAACAACAACCACCACAACTACCACCACAACCAGGGATGCGAGTCCCAAAGCTCCAACTGTGCTTTTTCTCTTCTATCATGGGGAACAACTCCTTGTCCCCTTGCACTTGACCTTTGTGTTGACAATACAAGCTTGGATCATCATCATCATCACCAACCTGTAGCTGACAACATGGGCAGTAATAGTGTAGCTTCATTTGCTACTCATCACTTGCCACAACAACAGACTCAAGAGCACTATCTTGCATTTGAAAAGCTGTTTTAGCACAATCTTGCGGTCTAGGGGGCATGGGAATCAGTGATATCAGAATCATAGACATCCAGCAAACAGCAACAGCCTCTAGAACAAAGTCAGCTGCATGGTGTTGGTGGTGGTGGTGGTGATGATGGGTTTTGGGTTCAAGACCTGGGATGGCACCTACAACACCAAGTCCTGGTGCAAGCTCTGTTCTTCACGGACAACGACCCCCATTTCAGATTTTTCCTCCCCAGCACTTGTTGCCACCATGGATGCAACTGTATCCGTGGCCCCTTTTTATGTCCTACCAAGGGTTTTATGTGCATTTTGATCCAAGCCTCAATTGGGTTTTTTTAAATCAATGGTCGCAAGCTAAAATGCAATACTTGATGATTAGAGCAAATGTTCTCTCCCCTTTTGCATCGCATGGGAGTGTTTCGGTCCCCGACATTCCCATGTTCATTTTGTACCGTGATCGGAATGGTGTCGAAAAGGTACGCTTGTATATCGTGAACCCACATGATTCGATGCTTTCCAATTTCGATTGCTCTGCTCTCTGGGTTGAGGTGCATCCATTTGCAGAGTGCTAATTCTCTGTCTTTTGAAACTAGACGTCATCATTTTGTAATTTTGTTGTCCATTTTAAAGGTTTGGGTTCCGGAGTGATCTTCCTTTTGCGCATAGCTACGGATGTTTTCTTTGTTTGGTGTCAGCGGACACCTCTTGACGAGTCGTGTATGGCATTACAGACCCTTTGATCGATGTCGATCGGGGTGTGTATGAACCAGTTGGCATTCACGAGGTGCCCGCCTTCCATTCTGGAAAAAAAATGTCCTGCGATCGTCTTCTTCCATTTTTCATCATAGTTCTTGTCTTTCTACAAAAGAGGACTTGTGTTTCTTTCTCGGTTCAAACCTCTTTTGATTCTTCTGCATTTGTCGTGTCGTCTGTCCTATGACATTCTTGAAAAACGCTCTCAGCCAGAGCATGCGAGTGTTGAATTAATCCGAATGCCTCCTCTTCGATCCAATGTCTCGACAACAACCTGTATATATTGATGAAATTCCTGATTAGTACATGCTGGGCACTAATCAGGAATTTCATGATAGCCAAGAACTGTTGTCGAATTGTTCTTGGGTTGTATTACGTATGCGCCTATCATACCTTAAGGGGTTCCCCCAATCTGTCATCTAATTTGCACTTGGCATCAAACATTTGCCACAACACCGTGAAAAGAGTAAATCTAAGTTAATTGGCAGTGAGGTGCAACCAAAGTGCAATGAGACTTTAACAGAAACCATAATAGAGCTCACTTGTTTCACTAGCAAAAAGCTACATATTTTTCAGATGCAACTTCATATTTCTCTTAAGGATCAGATTTTAATTTAAACCCTTGGATATCAAAGTTTATGTTAGTTTAATTAAGTTTATTTTATTTTAGCTCAGATTTAATTAATTAAACCAACCCTAACCCCCCCCCCTATGAACTTGTAAAAAAAAAAAACCCCTCTCATCCCT
>Ga0209208_10011638_pt1 | contig 11249 bp, 5 predicted proteins | sample S1TSphfallax_3_FD_187694 | JGI IMG/M metagenome (GOLD analysis project Ga0209208, IMG submission 187694) | Host-associated microbial communities from peat moss isolated from Minnesota, USA - S1T2_Fd - Sphagnum fallax MG (SPAdes) (version 2) | ecosystem: Host-associated > Plants > Peat moss >...
GGAGGAGTGTTGTCACTCTTTTGTAATTTCAAGGTAGCCCCTGATGTTCAAAGTGTGTTATTTTGTTACCTGATTATATATGGGATAAATGTTAATATGTAGCCTTGATTATTCATAAAAATGGTAGTTTTGGCAATTGATAAATATGTATAATTATTTTTAAATGAAAAAACATCTTTAACTATATTCAAATGCCTTGCTTATTATATATATGTTGAAGGTTTTCTTAGGGGGATAATTTATTTCTAGGCTTCCTTTATAAACTTTACCTCCAAAGTAATTTTTAAATACCTTATTTTGAACTAACATCCTCTTGGTAAAAATGTAAATGAATTCCCTATGATTTGTTGCAGAAAAGAAAATTCAACATTTTTTCACCAAATGGCAAAAATTCACCCAAAAAAATCATTGCTCAGTAAGCTGGCATGTATGTATATAAATCACTTAACAATTGTTTAAGATACCTTTTTTAATAATGATAAATCTTTATATTCAAGATAATTTAAACATATCTTGTAAGGCCTTGAATATGGTACATGTTGCAGAGATGTTATTGTAGCATATCTTGGGAGTTCGGAAAGGTCTCCTCTTCAATCAAGTGGTACTATTGTGGTAGTATCTATCATGTCTGACAGTATCCATCTCATCAACCATACAACTACATCTACATGAGGTTCTACCACTACAGATCTTGTTGGTATAGGGCTAGTTGGTATTGTTCTGGTGAAGTGTGAAGAAGTATTTTGTGTAGCCACAATGGGTTCAATACACACAATATGTTGTGAAGGAAAAATTTCTACCAGTACAACTAACACTTTGTAGTTTCCTACTAATATTGGATATCTATTTTCATTAGCATGTAAGAGCTTGTTCTGATTTGTAATTTCATTAGTTGTTTCATCCACCACATTTTTTATTGTTGCGCAAAATTGAGGTATTGTTTTAACCACTCCAACATGAAAATGGTACATGAATGTATTTTTCTATAGTAGTATCTACCAGTTGTCTATTTCACCCTCTTGGCACAATTTCATTACATTTGATAGTTGTGGTTTTTGCACATCCTAGTCTAGGATCAAATGTAGGCATCCTAATTATCTCTGAAGCAAAATGTGATTGTTACATTGGTCAAGGTATTCTAACTTTAGAGGGAGTTCTACATGTTCTCTTTGTGGGATAGATTGTTTTTCCTAGAATGATGTGGGTATACTTGGTCCATAGTATTCCAAGGAACAACTCTTGGATTTTGCATTTCTTCCTCATCAAACCCAATTTATACTTCAATTTGAAAATGATGTATCATTACATTTCTTAAGGTTTCCTCAATGAAAGAATAACATGTAAGAACATGGCTTCCTACTTCCAACAACCACATTAATTGGGTATAGGTCGGAGTTTTTGTCTTGGGCTTTAGACATTTTTACTTCATACCCATTCTATATATAAAAGTATGTTTTGCCGACTTTGCCTGACCTTGAACTCACTATTTTACAATACATTGGCATTGGTTTCTACATTTATTCCTACATTGGATATTGTTGGTGGTGGAATGCTATGTTCAGCTCTTATATTTTCCATTTTGGATTGGTACATTACTTTAGTTTGCAAAAGCTTGTTATTCTAGATATTATATCTAGCTTAGCATAATTTTTGCATATTGTGGTACCGCTTGTTCAACTTCCTCGTTGTTTTTCTTGTTTTTCTTCCCATTCATTAGGTGGTTGATTATACTAAGGTGAAGTGGATTGCCAAACAAAACCTTTGTTTATTCACTTTATCCCCAACCATATCTATATTTCCTCATGAACATGCAATATTTTTTCGAATTTATACAAATTACCATGTCTTTGAAACAAAAAAAAATCATTTATTTTCGTCCTTGTACTTATTGCAAATTTGTAGGATAACCTTAATTGCATTGTTTCCCCATCCTTTTTATTCAACTTCCAAGAGGTATTACCTTCAATGACAATCTCTTTTGGATACTATGTCATTTCATTACTCTACGAGTAAATGTTTTTCAAGGTTCCATAACTTTATAGACGACATCATGTACCTTATAAGGTGTTCCTTTGTTTGTATTTTTAACATAGTATATTGTATACATTTTGGAGCATGAAACAACTTTGCATCATTCACCAACTAAAGCTTTGCATTTATTGTGTTTTTTGCTTCATTTTGTTGAATCGCAACTTGATCTACTTGTGGGTCACAATGCAATTCATATTAATTTTTGTTCCACTTTTCTTTTTGGTCAATAAATTGTTGCAAATTCAAATTGTTATAATACTTGTTTCGTTCAAATATTTCAATTTTAACAACCTATCAACCAATTTTGAATTTGTACAACCAAAAAAATAAATTCACACAATAACTTATTTGCATTTTAAACAAAAACAAGTAGAACCTAGAACAATCTATAGAATCTTGATTTGTTATCCCAAATTCATCTTGAGATGGTCACCAAATGGTAAATGCTAATCTTCTTCTATTTCTCTAATTTTTATTTCTATATTTTAACATATTGCCATCAAAACTATCAATATTTATAATAAAAATATTTTATTAAAAAAATATGAAATTGATTAAAATTCCATATCTATATTAAAATAATTTTTGTAATGAAATGAAAAAAATTCAAAAGAACTTAGAAATGAGAAATAAAATAAGAATCAAATACTAAGAACAATCACATTTATTTTTAGATTGAAGTATATTTTTTCCTAGCTCTATAATGAATTGCTTTCCAAAGAAAACTACAACAACATTTAATGATTCAAAAGTAAAATTTATTTCTAGACATTTCTTAGTTTCTTGCCATAAGATCAATTCAAACTATCTTTCCTTTTGTTTTAATTAGTTTAGCACCAATTTTCTTTATAATGACAACATAATTCTACCCTTAACAATAGGCTTTGGCTACTTATTTTTTTAGGTTTACTCACCTAACCTAGGTAATAGGTAGATAGGTAAACCTAGGGTACCTACATAGTTTAGGTAGTAGTTAATTCATTTGGTTGAATAACTAGCATAAGATGTCGAATTTGACTAAAAAATTATTGGTCATTTTGACTAAACCTATCATTTTGTTCAACTTGACTAGATGTCCCATTTGTTCAGAATCCATTTGTCATTTTGACCAAGGTGGTTATTAATTGTTCAACTTGATTGAATATTTAATTTGATAAATAATCAAATAGGTCATTCTAGTCAATTTCATTAACAAAATAATAATAATGAACCTTTAGTCAAAATGGATGTGTTCATTAATCAAATTAAATAAGGTGGTCAAGTTGGACAATTAAAAAAAACATGAATTGTAATAGTGACTACATCCACTACTTTTTCCAAAGTTTTATTTGTCCATCTTCCTCGTTGGGTTGGGGTAAGAACTTTGTTTCTTCTTATTAATTTGCTTATTTTTGTTACAATTTTAGGTGCGTAATGTTTTTTTTATTTGTTGTTTTTTCTTTGAATCCATTTTGTTACATATGTGGTATATTAAACATCATGTCATTCCTTTGCTTCCTAGCCCTAATTTCCAACAACTTGATGATGTATATCAAGATTTATATAAAGTATGATTCATCACAAATTTAACATTTCATGAGTTAATAATGGAAATCGTGATATCATGAATTGAAAATACATATGACACAAATATTTATAGGAAGATGTGAAATTCATGTGACATTTGTTCATTGATAGGTTCGTATTTCTTTCATCCAAACATTTATCTATGTGTCAAAAGTGTTTTCAATACATGATATTCATGTGTAAAATGTACAAAATCATGAATGAACAGATTTAACATGATTTTCATTATTAATTTTTTGCAAACTAAATTTGTGATTCAAAGTTTAACCTTTTATAATTGTTTTAAGGTTTCCAAAGTTTCATTAAGAAAAAATATTGTGTAGGAATTTACAAAGTCATCCCAAATAAAGTTGACATTTATATTTAATGTGCAAGCTATAGGTTTGAAACTCAAATTTCAATTGGTTATAATATGAAAAAATGTGTTAGAATCAATTTTACCTAAACTTTTTGCTACACTTGGGACTTTAGGTGCTTGAGTCCATTATAACATAAATACTTGTACTTTTTTTTGGTAAAGTTTACGTACATAAGTATTTTCCATTTCTTTAGTTGACGATTATTCAAATTAATCTAATAAATGACCTTGTATTTCATAATCTTGTGAGTTGACTTTTATTTCGACATGTTTTTCCTCTTCCCTGGATTGTTCACCTACATGATTTGTCAACACTTTAGCTTTAAGACATAAATTCTAAAAACCATTGAAACTTGTTTAACATAGCCTGTGACTGTTTTGGCATTTTTGAAACAATGATATGGGAGCTTGAGAAGTTTGAGAATTTATTCAAGCGGATTTTTTTTTGCTTTAACTTGTAATTTAAATGCATGGTTTTGGTGGGAATCCAACATTGTGCTTGCAATGGGGGAAGTTTCATGTTGTTTTAGGTCAATAATGTGTTTTGTGTTCAAATGTAAAATTGTTATACATTGAATTCTAAAATGTTGTTTGTTCAATCAAAATATTGTTTGTATCACAGAACCTTAAATCTTGTAATCCTACATGAAATCACCACATTACCAAACAAATCTTTTGGTGGATTAAAGTAGGCTAATGATTTAATGTGTAATTTTACACCCTATACCAAACAACATTATGTCCTTGGTTATAATTTTGATAAAATTGTGATACTTTACTCTATTGACCAAACACTTGGATACTAAGCGTGGGCAATAATTTTCTTAAAGAAGTGCAAGGACCTATTCCTATAACCAAACATATATTTATTTTAATTGGGGTACAAATAGCACCCAAGTGTTCTAAATTTATCCCATGACCAAACACAAAACAAAAGGTCTGAGTTTGAGTTATAAAAAAACTAGACACAAAATTCTCACAAGACACATTCGTTCCTAATGAATATACAAATTGATGATTTGCACCTCACTTTTGAGTTTTAAAAGGCTGAGTTAAAGAAAAGAGAGAAATTCACCCTGATTATTGTTGTCGTTGAACTCTCAAAAATCCCAAAATCTCTTACATTCCTTTGTGAAGGTCCCAAGTTTTTCTTTAGTTTCAACAGGTGAAAGACCAATGAAGGTGCAGAAGTCACTCCCCACGTGTCCCAATAAAAACTCTATAGATAAAACACGGCAACTCGGTTTTCAGTTTTTTAAAAGTTTTGCATTGGTTGGGTGGGGCGTGCAGCAGTAGTTTGGGGGTTGATTCCTCAAAAGGGGTTTCGATTTTCAAGGAAAATTCCCATGCCATCGGGCCCCACAATCCATCGTTGATTCTCTATTGGGAAGTTCTAGAGCTGAACAACCTGATTTCAAACACGCAAAGGAATTTTCCACCGAAAATGGCCCAATTTTTGTCAAATTTTGAAATTAACAATTTTATTGTTTTAAAAAAATAATAGGTTCAAGTAAGAAGTTAACCTTATATATGTACAAGGATACTTGAAAATTGAAAAAAATCTGTTTTATAGCCAAAATTGGCTAAATCTTCATGAACTCAATTTTGGCTACATAAAGAAACTGGAACAAAAAACACTCCACCCCATCTCCCTCAGCATCATGTTGTGCTTTATGTCTTAGGGTTCATTTATGCACCTAGTTGTGTGCCTTGTATTCAGTTTCACAATCTTCGTTTTCGCAGAACTACAAAATCTTGAATTTGCTGCTTGCTGTGCTCCTGTTGTTTGCTTTGTGTCGCCTCGCTTCTCTACTGTTGCCTTGTCTCGAAACTTCAGAGCGGATAGAGACTCTTGCTGCATGATCCTTACGACTTGTAGGCCTACATGTATGAGTGAAATCGAGTGAAATCGTCAATCGACACTAGTTTCACACTACTGCAAAATCACTCGGGGTTGGGGGGGAGATATATATGCGTTGAACCGGCGGACAACACATTCCGCAATCGCAACATCAACGTAAGTACTCAGCCTGGTAAGAAAGCGAGGAATCTCCTGAACGTCTTTCTTCAATTCAGGTTCGTCTAGGGTTTAGCGTGTATGGAAATTTAGATTTTCTGATATGTTAGGAAGCGTTTGAGGAGTACTTTAGAGAGATCCCTCGCGGCTAACGCGAGCAATTAATTTAGCTCACGATGTGGATTCTTTCTAGTGTCGGATCATACTGTCAATCTATACAACTATCTGACCTGTTCTTAAACTCGAAAGAATCGTTCATTGTTGTTTCTTATTTTGTCTATTCGGTGATGAAAGATTAATATTCGTTATTCTTTCGAACACATGACTTGGGCGAGAGGCACCCTAGCCTACAGTGTCTGGGTGGTCGCAAGAGACTCATGCGATGTTGAATCTAGCTAAGAGTATTTCAAGTATGAACAAGATTCTAAACTCTATCGTGGCTGTCCACAGCATTGAGTTTGATTCTTTCACACAGCCTGCATGTCGCTTGGATGCACGCAATCACTTGCGAGGCCTGAGACGGCATGCTACTGTGCTTGAGGAAAGGAGACTCTGTGTTCTGAAGTTTTTTCTTGTTTTTCCTTTTCTGGAGGTTGTGGGGAGAGAATCGACAGAAGCTGTTTGATCTTGACTATTTCCATAATGCCAAAATGACGCTATGCAATATGAATGCCAAACTACAAACAGAATGGCACGTGTTGCAGCAATATAAAGTGTATGATAAAGCCCTAGGGCATTCTAGACAATATTCATTTTCAGAAACAAATGACCCATATACTTAGATCACAAAGCATGAGAGGGGCATGGTTTTTACTCCTACTGCTTAAGAGTGGAAGTGATATAGGCTTAATATCCTTCCCAGACAGAAGTATAGGGCAATTCCCAAAATAAGGGGCTTAGGACAAGGCAGCAGTTAAGTCTGGCCTTGCAAATTTTGGGAATGTCACCTGGACCCAAGGGTTTATAGTAGAGAACAAATGGGCTCGATGACGAAGCTGAATTTATTATGAAGTTAAACATATGTGAATCATAAGGCTTTAGGGGGAAGGTTCTTACATCTGTACTTCTAAACAGTGGTCCACAGATCTTACACCTTTTACAACTAACAATAATTTTCTTGGCCCTCTTAAGGAGTAGCCATTCGATCAGTCCACTTTTCTGGGACGGATATTCATGGATGTAAGGTATTGCCCTCCAAAATATGCTATGAAAATTCTCCTAACTAGTCCTTTACTTATAATGACATATTTTATTTGACTTTCTAGATTATTTTGAAAAAAATCTTGTTTCTCCAGTTTGAGGCTTAATCCCATGAACCCCCTTGAGGGAGTTCATAGAATGTTGTAACCCACTTTCCAGACTAGCAGAGGGGTTCACAGACTGTAACCACTCTCACGATTGGCATAGTGAGTTAATGTCCTTTTTCTTGTTGTGGCACTTAGTACACTTGATTAATCTGTGACATTTATTACACTTATGTCGAATTATAAAATAATTTAAATATATGTCACATTCAACATCTCATATTTTATATTGTAGTGGATTAAACCACAAAGTTTGCCTCACACATCAGCTATAAAATAATTTAAATATATGCCACAATAGACATCTTGTATTTTATATTGTAGTGGATTAAACCACAAAGTTTACCTCAAGCATGAACTATGGCCTATTATATTGGAACAATCCATTTTCAGTTGTAGTGGTACTTCTACTAGATCATTCATTAGTGGAAGTACAAACTTGCTACAAAATTTAAATACTTATAAGTTACTACCCCTTAGTTTAAATCTTCATAATAACAAAAGATTCAGACCTCTGTTTACCATTCCTCATCCTTAGTACCCTATTAGTTCCAATATCTACTTCTATTATTGATTTCATACAAGCGTGATGTCTATTGAAACTACTAGTGTGATTTTTCAACCAATTGTTGGGTCTTAATCACCCAGGTGAATATATTGAATCTGATCCCCCACTTGTGAACGCGAACAACAGAGCCTCAATTTGATAGAAAATGGACGCTTATATCTAGATTGGTTTCCGTAGGATGTACATCACAATTCTCTGTAAAAGGTCTTTCAAAGCAATTGATGTCTGATACGATGTGCTGTAGGTTCTTTTCTTTAATTCCATCTGGAACCAGTATGTCCAAACACAAACGGAAGCATGATTCAACTACCGATGACGACAATCGGTAAAAATTTGCAAACTTCACTACTTGCATCGAGAAAAAGAGGAATCTTACAATAGGATGTTTCCATGGATTGTCTGACTGAGCCTACTCGGGTGGGCATACAGGGCAAGGTTCACGCAGCAACGGTTACGTAGGCAGAGTGGGATGGCTGAAGAGAGAATGATGCCTCAAGAAAAATGGCGGCCTGTGAGAACCTTTTCCCAAACTCTTGTGTTAATTCGGACTGTTATTTCTCCTGAAATTTTCAAAACATGACAGTGCCACTTTCTTGCCATTCACAACAGAGTCCAATCCGAGAATTGTCATCCTTATGTATATCATGGTCCGAACAAAAATGGACGTAAAGGTAACAGAGGTTTTAATCCTTAATTTTAGATAAATAGAACATGTACATGCTATGCTTACTTAAAATGTGATGGGCTTTTGGGTTCAATAACTTGTTAAGACATCTAGTGAAGTGAGCAGCTCAGGCGATTATACCTGTTATGCAAGTGGTCTACCTCTTAGAGAGAAGATTCACAGAATTCTTTTTGGCTGGGATTTCACACGCTCATGATCACGCGTCTAGTCTGAAGTAAGCTAGTGCCCACATGGTATTAAGACACATAAACCTATCTTAAAAGGACTAGAGTGGTAATTCTACACATGAACCAGTTTTGGTATGAACATCAGAAGTCTTTCCTCCTGGATCTGAAGAGCAATTCTCAGGGTTCTGCAACTGTTTATTTTCGCATCCTGCAGGTATATGGAGAGCCTTCTGGTCCCTCATTCCGAGAACCTGTTTCGGACTGGTATAATTTCTGAAATTCTTTGCAATGTGGTGTTCTTGTAGTGTTCACCTGCTAGCACTGGAACGCAGATAGCTGTGGCCCTGTGATGTTGTTATAGGGTGCTTCCTCAAGGATTGTTTGACTTGAGGGAGTTCATAGAATGGTGTAACCCAGTCTCCAGACTAGGAGAGGGGGTTCACAGACCGTAACCCACTCTCATGATTGGCATAGTGAGTTAATGTCCTTTTTCTTGTTGTGGCACTTAGTACACTTGGATTCATTTGTGACATTTATTACACTGTTGTCAAATTATAAAATAATTTTAATATATGTCACAATATAAACTTCTCGTATTTTATACTGTAGTGGATTAAACCACAAAGTTTACCTCACATATGAGCTATGGCGTACTACATTGGAAAAATAAATTTTCAGTTGAAGTGATCATCTTCTCCCAGTGGAATACGAAATGGTTGTATGCCTGAAATGCTGTAAGATCAGGGTTGTAAACATTTGCAAACTTTACTATTTGCGTCGATAAGAAGAGAAATCTTACAATAGGATGCTTCCTTGGATTGTCTGACTGAGCCTACTGCGGTGGTCATACAGGGTAACGTCACCTTTGCTGGAGATGAGTATGATTATTGCTCGGGAGGTGAGAACCTATGTCCAAACTCTTGTGTTAAATAGGGCTGTTATTTCCATCTTTGATGCAGGAGTTTTGTAAGTTCAGCAAGATCAGTGCTGTCCAATGGCTTGAGGAGGTGAGTACCTATATCCAAACTCGTGTTAATTAGGACTATTATTTCTAATGAAATTTCAAAACATGACAGTGCCACTTTCCTCCCATTCAAAACAGAGTCCAATCCGAGAAATGTCATTCTTCTGTATATCATGGTCACAACACAAATGGGTGTAAAGGTAACAGAGGTTTTAGTTCTTATTTTTAGATAAATAGGACCTGTACATGCTATCTTACTTAAAATGTGATGGGTTTTGGGTTTAATAACTGGTTATGACATCTAGTGAAGTGGGTAGCTCAGGTGATTTATACGTCTTAGGCAAGCTGTATACCTCTTACAGAGAAGATTCACAAAATTCTTTTCTGCTTGGATTTCACATGTGCATGATCTTGAATCTAGGATAAAGTAACTTGGTGCCCACATGGTATTAAGACACATGAACCCATCTCAAAAGGACTAGAGTGGTACTTCTACACATGAACCAGTTTTGGTATGAACATCAGAAGTCTTTCCTCCCGGATCTGACAAGCAATTCTCCTGGTTCTGGAACTGTTTATTTTCGCATCCTGCAGCTAGCTGGACGGCTTTCTGGTACCTCAATCACAGGTCCTTTTGGCAACGGGTATAATTTCTGAAATTCTTTGCAATGTGGTCTTCTTGTAGTGTTCACCTCCTAGCACTGGAATGCAGATAGCTGCACTGCCCTGTGATGTTGTTATAGGGTGCTTCCTCAAGGATTGTTTGACTGAGCCTTGAAGCAAATTCATGTGGTTGCAGGGACGTAGGGGCCAGGGTAAGAACCCTTGAACATTCATGTATTGTGCACCATGGGAGAGAGGTGAAAAAATGTTGGTCGGACCTTGCAGTATTGATCAGTTCAGCTAACATCTCATTTTCAAACTATTGTATAACTTTAATGATTCACTACTTCTTGTGATTCAAAACAGAGTCCCAACTTACAAATGTCATCATTCTCAATGAGGATACAGGATCTCCTCCATGTCTTTAGCAGAGAGTTGTGAACCAAGAACTTATAGAACAATCTATCTTCAAATGTAATGCCAAAAGGGTGAGAAATGGTCATGATTGAGAGTAGAGTGAAGAGCTCAGTTGGCAGAAGTCTCAGAGAAGGTGGAAACAGATCAAATCAATTCTGCTGGAATTTGACTGGTGTGATCATGCATCTAGCCTGAAGTTTAGCCTAATAACATTGGTGGTGGATCAAGGCATGCAAAGTAGTTTTGAAAGGACAATATAGTTTTAATATATCACAAATGAGTGCTGTTTGTCTCTGAAGGGATGGAAGGATTTTACTTCTGTTGTTTTGGCAGGTGCCTTGTAAGGACCACCCAAGAGTGGAACCACACTCGTAAGTACTGATGTTGCAGCTAATTTCTTGAGCATTTCATTGTCTTCATTTGGACATTTCTAGGTTGTTCGTCATTTTGAGGTGTGCCACTCCATTTCTGGCTGCTGTTGAGTAAGAATGTGGCTCTAGATAGCAGATCGAAACAAATAGAGATGCCACCATTTGGGAATCAATGGAGGTATATATGTTTTAGGAGTT
>Ga0209208_10011639_pt1 | contig 11249 bp, 10 predicted proteins | sample S1TSphfallax_3_FD_187694 | JGI IMG/M metagenome (GOLD analysis project Ga0209208, IMG submission 187694) | Host-associated microbial communities from peat moss isolated from Minnesota, USA - S1T2_Fd - Sphagnum fallax MG (SPAdes) (version 2) | ecosystem: Host-associated > Plants > Peat moss >...
GGAGTCCACACACCACTCTCTCTCTACAGCGCCAAGGGTATCGTCACCCCGGTTTGACGGGTATTACATTACCTCCATAACCATCCGGTTCCGGTTATTTCAAGCTCATCAAAGAATCATTGGTTTTCATTGTCACCCAGGTATGTAGTATACTACTCTAAACGTGCAGATGTTGAGTGGTCTTCCACTATTACAAGCTGGTCTTCTCCTTTGCTATTGTCAATAAGTAGACAATTCGAAGGCTTCCTGCTGCATACACAGTTGCTGTTCATTTACTAAACAGAGAAAAATGAATCTACATGGGGGATGATCAAATGATGATGAAATCCCTCCATGTTCAAGTTGTCTCTTGAGCTTCTATCCCCTCCCCCCCCTAGTCTCTATGCAATGCAGTCCCAATGCTAACAGTAGTTCCCTTCTTACTCAATTGGCATAAAGAGTATTCCTAGAATGTGTCACAAGGTCTGTTGATCACCTAAATAAAAGAATCTACCAAAGATTGAAACTCAAAACCCTGTAGGTGATGATGCAATTCCCATCTTACAACCCAAGTTTTGATCCTCAGTGCAGATTAGTCTACTCTCTAGGGATACCCAGTTTTTGGGTTTCTTGTGAAAAGCCTCTTGAGTCCACAGCTATCCATGCCCAATTTGTGCAATCCCTGATCGCATTCTTTTCCCCTTAAAAACAGCAGGTCCCAATATATGCCCCCATAGAAAAGCTCCTCGGGAAGAAGAAGACTTCAGCTGGCTCCTTGTTCACTTTCAGCGGAAAGAAGTTAGTGACAACCTAAACCCTAAAGCAAATCGCATTCACATTATTTTGCCCAAATCCATGTCACCAGCTCAAATTCCCTCTTCACACCGCTCCAGGAACTTGCTTGCCACGTCGTTTTGGGTCACAGTATGTCCGTGTATCCGGGATCCGGGTATTTGATTTCTTTCAAGAACAGTGGTTATGAGACTCATGAAACACCTGATACCCGGTGGCGGTTAATACCCACCCATACCCACCCAACTGCTGGTATATATATATAACCTGCCAGCATTGGTTAGGTGGTGCTCTCCTTTTTTGGCCCATGAAAGAACCGGAGGGTAATTTCTGGGGCACATGCACCCTTGACTTGCGGGTCCCAGAAATTCAAAGACCCACTTCCAAACTGTTGACTGGTGACGGTTCTTAAGAAATCAAAGCACTGCTTCTGACCCTCGACCCCTGGTTATCAAAAAAATTAATTATATCCGGTTTGGACCCTCAATCCAGAGCCCAAAAATCAAGTGAGTCGGGTCAAAGAACCTAACCTAGCCTGCCGGTTCTTATTCCGGTTCTTAGGCAAAAGAGATTCTAAAACCAGGAATGCCAACCATCATCTTCTTTGATTCTGAAAAATGGATGTAAAACATCCAGGGGCATATATTATTGTGAGTTGTAATCCAAATAGGGAATGGATGAAATCAAATAACCTGGATGAAAATTAACCTCCTGAAACGAAACGAAACTAAACTATACATATACATGGAGATAGAGAGGAACTCAAAACTTTCAAGTGACATTTTTAATGAAATTGAGCTCAAAAGATGAAGATTGACCATATGGATGAAATTTGACAAACCATGGTTAAACTTACCCTTGGGTAAGGTCTAGCTTAAAGATAAAGATAGTAAGATTGTGTCATTTATCTAAAGAACTAATACACGACAACCACCCAAAGTGTCCAAATGAGGGTGTGACGTGGACCTTGGAGATGTCACCCTTAAAAAATTGAGAAAAAGAAAAAGAAAAAGAGGGAAATTATAATATAAGGACTTAATTATAATAATATAATATTATATTATATTATATTATAATAATATAATATAATATTATATTATATTATAATAATATAATATAATATTTATTTATTATAATTAAATACCTACCCACCACTTCTAGAAGGCAACAGAAGATTCTCCCCCACAACAAAAAATTAAGAAAAATAAAAGTGCCATAGCTAGTGGGTAGGCACTAAATAATTATGGGGAATTTTAATTTTTTTTTCGGACTTTTGGAAATTTTATTAAGCATTATTAAGGCGTACTTAACAAGTAAAAAAATGCACAATAATTATATATTTAGTTTATTTTTGGGCATCTTAAGAGAAGGTATATTAAATATTTTTGGCATTAAAGTGTTGAACTTGGTTACCTACTACGGTATTGGCTAAAATCTCAACAACATGGTGACAATGTGAAATATACGCTTCCCATTGGTCCATAGCTTTTTTTAAATGCCACAATAAAGTCCAGTTCATCTTCCAATTAGCAATCAGATAGGGCCCTTGGGTTTTAAAAAAACCAAAATATTCTATTTAAAAATAAAACAAAATCGATTTTTAAAATCCGGGAAAATCTTAACTAGGCATAGGGTACCTATATGAGTAGCCCCTAGCTAGGTAGTTTTAGTAGGGGACTTTTAGGGCACCTTGTGGGAAAAAAGAGTTCACTAGTTGCCGACAAAGTAACATAAAAAAGAAATCCCCACAAGCCCCACCTCCATTGGTGCGTTGAGGAAAGTCGCATCCCCATTGGCCAATTATGAAAAGAAAATAATGGTCCTCCAGGAAAATTGACTCTTTCTTTTTTTTGGTAACTTACTAATTTCGGACCTGCGCGTCCTTTTCTGTTCGGGCAGACACCAAAATTAGGGTTTGGGGGAAGCGCGCGTGCGAGCGTGCGTGCGTGCTTGCGGCTCTATCTATGTCTTCCTTCTTCGACATGTTTCTCGTTGTGTGTGGGCGAAGATTTGTAGAGGAAGTTTTGAAGTTTTTGCAGAAGGAATTGGAGTGCAGTGCAGTGAAGTACAGAGCAGTGATATGGTTGGCCAGCAAGCAAGCAATCCCAACACGTGTTTTTTCTGTATTGCAGTGTTTTGTTTCCCAAGTTTTGCTTGAACAACTTTTCCTAAGAAAGTTCTCTCTCTCTCTCTCGTTGTTTTATGTATTGAATTTGTCATCATTTGGAGAGTTTCGTTGCTGCAATCTTGTTGTTGTTGTTGTTGTTGTAAAGCAGAATGTGCCTTTCTTCTTCTGCTCTTGATCATCACCATCATCATCACCACGATCATCATGAGCTTATTATGTTGGATTGCATGTTATTGATGGGAGGATTTTGATCTGGTATTTAGTGGGATTCTACTGCCGGAATTTGGGAGTCGACGTTTTAGGATCTCTGAGGATCTGTCCTTTGTTTGGGACAAGTGTGGGTGTGGGGGTTTGAGGATCCGGGTTTGTTGCTTCGGGGTGTGTTTGAGATGCCTCTGTTGGGCTCAGTGGATGAGTCTCAATGTACATTATGCCAGATGCTTGCGAGCTCTAAAGAGGCAGGGCTTCAGGGAGATTCGGGACTGAGGATAAGGCACCAGTGTGCCGTGCACTCCGCAGTTGTGTTTGTGATTATTGATTACTTGTGGAAATTGTTTCAAGAACGAATTGGCTGATTTCAAACTCCAAGCAAGTGAGTTTGAGAGCCCCCAAGGATTGGGCAATAGAGCAAGGGAAGAATTGTACAGACAGCAAGCAAGCAAACAGGCGGGAAGTTAGGTCATAGGGAAAAGAAATTCCAACTGGGAGTGCCACCGAGGGGGAATCCCCTTTCAATGGATGCTTTGCAACTTTATGCATCTGATTCTGATTCAGACACTGGTGAATTTACAGCCAGGAGCTTGAAAAAGCATAGGTGCCAGCAAGTTGAGGACCTTATTGCAGACAGGAATGCGGTACATGCACTCCCAAAGCAATCACCGAGGCGGCCTTTGCCTTCACCCCCACCAGAGTTTCTGAAATCCTTTCCTGACCTAGGTACACTTGCTGTTCTAGTCCTAAATCCCTTGTTCATGTTTTTGTTTGACTCACCAGTATGTAAAGTTTTCCATTTTGTCTGCTTCTGTTACAGAATGATTCTTGGCAACATCTATTTGTGTCACACTTGAGGTTTCCATTATGATGGTTTTTCTGTTGATCCATCCTCCTCATCTATCCAACTTCTGAAATTTTTTCTTGGTGAGAAGACCGCATTTGTTCTTTAACCTAACCCTAGCTCAACAATCACCTGTCTGCAAATCTGATTGTCATTACTGATGAGTTGACACTTTCTGCCTTTCTGAGTTGTAATGGTTTAAGAGAGTAGACAATTTTGTGTACCGTTTCCTGGTAGTGTTTGAAATCAAGTCTCTTTGCACAACTCAATCCTTTTGTGAGACAATTTTGCTGGTTATTATTGTGAAGTATTTCTAGTTTTTGTCATGCTAGATTTCTTGATGGTTGTTCACACACCAAGTTTCCATGTCTTCAGACCTCAGTGACTAGTTGGCAGTGCAGTTGGTGGATATGCTGTTTACATACTCATATTTTCATCTGTGGTTGCAGTAAGCAAGAAAAAGGGTGTAGATGAATGTGGAGGGCATGGAAGGCGAGTACGAACCTTCCCTCATGTGGAAGGCAATTTTTCTTTGCATGTCTTCATCCCTGGTCAGTCAACCTCCTCTTCCCTTTGCAAAGTTGCATATTGTTTGGTACTCACAGATGGTGGGAGATAAAGCTAGGTGATGGACCTTGTTACAGAGGTTTAATCAGTTCATGTGGCAATGGTGATTGCTTGGCAGTGGCACTGTCCACAGTCGTAAGGAGCAAACTAGTGCCCTATCTTAGAAAAGCTGCAGAATTATTCCCAGGCCTGCAGTCAATGGAGGAGGATTTTGTTTCTCCATCTCCAAGAGGTGCTTCCTCACATCCTTCCTACTCATGTTACATATTGGAATGAACAACCTAAATTTTATTCTTGCATTCTGATTACACTTTTTCTGTATCATAGAACTGAAACTCAGAACAACACACCTAATCTGTATGGTGGGCACAATCATATTTAGAGGGATACACCCATTACCTTCTTAGGGTCCTTAGGATCTTATCAAGAAGCTTTGCATCTAAAACCGAATTTCTGGCTCCCACAAACTATTTTTGTGGGGAACAATCAGCTGTTACTATATAATTGGATTTTTTGGGTCAGAATGTCATGGAGTCATGGCAGCAGATGTTCCTCCCTGCACATGGAGGGCCAAAGTTTCTGGTGCAAAATCTCACTTCTACCCCTCTCTGTTAATGCTCTTGGCTTGTAAAGATGTCCTCACCAATATTAGGTCTTTACTCTGTAGACCATAAGGAAGATAGGGTGTATCCCTCTGAAAATGGTTGTGCCCTATAGGCAGCATTTAGTTTTGAATAATAAAGCTTTGTTTCTCATTGCACTTCTGATGTCATTGTAAATTATTCTTTATGCAGGGATGTTATAGTTAATCTTTCCATCCTGTGAAGTCTCTGAAAGTTACAATGAAGTTTTGTTATTGACCAGGTATAAGCCTTGCAAATGAATACCATATAAGCCTTGGGCACACTGTACCAATCCGCATTCATCAAATTGATACTATTGTCTCAATGCTCCGCAACAAGTTTCGTGGCCAGAAACAGTAAGAAATGTCCCTGTGCTTGTCCCCAGTCTATGCAAAGTTCATGCTGTTCTCCTGTGAGGAGCCTGTTTGGTTAATGTGGCCAGTAGAATGGTTTTTAAAGATCTGGGGATGCTGTTTTCTGTTCCCTGTTTTTTGTCCTTGTGGTATTCAATGTCAGTGATTGCTGGACATGTCTTTCCTCATGGTCTTGTTGTTAAATCAGGTTTTGGATGGAGTTTGGGAGCTGGGAAGTTTTCATCAATGATGAGCATACACGGTCCTTTCTTTCTCTTGAGATTGTTGCTGTGGGCAATCCTGAGGTGAGAGTTCTGGACTGCAAACAAAATTCAGCAGCAGTTTTTTTTTTGCATCCGAGTTCAATGACTTGATTTAGTTTTGGTACTGGTTTCCCATTGTCAGTGTGATGCACAAATTAGGAGGCCAACTCTCTGTTTTCAGTTAATGAATTCATGCTTTTGGTTTGCAGATCAAGAAACAAGTGTCCCTTGTTGATGAGGTGTACAAGCTCCATAATCTACCAGCTTTTTACAAGGTAAAAAATTTATCCATCTCATTGTGTGTCTGTCAAGATGATCCACTCTAGATCCAGTAATGATGCAGCAATGTTTAAAGAGCTTCAAATTCAGGGAAGTTCCTGATATCCATTTCCTTGCAGATCAGTATCATTTGGAAATTGCTCCTGGGACTTGGGATAGGGATGCAATGAGTATAGTAGGCGCATTGCATAATCTTAAAAGTCCTTGAGACTGTCTCACTAATTTCATGTTTTCACTGCAGAATCCACGGCCACACATATCATTAGCCTGGGCACTTGGTGACGTTACAGAGCCTCTTGTGGCAGTTGCAGCGGAGCTGAACAGGCTTATGGGGAATGGTGAGATGGGCGTAGTTGGGGTTCGTGCAGAAAGGAAATGGCTATGGTCATCACCCGCTAGTAGAGTTGAGTGTAAGATAGGTCAGAAACTGTTTCCCATTTGGACTGCCAACCCATAGGCCACATGTTGGCTTTGTGTATACTTGAATTTTTCAAGAAATAGTTTGATCATCATTTGTTTCTAACAGTGGGGGCATGGTAAATCTCATCCCATTCATAAGAAAACAAGTCTCTCAATCTAACAGTTGGTTGAGGCTGGAGAAAAGGATGCATGGGTGCCAAGAGTCCCAACATCTCGAAACACCCTTGGGTTCACTAGTACCATTGGTCACAAAGACAGCACATTTTCTCCAAAATGAAGGCAGGTCGCCATGAGGAAATATCTTCTTTGTCAGTGCTTGCAGTTGTCCCAACTTAGCAGATAATGTTTGGGCTTTACCAGCACACATCATGTTTGTGCTCACTTGTGTATGTATGTATGCTTTTTGTACATGTGATGTGAGACACAGCCAGAGCCAGTCTCTTCTTGTGAGAGCAATGCCATGGAACAGGCCTCTGCTTGGTTTAAGTATTTGCCTGCTACTGAAAGCAGGAAATTATTTATGGTGCAACAACCTGTGCCATAAGTGCCGTGTTCAGCCACATCAAAGCCTGCAGACACACCATATGAAGAAAGTGCTTTGTGATTTAAAGATTCCTCAAAACAATGAGGAAAATGTTCAATTTACTCAAATGCCCAGTTGTTCTGCACTCTGCTATTTCTTGGTAATATGGCAAGAGATTAGACTTGTCTCCTGTAATTTGATTGGAAGGAGATGTCATCAAATTGCTCTCTCAATGTTGTGGGTTTTGTGTTCTCTGCAGTTTCACAGATGGCCAGCAACAAGGCACAAAAGATCTTGACATCTCTGAAACTGGTCTTCTGCTGTAAACTACAGAGAACAGGTTTTCATTTATGAAGCATAGTGTTCTTTCAGAAGACACGGCTTTTGTGATTCTTAGATTTATGGATTGGTGTACTGAAGACACAACCACAGAGACAAGCTTGTGCAATTCTTTACTTTTAAGAAGCACACTTGTATCACCTCAATTGATTGCTGCATTAGTGATCATCTGATTCAAAGTGAGTGCTTGATCTTCTGACTTTGAAAAACAGATGTGACAGAACTGCAGTTGATTGATACATGACAAAGTTTAGATCTGCACTTTATTGGGCAGGAATGTCATTACAAAGTCTAGATCTACACTTCATTGATTGGGAATGTTATGACAAAGTCTAGATCTGTGCTTCATTGCTCAGGAATGTCACAACAAAGTCTAGATTTGTGACTTCATTGTTCAGGAATGTTATATGTACATAGTGGAGTGCCACAAATTTTAAGCTCATTTCACAAGACAAAGCAAGTGATTGTTGTGGATTTAGATCGATACCAAGAAAGGGCAAAAATGGGCAATCAATTTCTAAGAAAGTGGTCCATCTTCAAAGAGGTGTGAAGAAGAAGTGATAAAACACTCCTCTGCAGACCAAGGTGACATTCTTCTTCTTCTTCTTCTTCTTCTTCTTCTTCGTCCTGTTCGACAGCTCTTCTTTCTAACTGGTTCTTTAGCAATTGCAACTGTTTGCAGGCTTGTCTGTCCTGAAGCAGATTGTGTGTGCAGCTGTAAGCTGCATCCTCAAAGGATGTGTATTGTCAAGCCCCATGTTGAGGCTGCATGTGCAGACCCTGGTATATCAATCTTCATCATCATCATATGAATCATCTTCTTCCTCTTCTACAGCTCTCTGTTCTAAACCCTTCTCCAGCAATTGCAACTGTGTGCATGCTTGTCTGTCCTGAAGCAATATATGTTTTTGCAGCTGTAAGCTGCATCCCAAAAGGATGTGCATTGTCAAGCCACTTTGAGGCCACATGTGCAGACCCCAGAAACAATCTTCAACAGCGTCAAAATGATCTGCAACAGCAGCAGAAACTGAAGCAGCATCAGCAGCTGTGGCAGCAGGGTTGGCCATTAGAAGCTCCTGCCCCATAAACCCCAGCTCTTTGCAGGTTTGCCTGTGACAAAGCACTTGGTATCAGAAGCCAAGCTGGTGAGGACGAGTGAAGCCAAGCTCGAATGCAAAGAGTTCTGCAGCTCAAAAGGCATACACAATGTCTTACAACCCTTCAACTTCTTCTGCACTTCCTTCTCAGCTGCAACCTCATCACACCAAGGAGCCAGCACCATCTTCTTGCTCTGCACCGCAGTCTCGAAATCCTGCCAGTTCAATGCCACAGCAATGGCAGCATCTCTTTGCTGCCGTGCTTTCTCCAGCATGCTTCTCTGCACCACATTCAGAAGCTCCCTGATGCTCTCCAGCAGTTGGTGCTTGGGTACCACAATCTTGTGCCCCTCTGCACCTTTCTCCAAATCCCGCCGAGCTACAGTCACCTGCATCTTCTCTATGTCGTGAAGACCAATCTCGATCCTCAAAGGAACTCCTTTCATCTCCCAATGCGCATACTTCCAGCCCGGAGTGTAATTCTCTCGCAGATCTGTAGCAGATCTTATGCCACCTTCTTGCAGCAGACGAGCCACAGCTTTGCATTCTTGCAAAGAATCTGCTACAGCAGCAGATGCAGCTGTGGTCCTTGAAGAAGTCGAAGAAGAAGCAGCAGCAGCAGCAGCAGCTTCTGATGATCTTGAGCTTGTTGCCGCTGCTGCTGTTCTTGCAGATGTGATCGGGATAGGGATGATGATCACCTGAATGGGTGCAACTCTGGGAGGCAGGAGCAAACCCTTGTCGTCTCCATGCACCATCACCATGGCTCCGATGGCGCGCGTGCTCAATCCCCAAGAGTTTTGCCACACACGCTTGCTCACGCCGTTCTCATCCTCGAACACGATCTTGAAGATCTCGGAGAATTTCTGACCCAGAGAGTGTACCGTCGCGGCCTGGATCCCACGACCAGAGCCCTGGACGACGAAAGCTTCCAGTGTGGTCGTCGACATAGCGCCGGCGAATTTCTCGCGCTCGCTCTTGACGCCTTTGATCACGGGGACTGCAAGAAGCTCCTCGTAGACTTTGCGGTAAAGCTCCAGCACCTCTTGTACCTCTGCATCCGCTTCTTCCTTTGTGGCGAACGCCGTGTGACCTTCTTGCCACAGAAACTCTCTGCTTCTGATGAAGGGAGTCGGATCCTTGAACTCCCATCTCACGACGTTGCACCACTGGTTGAGCTTCAAGGGAAGATCTCTGTGTCCGCGGATCCACTTCGCGAAGCTCGGGTACATGACCGTCTCGCTTGTGGGACGGATTGCAACAGGGACTTCGAGATCCGAGCTTCCGGCTTTGGTCACCCATGCGACTTCCGGTGCGAATCCTGCCACATGCTCCTTCTCTTTGCTCAGGGATTTCTCGTGCACGAAGAGTGGGAAGTAGGCGTTGTCGACTCCCATGGCCTTGATCTCTGTGTCCAGGAAGCTCTTGATGGTTTCCCAGATGGCGTAGGACCATGGTCGAAGGATGTAGCAGCCTGAGACTTGGTAGTAGTCTATGAGCTCCCCCTTCACTACCACATCTGCATACCATTGTCCAAAATCCTCGTGCTTCTTGAACCCCAATCCTCTTCTCGTGTATCGCCATGGCGATGATCCTTCTTCTTCCCCCGCTTCCATCACTCACCTACCAACAACAGCAACAGATTCCAACTCTTCACAGATGAATTCTTGAGCCAGAACTCAGAGATTGTGATTGAAGCAGCAGCAGCAGCTGAGAGATGATGATGATGCTCAAGCTCTCACCAACAGCAGCAGCCTGAACAGATTGCAAACTTTACAGAGCCGAATTTTTGAGCCACAACTCAGAGATTGATTATAGCAGCTGAGAGATGATGATGCTCAAGCTCTCACCAACAAACCGAACAGCAGCAGCAGCAGCAGCAGCAACAGATTGCAAACTTTACAGAGCTGAATTCTTGAGCAAGAACTCAGAGATTGATTGTGGCAGCCAGCAGCTGAGAGATGATGATGATGATGATGATGATGATGATCAAGCTCTTAACCAGAACCGGAAATGACATGCAACTCTCAACAACAACAACAACAGACTACAAACAAATTCTTCAACAAACGAATTTTTCTTCACAACAACAACAATCACAACAAGTCAGCTTCTTTCACAATCTTCTCCACATCATGTTCTCCACAATCTTCTTCCCATCATCTTCTTCATAATCTACTTCAAATCATCTTCTTCACAGCTGCAAAATGGCTTCAGCAAAAATAGCTTCAAAAGCTTCAGACTTTTGCAACAACAAAGCTCCAAATCCTCTGATTGATTGAAAACCCATCTCTAAAATTTGTAACTTTGTTTGTCAATTGAGATAAGATTGGAGAGAAGCAAGCAAGCAAGTAAGAATCATTCATTCATCAAAAGCTTCAAGGTCTTGAAAGCTCCTCCTCTGTTCTTCTTCTTCTTCTTCTTCTTCTTTTTCAGCTCTTCTTACAACATATTGCACTTCTTATAAAATTCTCTCTCTCTCTCTCTCTCTCTCTCTCTCCTTTTCTTTTGTCTTTTTTCTCTTTTTTGAAGCACAAAGCAGACCTGACCTGACAAGCCGTCGGCACCCCCAAAGTCAAGCTCAGTGGCCAAGGGCCCTGCAGAACTTTCAACTGCACACCAGTGGGTTTGAACCCAGAACCTTTTCCAGGTCATAGGGTCCCAGATAAGGGCTGTACTATTGAGCCATCACCCCCCTAAGGCTCTCTCTCTCTCTCTCTCTCTCTCTCTCTCTCTTTATTGGGGTTGTGTTTTTCTGGGACTTTGTTAGGTGTTATAATAATTTGTGCATTTGGGTACCAACAAAATGTTGGGTTTGTGAAGAAACATGGG
>Ga0209208_10011640_pt1 | contig 11248 bp, 15 predicted proteins | sample S1TSphfallax_3_FD_187694 | JGI IMG/M metagenome (GOLD analysis project Ga0209208, IMG submission 187694) | Host-associated microbial communities from peat moss isolated from Minnesota, USA - S1T2_Fd - Sphagnum fallax MG (SPAdes) (version 2) | ecosystem: Host-associated > Plants > Peat moss >...
TCAACTATCCTAACCAATTTATACTTCTATTATACCAATAACATGCCATCAATTTGTCATGTTTTCAAAAATTCTTTTACATCATTTAGCCATTCAAGCGTCATGTAAAATAGACTCACATCTATGGTTTGATCAGGCACATATGTGGGTTCCATAATATTTGGTAATCTTGACAATGCATTTTCAACTACATGAGTTTTACTTGGCTTATACATTATTGTGAAATCATATTTTAAGAACAATAACAACCATCTAGTTATTTTCCCTAAGACTTGTGGTTTGTTGACCAAATAGACCAATGCCATATGATCTACATAAAAGACAAACTTACCCAACAAATAATGTCTGAATTTGTGCAAAGCAAAAACCATTACTAAATCTTCTTTTTGTGTTGTGTTATAATTATGTTTCACTCTATTCAAAAGCCTAGAAACATACACTATTGGTTGATCACTCTTCCCTATTACATTCTAATATAACATAGCCCCCACAGCTAACAAGGATGCATATGTATGAACATGAAATTCCACCTACCAATTTGGTGATATCAAAATTAATGTTTCAATATTTTTTTTTGGGATAAATTCCCAAGCCTTCTAACATTCCTCTATCCAAAGAAAAGTCTTTGTCTTTTTGGTCAGTTTAGTGATAGGTGCTATAATAGTAGCAATTTTTTTGATAAAACATTTGTAATTGTGCCATCCCATTGTATATTTGAATATGACGTTGTGGATTCTTAAGTGGTGGCATGTTACTATTGCTTGTATTTTCTTTGGACATGGTAATTTCCTTTCTTTGGAAATAATAAACCTCAATATCATCCCTGAAAATACCTTAAAAACACATATGTTTGGATTCAGACTAATGCCATATTCTTTGCACATTTGAAAACATAGTTTGAGCTTTTGGAAATGACTTTCCATGTAAGTATACACTATAAAGTCATCCAAAAATATTTTCATAAAATTATCCAAATATTTTCTAAATGTTTTGGTAACAACTTTTTGATATGTTGGAGGTCCATTTTTAACTCCAAACAACATGACCTCCATATAAAGCCCCCCAATCCACAACAAATGCAGTCTTGTATATGTCCTCTAAAGCTATAAAGATTTTATGATATATTAAATATCCATCTAAGAAATAATATTTTTCATACCCTTCTACTGTGTTCAACATTTCACCTTTGAAAGGTAATGGGTATGGATCCTTCTTTATGGTTGCATTTAGTTTATGAAATCTGTAAATATTTTCAGTTTGCCATTTTTTTAGGGTACTACTACTATGGGTGACAACCATGTAGCCTCCTTTATAGATTGAATGAATCCAATTGCTAACAACTTGTCTATATTTTGTTTTACTATTGTAGCATAGTTTGGATTTAATCTATACCTAGCTTGATGTGTCGATGTTATAGTAGTGTCCAACTCAATTATGTGTTGCGACAACTCTAGTGGAATCCCTTTTAGATCTTTGTTTGTCCATGTAGAAACATCTTTAAACTCCTTCAACAATTGTTCTAATTCCAACACCTTGCTTGTTTTTAGTTATACATTAAACTTCACCAATTATGGTTTTGCATCAGTTCCTAGATTGAGTTTCATCAATTGTTGCTCTTCAATTAATGTCCATCTAGCTATCTATAATTCATGTGCTTTGATTTTTGTTGGAGTTCATCCATTGTAGCATTCCTTGGTTGATGACTATAAGAAGTTTATGGATACACCTTATCCTCCAAAGTTACTTATGGCTAATATTTGTTGCCAACTATCTTATTTTTTATGTTATGTACTCCAAATTCCTATTCTAAAATATTAGTATTCACATTTGTATCCATGATTTCCACATTTGTGGTTTTCAGAAATTGAATTGTTTCAGGTAAATTGATTGTTTTTATTGAGAACAATCATGGCTCTATAACAAATATGATATCTTTTTCTTTATTTGTGATACTATTCTGATAATCGTAGCATAATAACATTTGTAGTCTTCTTACTTCACCTCCTCAATGCTTGGTGACTGTAATTGTTTTGACTCTCCCATTCCCTTGTATGGTAATAATGTCATTCCCCCAATCATGTGCCATTTTAGCATCCTTCAACCATGGTCTTCCCAACAACATGGAATAACTAGAATCTACCACACTAATATGAAATACAATAAATGTAGTTATGTAAGGAATGCCATGAACATATATCTCCAAATCTCTAATCAACCCCACTAGTTTTGTGGTTGTTTAATTTGCCATCGTGAGATTATATAGTGTAAATTTAAGCTTTGGAAGCCCTAACCTCAATCTCAATGGTTCTGTGATGATATTAACTCCAGAACCTCCATCTAGCAACACATCCTCTATTGTATTATTTAGATAATTGCCATATGATTATCTATTGCTATGACAATTATCCCTACCTTTGGTACTGAAGAAGCAATTTGTTTATTTGTGATTGTTCTATTTAAATTATGAGTTTTCTTTGGTTTTGGTTTCTACCAAAGATATTTTTTTAACTCATGAGCTATTTAAAGCAACTATCCCAAGTTCAAAATATAAGTTTCTAACATTAGTTTACCAATGTCTAGAAACATTTCTTTTATGGCAATCAATTTTTCTTGTGAATCCACTACCTCCTAAGATTTTTGTGTTTCCACATAAATAATATTTGGCATACCCGGCCATGTTGTGTTCCATCCCTCCATGGATGTGGATGGCCTTTCTGTTTGGGTTTGTGTTTTTTAAATTTGTCGAATTATCTCCACCATTATTCTTTCTCTTAATCAATAACATTATTTGCTTTCCTTGGTCTACTTTTTTTTCTTTTTGCATGTTTCCAAATTATGATTTGTCATACCACAATTTATGCAATATTTATTAGTCTTCCCATTATTATTTTGTGTTTTTGTTTGTGCTTCTTGTTTGTACTTTGTGGTATTAAAAGTGCATTCAATTCTACAGTATTCATGCCTTCTTCACACAACGTTGTTGCCTCTTTATGTTGTTGTAATGTTGACCACCTCATCCTTATAATCGTGATTCTAAAGTATGATTGCAAACGAGCTCTAAACACAATAGTCAAAAAATTGTATGTGGTTAATATTTATAACCCATGAACCAACTTTTGAATCTGTTCATAGTAAACCTCCACCTTTTCAGTTTCGTCTTGTTTCATGTTTTTTAGCTCCATGTATATTTGCTCGTCATTCATAATCTTCTGATGATGTGTGTAAAATGCTTGTGTCAGCTCTGAAAAAATATAATTAGGAAATTTTGACATGTAATTATGGCACTAGTCTGATGTTGTATCTTTTAACGTATAACTAAATGCATTGATGATATACTTTTCATAAGTCTCTGCATTTACCTTTACTACATAATTGAACACTCTAACATGAACATATGGATTGACATCTTTTTTTAAGTCAAATATTTTAAAACTACTTTATTTAACCTAATAAAATGGCCAACTCTCTGATTAAGAATTTGTGTAGTTACAATAAATGGTTCTCCATATCCTCCACTTGGATTTGCCCCATTTGTATGACGCACCCCCAAGCTCCTTGATGGATTCAACTATGAATCCAAAGGTGAAGACAACGAAAGGAAAAGGAGTCAAAACGCACTTTTTGGCTTGTAACACTTTGGGGGTAGAGGGGCATGTTGGAGCTCCGGGATGGGATTAGGATGAGCAACAATTGGTTCAATTATTCACATAAACCTACACAAACTAAACAACAAGTTGGTTAATGTAGAATCTAAACACTTTTGGTGCATGGACAAGCCACATGTAAACATGGACTCACGAGACTCACCATAGCCCGGACTTAGGGGAAGCCACCACCCTCTCCCTTATATTATTTTCTGTGCTTGGCCACAAGGCCAACACCCAAATGTCATTTTGTCTCGGGACTCCCAAGTGGGACTCCCGAAATTCCTAAAATTGGGACTCTTGCAACTTTGGAGGCCCATAATTTTGTGTGCAAACCTCCGATTGACGTGAGGTCTAAAGCAAAGTTGTAGCCTTTGTAAAGAAATTTCCAATGGTATGTGGCAAGCCATTTGCATGTAAGGAAATCAGGGAGATTTGTGACTTTTTGTGATTGGGAGTCAAATGCCAATTTGACTCCCGGTTCTTCTTTTGGCCATAACTTGTGTTTTAAGTACTCAAATGGGTCATGCGAGCCCATTTTATACATCTACGTTCCAAGATATTTTCAATGATATAAGGAAATTATTGAAATCCAATGGGTTTGGAGCTTGCAATCGCTCTTTGAAAATTTGGAAGTCCATCAAGACTCCAACTCCCAAAGTGGGAGCTCACTTGGGAGTGTGGAGGTTCATTTTCTCACACTCTCCTATACTCCCAGGAGCATGAAATGTGACTTCCGAGCTTCACTTTTGGCCCGCACCTTTGCAAGCCCTTGCCTTGGTCACGAGCCCATGGTTAAGATTGTGACATTGTATTTTTGTACCTTCCAATAGCCATTGAACTCATCGATGGTCGATTTATAATCATGTTCACATGAGTAGTCATTATCATATTAGTAAACACCATCTGAAGTGTCCCAACAATTCCAATAGTTGTTGTTGGTAGTACTGAACTTCAACTCAAATTCCTTCCTACCAAGACTCCATTCAATCCACTACCCAAATTTACTATAGATCCAATTAACATTCCACCTCAACAACATTCATGTTGGGTGCAACAACCGTTTCCACTCCTATGGTTGTTATGACAACATTAGGTGATTGAATAACCTTTATTCCTATAGGTTGTCTTTGAATTTCAACAATTGTTATTTCTAACATTCTTGGTGAAGTTGAGTTGATTCAAGTTTGTCAATGCCCCATTATGTGATTACCCATTGGTATCTTCTATGGTGTAGAATGTGGATGTGAATACACCTATGGTACTTTGTTCTTAAACCTCCCAACTCCATACCTCTCAATCTACTATGGACTACATAAATTCCTGGTTTTTGGTCTTATGATTGATCCATTAATGCCCCTGTCACATTCTGTAACTCCACATGTTTAACAATATTTGCTCTAATGTGAGAAGGCACAAAAGGACAATCCATGATTGCATGTCCTTTTTTTTCACAAAATGCATGTACCTTTTAAAGTAATTTGACTACCTCCGAATCCACGAATTCATGATCCCATGTTTCAGATGTGTACCTTGTTTGGTCCAATTTTAGATTTCCTTGATGTGAGTATGATTGTGGTATTTCATCCAACAAATTCACCTATGCCTCTACATATTCAAATGATTTTAGGTAATTTTCCTCAATCTCTTCAACCACATCGATATTGGTGTTTTTTTTCACCTCCCAATCTTCCACTAGTTCATAATAATCTAGAGATGCAGAATAATACACATACATGGGTTGTATACTCCATGTAACATCCTTTCCTCAACTAGTCATCACTGACTTTGGACTTGAAATTTATTGTGGCTAATAAGGTATTGCGAGATTCCTTGCTTTGTCTTGATATCGTCAACTCTAAACCACAGATTATGGTTGAGAAGTACATTGCACCCACTCATTTGGGTGAATAATCGATTACATCTCTTTTCATGGAGATCATCTTCTGTAATTGTGCCTTTTTTAAAGACCCCTTACTTCACACTACCTTTCGTGGTAAAAATGACTTGTGCCATGGAGGTTTTTCTTCTATTATCAGAATTCATCTATCCAACATCATATTTTGATATGGGGGTTCTATAAGCCTTACATATTCTTCTCCATTTTCAAGATCATTTCATGTTTGTCTATTGGTGGTTTAACGATTTGCCTACAAGTCCAATTATTTTTGTAAACTCTGGGTCACCATCTGATTCATCTTGTTTCACAATCCTTTGTCTTCAAAGTTTGTAGTTTGTTTTGCAATCCTTACGACATCAACCACTTGGACCTTTGATACTTTCTAACATACCATTCTAAATTCTGAATTGAAAAACAAAACCATTCATCTAAACACTTTCATCCATAGTACAACAATAAACATTGTAAAAAACCTTCCCCACAAGATGGTTGCCAAATAATAAAATTGAAATTTAATTCTTACATAATTGTTCCATAGTATTGTAGCAACATATTTGCACTATAATATGGACACATTCACAATTTCTACCTTAATTTTAAACACATTTGACTTTGCAATTCATTAAAACACCAAATTCATGGTTATTTCATATAACCAAAATTTACATTTCAAAATACAATGTAGAAAAAATTTAGAGGAAAAAATAGAATTCATTACATTACATTTTTGATACTTCAGAAAATTCACACAACAATATGAATATGGAAACCAATGTAGAAGTCTGTACATTTTCTATTTTATTGAAAACTCCATTAAAATTACAATGAAATTCCATGTTCTATGGAAATGAAATCAAAATCAATTTTGGGGTATATTAAGAAACATATGACGTGGATTTTTACTACAAAGTACCTACAACTATTCTCACTCCCAAAATTATGTGTCTCAAAATGAATTCCTTTTCCCCACATCTTTTCCCTTTGGGTAGTCCCAAATCACATCATCATGATTTAAAACCAACAAGAATTCAAAATTCAAACCTATAATGTTCCATGATTAGTCCTTATCCTAATTCCTTGTTCATCCAAAACCATGTAATCATTTTACCCCTTAATAGTGGTGTGTGATCGAATACATGCATCATTCAACACACTAACACCCTAGCTACAACCTTTACCAATTATGGGGTTGGGTTATTGATGGAGTCTATATTTTGCTAGCCCATTAAGTTTGACATCGTGACATAACTATTATGTTTTGGTTATGATCAAGCACTTCTCCAAGTGGTTGGAGTTGGTGCCCTTGCCAAATCGTAGTAGTGAGGGAGCTGCATATGCATTTAATTATAGACAAAATGTTCATTAAGTTTGGTGGTCTAGCTGAGGTTCTCATCAACCAAAGTATGGAATTCAAAGGGGATTTCTAGGATTTGTGTGAAAAGGCATTGATAGATCATTAGACTACTTCATGAGATTATCTTGAAGTAAACAAGTTGGCTAAATGAATGGTGCAAACAATGAAGCAAGGATTGTAGAAGTACGACCTTTAGAAAGGCCACATTCGAGATTGGGACTTGCAATTACCATGGTTGGCCATGGGATATAGGTTCAGTCGGCAAGCCTCATTGGCATATTTTTCATTATAATTTCTGTTATTCAATTGAGGTTTCAAACTACCAACCTTTATTCGATGCGATGTTATGATTGTGATTAGTTTTGATGACCTTTCAATGTGGGTTCAAGCATGTGAGTAACATGCTACTTTGTTCAAAGCAGGTGATGCCTATGGTTATGGAGAATCTAGGAATTCAAACTATTCTTCAATGTGCCACAATTCATGGAGGAGGTTATCGACCTTAGGTTCGTAGGTTCGAGCCAGGGGATTATGTTTACTTGTAGCAGACAACACTTGCCACATTGGATGTGATTGCAGATTGTGTGATTTTGCATGTTCGAGGGTCTTACCTTCCAAAGTATTATTGTTGGAGGGATGAAATGGTTAGACATGAAAGGACCATGTCTGTAATTATGTGCCATGTCATCTTCCTAATGTGGATGGCCATATTGACCCATCCTTGGCCATTATACCTATTGGTTTATGGTGTATGTTGTGTTGGCAATCAACATGAATTGCCATTATGTTAGTTTGTGATCGGTGTTCAAGAGGATGACACATGGCATGTTTGATATCGTAGTTGGAAAAAGTACCATTGGCAAATGGTTTTGCCTTTAGTGTACCCAATAAATGTGGTTCTCGCAACTACATAATAGGACTAGTCTAAGATTTTTCCCCAAGATGTCTCACCTTTGGTTAAAGATTTGAAGGATTCCATATAAATGACTAACAATAAGGCTCACATTTGCACTGAGCCTAATGATCCTTTTACCTTGGAATTCACCTTGGTGGATTGATGGTAGTAGTTTTATAATGTTATCTAATGTCAAGGGACCTTAGCCCCATATAGGGGGGTGGTTTGGATGTGGTGTACTAGTTAGGGTATTTTTATGTTATGTGCTGGGAGTATGGTGACAATGATAGTTGTAGGTGTTGACCTTGGAGTGGACGATAGTTGGGTTGATTGGCAATGGATTTGTTCAAAGAAAAAAGTTATTGATGGAGCTTCAAACTTGGGTTGATTTTATGGAGCTTTGAACAAATTTGATTTGTTCATGAGTTGGATTTATAACTTGTAGTTCATAAAAATCTTGAAAAAAAAAGACATGGGTACCAATTTGTAGAAAACTTGAAAAGATGAATTCTTGAGCAAAGAAGATATATGGGAACCCATTTGTAGAGAACTTGAAAAGAAGTTTCTTGAGGAAAGAAAAGATGGGTATCCATTTGTAAAGAATTTGAGAAAGAAATCTCATTACAAATCAAATTAGTGGGTGCAACACACAAGTTATAAATCCTATCATGCAAGATCAACTATTGGAAGAAGGATTACCTGCTTTTAAATCTATTAGAACCTTCTACCCATCAAGTCAACAATGTTAATAACTTATTTTTTGGAAAATTTTAATTCTCTTTAAAAATAAAATTCATCAATTTATTATTATTATTTTTGAAGATATTATATGTATGAAATCAACAATATAATTCCATAATATAATAAATTATATATAATGTGTTACTTGATATGTTACAAATAATAATATATTTACACCAATATTCAAGCCAATATTATATATCATAAAAAATATAAAATACATATAAAATCATGTTATATTAATGAAATATAAAATATTACTGACCTACTATATAATTATTTTAGCCTAAAAATTATTAATTACATGTTAGAATTTTTTTAAAATAATATTTCAATCATAGATAGGATTAATATATGGGAGAGATCATTTTATTATTATTATGTGAACCATTAAAATAATATAAAATCATGCATTCTATTTAAAAAAAATAAACTTAAAAATGTATATCATTGAAGAAATGTTAAACATGAACTTTAATTTTTTGATTTCGACAAATTATGAATTTTGCATTAAACCCTAAACCTTTGTACCATCAATGTGACCAACTTTGCAATACTTTCATTTACTTGAATCAATATGTAAGGCATGATATATTGAACATGGAATACATACATATATATATAAATGACATTTTATTTCATGGTTTAGGATATTATCACAATATGATGTGAGTATTGTTTGCCTTCTATGTTTTGGTATGGTAATGCAATACCCCTCCAAGTTTCAAAATATATGTCATAAAACCCAAATTTTTTTTGGGATACCCTACAAGGGGTATTGCATGTGCATTGAATATTCCTAGCCATTGGCAATTGTCATGCCCGTACATGGCCTCATACATGATGGCCAGTTACGGGCATGCCCATGTGCGCTTTTAGGGTTAATGCAAGGTCTTAGGCGACTGTACGCCATTAGGTATTTAGTGTTTCAGTTGTTGGCGACGGTATAAAAGGTCCAACCCTTTCTTTCTCTTAGTTTTTCTAGAATTCCTTGTTTTGAGAGTTGCCTCCATAGTTTACTGGGATTTTCTAGATACTCACGGTGGTCATTACACGGCCACCGTTTACATACGCTTTCACTATTTCTTTGCAATACATTTCAATACATGAGAATTTCATCTCAGCCTCCCTCGTGCATTGTATATATATGTGTGTGCATGCATTTCTTTTTAGTTGATTAGCTTATACCTTTGACTGGCTTTAGTCTTTTTGTTTAGTAGAATTTACTGCGTATTTACATCCTTATGACACCGTACGTCACGACACTACACGTCACGACACAATACCCTTTGGTAGTATAAACCAAAATAATTTAACCCATGGTGTTTATTGAATACCCCAAGTAAGGTATTGCTTTGCTTGTAGGTTATTGTCACAACCTTAACCTTGGGCTCGCGACCAAAGCAAGGGGTTGTAAGGTTGTAGGCCAAGAGGGAAGCCTAGGAGTCATGCCGCATGCTTCTCGGGAGTGCAAGAGAGTGTGAGGAAATAGACCTTCACATTCCAAAGGGAATTCCCACTTTGGGGAGTTAGAGTCTCAGTGGACTCCCGAATGTTCAAAGAGCAATTGCATGGGTGAAAACCCAATCGATTGAAAAATTCTTTATATCATTCGAAAGCTATTGAAACTTAGATGTTTAAAATGGGTTCGCATGACCCATTTGGACATTTAAAACACAAGTTATGGCCAAAAGAAAAGTCGGAAATTGATCCGATTTACTTGTGTGTAGGTTGAGTGTGACATATTGTTGGAAAGCTCTCAACAAGGGTTACAACTTTGCTTCAGAACTCATCTCAATCCGAAGTCTACACACGAAGTTATGGGCCCCCAAAGTCGCGGGAATCCCAACTTTGGCAATTTTTGGACTCCAAAATGCCATTTGGATGTGGGCTCGTGGAAAGGCACATAGTAAAGGGGAAGGTGGTGGCTTCCCCCAAGTCCGGGCCATGGTGAGTTTTGTGAATTCGAGTTGCTCATGGTTCGTCCTAGCACCAAAAGTGCTTCAACTATGCACTAACCACCTTATGTTGGTTTTGTGTAGGTCCGTGTGAGTAAGTGAAGCTTGTCAATTCCTCCTAGTCCCATCCCGGAGCTCCAGCACGCCCTTTTACCCCTCCAAAGTGTTGCGAGCTAAGGAGCTTGCCTCGACTCCTTGCTCTTCTATTGTTTTCTGTTTGGGACTCACATTTGAGTCCTTCAAGGAGTTGAGAGTGCGTCAATTATGGTAAGGCTATGAAATACCCCTCCAAGTTTCAAAATATGTGTTATGGAACCCAATGTATTTAAGGGATACCTTACGAAGAGTATTGCAAATGTATTGAATAGTTTTGGCCATGAACAATACCCCTAAAACTAACATAGACTAATGGTGCTTAATTATAGAATACCCTAATGAAAGTATTGGTTTTTTTGTTGGTTTTGGTAGGGTTACACAATATCCTTCCATGTGTCAAAAGATGTGTTATGGAACCCAATGAATTTATGAGATACCTTAATAGGGGTATTGCATTTTTTTGAGTCCTTTTAGGCATGAACAATACCCCTTTAATAGCATGGACCAAAATAATTCAACCCATGATGTTAAAGTGTAGCCCAATGAAGGTATTGCGTTCCTTCTAGTTCTTGTTAGGGTTACACAATACCTTTTCAAGTTTTAGAAAATATGATATGGAGCCCAAACTATTTCAGGGTTACCTAGAATGGGGTATGGCAC
>Ga0209208_10011642_pt1 | contig 11247 bp, 9 predicted proteins | sample S1TSphfallax_3_FD_187694 | JGI IMG/M metagenome (GOLD analysis project Ga0209208, IMG submission 187694) | Host-associated microbial communities from peat moss isolated from Minnesota, USA - S1T2_Fd - Sphagnum fallax MG (SPAdes) (version 2) | ecosystem: Host-associated > Plants > Peat moss >...
ATTCGATCCGCCAGCTCTCCGCAATCCGGCCGCGTTCCAGCAGGATCACGTGATCGCCGAGGGTTACAGCCTCGTGGACATCATGCGTCACCAGGATGGCGGTGAATTTTTGCGCCTGCCAGATGCGGGTGATGAGCGCCTGCATGGCAAGGCGCGTTAGGGCGTCCAGCGCGCCGAGGGGTTCGTCCATCAGCAGCAGGCGGGGTCGTGCGGCTAGCGCGCGGGCCAGGGCGACGCGCTGCTTCTGGCCGCCTGAAAGCGCCGCCGGCCAGTCGCCCGCGCGGTTCTCCAGCCCGACATCCTGCAACAGCGCTTTTGCGCGCAGGCGCCAATCCCCTGTCAGGCCCAGGCCGATATTTTCCAGCACGCTGGCCCAGGGCAGCAGGCGCGGTTCCTGAAACATCAGCCGCGCATCGGCTTGCGCGCTCGCCAAAGGCCGATCGTCCAGACGCAGTTCGCCGTGATCCGGAGTTTCGAGACCTGCAAGCAGCCGCAGCAACGTGCTCTTGCCGCAGCCGCTCTGGCCGATGATCGTCACGAAAGCCCCGGGCTCGACATGCAAGGTGATATCGCGAAGCACGCTCGTGGCGCCGAAGGATTTTTGTACGCCCCAGAGGTTTATGGCGGCGCCCGCGGTGATTGTGGCGCTCATGGTTTTGGCTGGAAGTTGGGGTGCCAGCGCAGGGCGCGTTTTTCAATGCCGTGGGCGATGAGATCGGCGAGCTTGCCGAGCAGCGCGTAGATGAGAATGCCGAGGACCACGATGTTGGTCTGCATATCGTCGCGCGCATTCATCGTCATGTAGCCGATGCCCGAGGAGGCCGAGACCATTTCCGCGACAATCAGCACCAGCCACATAATGCCAAGCGCGTAGCGCAAGCCCACCAGGATGGATGGGAGTGCGCCCGGGAAAATCACCCGCCGGAACAGCTGGAAACCGGTCAGCCGGTAGGCCCGCGCCATCTCCACCAGCCCGGCATCGACATGGCGGATGCCGTGATAGGTGTTGAAATAGACCGGGAAGAAGACGCCGAGTGAGATGAGGAAAAGTTTCGCCGATTCACCGATGCCGAACCACAATATGGCAAGAGGGATAAGCGCCAAAATCGGCACGTTGCGGATCATCTGCAAGCTGGTGTCCAGCAACTTGGCCGAAAGCCCGGACATGCCGTTGAGAATGCCCAGCGCGAAGCCGATGCTGCCGCCGATGACTAGCCCGCCAAGCGCGCGGGCGGCGCTGATGCCAAGGTCGTTCCAGAGTTCGCCGGTCTGCGAGACCGACCAGAAGCCGCTGATAACGTCACCTGGGCCCGGGAGAATTTGCGGGCTGATGGCGCCGCTCGCAGCACCTATTTCCCACACCGCAAGCAACAAAGCTGGTACCAGCCATGGCAGGCCACGCGCGGCGGCGGCCCGTACCGCCGCCGGCACCTTGCCGCGGGCGCGCGGCGCGGGCGGCGCCGGCGCCGCAATGCCGCCTTCGTAAAAATCCGCGTCGCGCGGCATTAATCGAGTAAATCCGGCTGTTCGCGGATGATGCGGTCGTAGAGCGGCTGGAAGCCGTAACGGCCGCCATCCGGCCGGGCATTATACTGGCCGGCGGTGAAGCTCGCGACTTCATGCGAAAGTGGCACCGGCGTGCCGGCGGCCTCCGCCAGCAACTGGGCCCGCGCCGCATCTTCCATGGCGATGAAATACCAGACGGCGGATTCAACCGAGAGCCCCGCGGTAAGGAACCCATGGTTTTTCAAAATCGCAAAATTGCTGTCCCCGACATCGCGGACAATCTGCTGGGCCTGGTCGGCTTCCAGCACGACGCCAGAGAAATCCGACAACGCCTGGCGCTGATAGAACGCCGCGGAATCTTGCGTGAGCGCATCCAACGGCCGGCCCAGCGTGGACCACGCCTTGCCGTAGGTGGAATGCGAATGCGCCACACCTATAACTTCTGGCCGCGCCTTGTGAATGGCGGAGTGAATTTGGAACCCGGCCCGGTTGACCGGCTTGTTGCCGATCACGATCGCGCCGTCATGGTTGACCAGCAGCAAATCAGCGACCCGGACATGGCCGAAATACACACCGAGCGGGTTGATCCAGAAATGGTCCGTCCATTCCGGGTCACGAACGGTAATGTGGCCGGCGGGGCCATGATCGAAGCCGTACAGCGCGAAAAGGCGCAACCCGGCGGCAAGGCGCTGTTTGCGGAACAGCCGCACGGCCTCAACGCTCTCGCCGGGCTCGGGCAAAATCCATTCGGGCTGGTTGGCTGGCACTGGCGGCGGGGCAGAGCGCGTTGTGTGCAGGCGGGACGTAACGGACATCAAAAAATCCTTTGCTATGGAGTAAACGAAGCGAGTGCTGCCTTTCCGGCGCCAGCGAGGATGGTGTCGTCCTGCGGCGAATGTACGCGGCCGAACAGCGTGTCCCGGAAATGGCGCTCCAGAGGGTTGTGCCGGCTGAGCGCCGGATTGCCGGTAAGCGAAACCGCTTTTTCGGTGACCTTTATGGCGTTGTTTGTGACGAGATGCTTGACGAAATTGCTCTCCAGCGGCGGAATTTTCGACGCCTCGCCAGCGCTGGAGCGGTCCAGCAACACCTTGTTGGTGAACAGGAGGGCGTCAATTTCGCCGATGGCTTCCTGGAATCGGGGCAAGGTGGCGAGCGGCGCGCCGAGATTGGACGGCGTGCGTTCATTGGCGAAGCGCACCAGCCAGTCCCGCGCATTGCGGGCCACGGCGTCATAAAGTGCGCCGATAAGCACGGACATCCAGGCCAGAAGCTCGGCTGGCCGCTCGGCCTCCCAGCCTTTCGGCGTGCGGATATCCACCGCGTATTCGGCGGGGATGAACACGTCTTCCAGGATCGCGTCATGGCTGCCAGTCGCGCGCATGCCGAGCTGATCCCAGGTTTCCTCAATCCGTATGCCTTGCGAATTGGCGGGTACCAGAAATGTGCCGACCAGCGGTTCTGCATCATCCGTCCGGCCCCAGACACCGAGCCATTTGAGCGCCGGGATGCCGGTTGAATAGAGCTTGCGGCCGGAGATGCGCCAGCCGCCCGGCACGCGCCGCGCCGTTGTTTCCGGCAGGCCGCCGCGTATTGGCGTGCCAAGTTCCGGTTCAACCCGTAGCGCATTGGCCAGCGCGCCGTTGACCGCGATATCCTCCAGCACATGCCGCAATAGCGCCGGCGGCCAGTTGGGGTTGCGGGACGCCTGGAAGACGAACAGGTAGGTCATGATAAGAACCAGCGCCGTGGAAGGCTCGCCGCGCGCCACGGCCTCGATGACCTGCCGGGCTTCCGGCAAGGTGAGAGGCTCGCCGGCAAGGTCCCGCGCCGCCAAAAGGCCGATCAGCCCATGCTGGTGCAAGAGCTGGAAATTTTCATGCGGGAAGGCGCCGCTGCGGTCGTAATGCGCGGCGGTTTTGGCCAGTTGCGCGGAAATTCCCGGCAATGCGGCCACATCCGCGCTCAGCTTCACGCTGCTCAGGCTGTTCCCCACGGCGGTATCAAAGGCATCCATCCGACTCTCCGACTATCTAAAGGGCGGCATAGCGTAAACCCTATTTGATTAATAGGGATAATGGTACCGCGAACTATGAGTTTATCTTGAGTGAAAGTTGAGAACTTCCAATTTTACTTCAGCCCGCGCCCCGGCTTTATACCTATTATTACGATAGAGTTAAAAGGATTATCGGAATGAACCGGTATCCGTTCACACAGGCTGCACGATTTTGGGAGTTACAATGACTGGAGACGAGACGATGACGGGCCGCGCGAAGTCGGGGCGGAAGAAGTTGCTGATGGCCGGATTGGCCGCCACGGCGATGGCCGCGGGCGCGGCCCCGCTGGGCGCCTGGGGGCAGACCGTGCAAAGCACCGGGCTACCCGCCGGGGGGCTACCCGCCGTGGGGCTTAAAGATATCGTGGTGACCGCAACCAGGCAGACCACCAAGTTGCAGAAGACGCCGGTTGCGGTGACCGTGTTCAGCGGCAAGCAGATTTCCGAACAGCACCTCACCACCGCGCGCGACCTTGCCGGAAAGACGCCCGGTGTGACCATTGCGCGGTCCGGCATTACGCCGCTGACGCAGATTTTCTTCATCCGCGGCATTGGCAATGCCGACCCAATTTTCGACCCGAATATCGGCCAATATGTCGATGACGTTTACCTGCCGCGCGCGATTAACGGGCTGACGGACCTGACAGACCTGGAGCGCGTGGAAATTCTCCGCGGCCCGCAAGGGACCTTGTTCGGCGAAAATTCGGATGCCGGCGCGATCCGCTACATCACCAAAACCCCCAGCGATACCCCGGAGGCCAATTTCGACATCGGCGGCGGCACCTACGGCGCATTCAATGCCCATGGCTACATCTCCGGGCCCATTATCCCCGGCGTGCTGGATGGCAGCCTCGCCTATGCCCATGACCAGCATAACGGCTATAATTACGACCCGACGATAAAGCAGCATGTGAACGACCAGAACACCAATGGCGCCCGGGCCAAATTGCTGGCGAAAATCTCGCCGGACCTGACCGTGCAGTTCGAGGCAGACGGCGTGCTGGACCGCTCGGCGACGGATTATTATTCGCCGGTCTATCCCATCATCGGCGGCACGGCGGCCAAGCCGATATTCGGCAAAACCAATTTGAATGACAGCTACGCATCCCAGGTGCCGTTGAACAAATCCTTCGCGGCCGGGGTTTCGCTGAAAGTCTCCTACAACATCGACCCGCACCTTACATTCAACTCAATCAGCGCCTATCGGGGCTTCTCGCAAAACCCGGTGAACTACAATAATGACGGCCAGCCGCTGGTGAACTACAACGCCACCTCCATCGCCAATGGCTACCCGGCGCTGATTTCGCTTTCCGATAATCTCATCGTCTATCGCGAGCAGGAGCTGAGCCAGGAATTCCAGCTGCTGGGTAATTACGACAAGTTTGACTTCGCGAGCGGGCTTTACCTGCTGCACGAAAATTTCGCCAGCAACCGGATTGGCTTTGTGGCGACACCTGGCTCCGCCAACCCAGCCTACCCGCTCGACCAGATCGGCGATACCAAGACCACGGATTATGCGGCCTATGCGCAGGCGAATTATCATTTCACCGACAAGCTGACCGGCACGCTCGGCGGCCGCTACACAATTGAGAACCGGGATTTCACCTATCAGGGGGTTTATGACAGCTTCACCGGCATTCCCCTGGTCTTCAACCCGGCGCCGGCGAACACGGCGCAGAGAAATGCCAATACGTTCTATGCGCTGGACTTTACCAATGCCGGCGAGGTGAACAACAAGACCTGGTATTCCTTCACGCCGAAATACGGTATTTCCTATCAGTTCACGCCTGGGCTCTTCAGCTACGCCAGCATCTCCCAGGGGTTCAATGCCGGCGGCTTCAACAACCGCGCCTCATCCGCCGCCGCAGCCTTGCCGTATGACCAGGAACACGTAACCACTTACGAGGCCGGCTTGAAGAGCGACTGGCTGAACCACCGGCTGCGCGTGAACGTAACGATTTTCTACAATGATTACAGCAACCTGCAACAGACCGCGCTGGTAATAAGCCCGGTGAACAATACCGCCGTCTCCGTGCGCACCAATGCCGGCAGCGCCGATACGGATGGGTTTGAGCTGGAAGGCACCGAGGAGCCGTTTGATGGGCTGTTCCTCACCGACAGCGTGAGCTACCTGAACTCGCGATACGACAGCTTTAACGCACCCGGAACGAATCTCGACACCGGCAGCAAGACCGCCACCGGCAACCAATTGCCCTTCGCGCCGCGCTGGCAGCTTTACGCCGCGGCGAATTACACCGTGCCGGTGCAACTGCCGGGCACGTTGAAACTGGGGGCGGATATCACTTACGAGACATCATATTTCTCGGATGTGTTCAACTATGCAGAGGGCGAAATTCACGCCCAGGCCTACACCGATGCGTTCATCAGCTACGCCCCCGCCAACAGCCATTGGACGGCGACACTCACCGGACAAAATTTGGGCAACCGCATCGCCTATCAGAGCCTGAGCTGGGGCGGCGTTAGCCAGGCGCTGGCCAAGGATACGCTGGAAGGCCCGGTGAGCCCGCCGCTGACCATCTTCTTTAAGCTGGCATATACGTACTGAAATGCCGGACATCTCCCTAGCACCGCTGGTCATCGCCCATCAGTTGCCGGTGGAGTTCGCAACGCGGATCGGCGCCGCGTTGCCGCCAGGCGTGGGCTGGCGGGCGCTAAACCCGCAGGCGGCGTGGGAGGTACCGGAGGATGCGCAAATTCTGCTGGCGGTGCCAGGGCGTGGCGGCAATATCGCAACACCCGCGCAGCCGCCCGCGGGATGGCCACGGAATTTGAAATGGATCCAGGCTGTCTCGGCCGGAATTGATGAATACCCGCCATGGATTTTCGATGTGAAGCTGGTCACCTGCGGCCGCGGCACGAACAGCGCGACGATTTCGGAATTCGTTCTGGCCGCGCTGCTGGCGAATGTGAAGCGGCTGCCCGAGATATGGATTTCCGACGCCGCCGGCTGGAAGATTACCGAGCTTGGTACGCTTGCCGGCCAAACCCTCGGCCTGGTTGGCTATGGCAGCATCGGCCAGGCGATCGCGGCGCGCGCGCTTGCGTTTGGGATGGAGATTGTGGCGACAGCGCGGACAAAAAATTCCGGCAGCGGTGAAAATGGCGTGCGATTTGCGCCATTGGATGATGTGCTGGCTACGTCCGATCATCTGGTCATCGCCTTGCCCCTGACGGCCGCAACCGCGGGGCTGATCGGCCGTGCGGCTTTTGCGCGGGTGAAGCGCGGCGTGCATCTGGTAAATATTTCCCGCGGCCGGATTATTGACCATGACGCGCTGCTGGAAGCACTGGATTCGGGGCGGGTGGGCGCCGCCACGCTGGACGTTACGGAACCAGAACCGCTGCCGGCGGGGCATCCGCTATATACGCATCCCAGAGCAAAAATATCGCCGCATTTGTCCTGGAGCGACGGGCAGCGGGGCCGCTCAAGTGCGGCCTTCTTCGCCGCCAATCTGCAGCGCTTCATCGCCGGCGAAACACTTGAAGGGCTTGTGAATCCGCAAGCCGGTTATTGAATTTTTTGAAGGAGCAAAACAATGAGCGTGGAATTCATCGGCTATACGGGCAGCGGCAACGCTTCGGAAATTCATCCGCCCTCCGGCCCGGCGATTGACCGGGACTGGATCAAAAAAGTCGCCCAGGCGCACGAGGCGGGCGGGTTCGACCGCGTTCTGGTCGCGCAGCATTCCACCGGTCCGGATTCGCAGATCGTCGTCTCCTACGCTGCCGCGCATACCAAAACGCTCGGCTTTCTGCTGGCGCATCGGCCAGGTTTTGAAGGCCCGTCACTCGCCGCGCGGAAGCTCGCCAGCATCGATAATTTCTCCGAAGGCCGCCTCGCCGTCCACATCATCACCGGCGGCGCCGATGCGGAAATGCAGCGCGACGGCGATTTTCTTTCCAAAGACGAACGCTACCAGCGGACGGATGAATATCTCTCAATCGTCCGCAATGTCTGGACCGCCGAAAAACCCTTCGACCATGAGGGCAAATATTATCACTACAAGGGCGCGTTTTCCGAAGTGAAGCCGGTGCAAAAACCGCATATCCCGATCTATTTCGGCGGCTCATCGGATATCGCCATCGATGTCGCGGGCAAGCACGCTGATGTTTATGCGTTTTGGGGCGAGCCGCTGGCCGCCGCGGAACAGACCATCCGCCAGGTTCGCGCCTCGGCCGCGAAACATTCCCGCCGCATCCGCTTCAGCCTCTCGCTCCGCCCCATTCTGGCGGCAACCGAAGATGCTGCCTGGGCGCGCGCCAACCGCATCCGCGACCGCGCCATCGAGCTGCGGCAAAAAGCCGGCCTGCCGATCACCGGCCACACGCCACCGAATGTCGGCTCGCAACGCCTGCTGGAAGCGGCTGCCTTGGGTGAGCGGCTGGACAAGCGCTTATGGACCGGCGTTGCGGCGGTAACCGGCGCGCAAGGCAATTCCACCGCACTTGTCGGCACGCCCGAACAGGTAGCGGACGCGCTGCTGGATTATTACGATCTAGGCGTTACTACCTTCCTCATCCGCGGTTTTGATCCGCTCGAGGACGCGATTGACTACGGCGCGAACTTGATCCCGCTTGTGAGAAAATTAGTCGCCAACCGCCGTGTTCATGCCGAGGCGAGCTGATGCACCGCCGCCACGCGCTCACTTTAAGCGCCGCCGGGCTGTTCACGCTCGCAGCCGCGCGCGCCCGCGCGGATTTCGCAAATATCACCCTCCGCGCAGGCACTTTCAAAGGCCAGGATCAGCTCATCCTGGCCACCGCCGGCCTCAACAACACGCCTTACAAGGTGGAATACCACCAGTTCAACTCCGGCCAGCTGGAGGTGGAAGCCATCAATGCCGGCGCGCTGGATTATGGCGGCTGGAGCGAAATCCCGCTCGCCTTCGCCGCCGCCGCCGGCGCGCGGGTGAGGGTGATTGCGGTATGGAAAGGCGATGTGAACGATCAGGTCGTGCTGGTGCCGAAAAACTCGTCGATCAAAACGATCTTGGATTTGAAAGGCAAACGCGTCGGTTATGTGCGCGGCACCACCTCGCATTACTATCTGCTCCGCATGCTCTGGGCCGCCGGGTTGCAATTCTCGGACATCCAGGCCATCAACCTCAGCCCCACGGATGGCGCGGCGGCGTTCCGCGCCGGCGATCTCGATGCATGGGCCATCTATGGATACGCAATCCAGTTCGCGCTCGCCGAAGGTAATGCCCGCGTCCTGCGCACGGCGGTTGGTATCCTTTCCGGCAATTACTTGGTCGGCGTCGCGCCAAAAGTGCTGACAGACGCCAATCTCCGCCCCGCCGTCGCGGATTATCTGCAGCGCGTCTCAAAGGGTTTTTCATGGCTGGAAGCCAACAAGCAGAAATGGTGCGAAGCACTCGCCCCCGTTATCAAGGTCCCGCTGCCCTTCGTGGAAGACGAATTCTATCATGAGAGCCAGCCCAGCCGCCTGGTCCCGGTGGATGACGCCGCCATCGCCTCCGCCCAGCAAGTCGCCGACACCTTCGTAAAAGCCGGCCTCATCTCTGCCAGTGTAAACGTCGCGCCGTATTTCGACCGTAGCTTTTCCAATGTTCTGGCTTAAAGGAAACGGATCATGACCGAAACCGACTCACTCCACCGCCTCCTCGCCGAACTCCACGCCCACCGCGTCGCCACCTACAAACCCGAAGACCTCGCCATAAACATCAACCAGCGCCAGTTGCTGGTGGATACCGCCGACCATACAAAATTCATCAAGCCCGGCGACAAAATCCAGAATTTCACTCTCCCGGAAGTAGACGGCGGCGCCGTGGAACTTGACGCGCTGCTGGCAAACGGCCCGGCGGTGCTGATATTTTTCCGCTTCGCCGGCTGCCCCGCCTGCAACATCGCGCTGCCCTACTATGAGCGCCAGCTCTACCCCGGCCTCGCCGAACTCGGGGCATCCCTCGTCGCCATCAGCCCGCAAGTACCCGAACGGCTGGTTGCGATCAAGGAACGCCACAAGCTCAGCTTCTTTGTCGCGTCGGACAAGGATAATCAGCTGGGCCGCAAATTCGGCATCGTCTTCACCGCCAATGAGGAATCCCAAAAAGCGCTGCAAGCCAAAGGCACAAATCTCGGTGAGATCACCGGCACGGGCACATGGGATTTGCCAATGCCAGCCGCCATCGTCATTGGCCAGGACCGCGTGGTGCGGTTTGCCGATGTCAGCCCGGACTGGCTGGTGCGCACCGAAGCGCCTGAGATTCTGGCGGCCATCCGCGCGATAAGCGCCGAAAAGGCTAAAGCCGCTTGATGAATTTCAGCGTCCAGCGGTCGCTTTCACCAATGGCCAGGTATTTCGCGCGGTCCACATCGCCCATCGCCAAGGTGGGTGGCAGTGTCCACACGCCTTTCGGATAATCCTTGGTGTCACGCGGATTATCCCCAACAGGCGAATCCCCCGCCAGGCTGAAGCCGGCTTGCGTAATCAACGCCTTCGCATAATCCTCCCGCACATACCCGCTCTTCGCGCGCGGGTCTTGCGGCACGTTGGTCAGCCCCCGATGATCCTCAATCCCAAACACCCCGCCAGGCTTCAACACATCATGGATCAGCGCGAGTTTTTGCGCCGCCGTCCCATCCGCCATCCAATCATGCAGATTGCGGAATGACAGCACAAGGTCCGCCGAATTCGCCGGCGCCATCGGAACGCCATCCGTCAACCCGGAAACCACCACCTCCCCATAATCCGCCGGGTCCTTCAGCAGCTTTTGCAAATACCGGCTGACAGAAGCCGCCTCCCGCGTCTCGCCCGGCGGTATCGGCGGTATTGCCACCGTGTACTTGCCGCGCCCCTTCAAATATGGCGCGAGAATTTCAGTCCAATACCCCGCCCCCGGCTGTATCTCCACAACCGAAAGCCCCGGCCGCACCCCAAAAAACCCCAACACCTCGGCCGGATGCCGATACTTATCCCGCGCCACATTCCCCGGCGACCGTATGGGGCTCGTGACAGCCGCCGCCAGAGCCGCATCTCCCGCAAACGCCTCCCCCGCCCGCCCCAGAGCCAGCCCAGCGGCCAGCCCGGCCGCAAAAAAACGTCGTGAAATCATAAGAACTCTCCACCGATCGGAAACTGTAGAATGTGTCGAGCGCAACGAAACCCATGGATTTGAGGTGCAGAAGGCTAATGCGTCAACGGTGGATTTCCGTAAGCTCAATTTCGAACGAACATCTCGCGAGTTTTTCTGATATCGGTATTTCCCGCGTTTATAAAAAGAAGTGCTACGGGTTAGGCCGGAACCATTAAGTGTTTGATCTGAAAAGACAATACCGTCGCGCCTCTGCAAGCTCCAGAAATCCCGGTATTTCTCAAATCTGAAATAAATCTATATAACCGATAGACAATAAAGACATGATATCGTACCTTCCCCCCACCCGGCATCACGGATGATCGTCGGGCGGAGACGGCATTGGACGACGCAGACGAAATTCTCTCCCCGCGCCGCATCGGCGGCATCGCCTTCGTGGCGTTGCTGCATGTCGCCATCATCTATTCGTTGCTCAACGGTTTGGGCGCGCAGATGGTGCAGGTGCTGCGGCAGCCTCTGGAAGCCAAAATCATAGAACCGGCGAAGCTCCCGCCGCCAGAGGCCCCGCCACCCCCGCCGCCGCGGCTTGTTGCCCCGCCGCCGGTCTTC
>Ga0209208_10011643_pt1 | contig 11247 bp, 14 predicted proteins | sample S1TSphfallax_3_FD_187694 | JGI IMG/M metagenome (GOLD analysis project Ga0209208, IMG submission 187694) | Host-associated microbial communities from peat moss isolated from Minnesota, USA - S1T2_Fd - Sphagnum fallax MG (SPAdes) (version 2) | ecosystem: Host-associated > Plants > Peat moss >...
TTTTTGCTCAAGTTCATCCCTTTGTTGCTTTTCTTCTTCCAGGTTCTCAGTTCTTATCTGAAATTCTTTCTTTGACCCAAAGAAAAAGTTCTGAACCTTGTTCTGACTTTTCCTATTTGTGAGTATGGAGATTTCCTGATTCTTATGAGAGTTAAAATCTCTTTTCCTTCCTCCCTTGCCTGTTCAGTTGATTGGTTTACTGATATGACAAGGCAATTTGTTTCTTTCCTTGATTATTTTGTGCACATGGCATACTCAGTGGATGTAAACTGACCAAGCTTCACTGGCCAAACTGTAGAAATTGTTCACCCTTTCCTACAGATAAAAATCCCTTATTTTCTTGCCAAATAGCCCTCATCAACATGAGTAGCTCTATTTCAATTTTCCTCATGAGGCTTAGAAGCATATCTTTCAACGTGTCAAACCTTCAAGGCCATTTAGAAATGTGCCACTAGGCTGTCTGTTGAATGACCCCGCCATGCAGGTGCTGACCTCTCTATGTCTGAATTTTTTAATTAGCTATGTCTCTCGAGTGCTAGCCAACAGTATAACTAAGTCTTCCTGTTGCTTCAGGAAATGCTGTAGAAGCAAATTTTTGCATAATTGTTTGCCTGGTAGCTTGAGGAGATAGTTATATACATGTCTACACACCCACTGTCAAGAGCTGATGAAGTCAGTGGGTAGTAGTGGCAGCTAGTCACTGCCACTGATGATTAGGATGATGGTCTGACACTTTGTGATTGACATTCACAAGGCTATCACCACATTCATCCTTGTTTGTTTTGTTTCGGCCAGAAGTGATGTAATGTCTACCTTTGGAGTGTTATTGTCAAGCATTTTCTGCAATTTGATAGATATGTATGTGCATAACATGATTGCCCATGTTGACATCACTCCCACCAAGTTGAAATATTAATCTTTGCAGCGCTGATCAGTCACAGATCAGAAAGTCATGAAGCTCTTCAGGCTTCATCAATGTTAAGTGTGCTGCACATGGATTCCTGTGTCCTGTCATAGCTTCCCTTTTATCATCCACCTACTCTATAACACATACTGCATTTGAAATCCAGCAGCAAGCTAATTTAGCACCCATAGATTAGAGCTTTCCCTCTAAGATCTGGCCACTCTACAAACACCTACCAATGGAATCCAGCAACTAGATGATGTAGGATATATAGTTGTGGGGGAGGATTCTTACCAGGTTTGTTTCTCCAGGATTCCACTGACGAAAGTGCAGCCCATCCCCGACATGTGAGGCGGGTCCTTTCCAGTCAGACAGGCTCAGTAGTTTCCAGTTCTACATCTACCTCATCTAGTTCTGATTACGAGGCAAATTTCACCAGTGGAAATATGTTCAATGTTGGTGCCACTAGTTCACAAAAGTCATTCTTGTCCACTTCATTGCAGACCCAGCAGCCAGAAGAGGGCAGACCAGAATCCAAGAGGATAGGTAAGGTTTACAATCAAGTTATTATTTTCAAGGGAGCACACAGGAGATTCTGCAAGTTCATTATTTTGTACAGTCTGTATGTGATATTTTTCTCTATTGATAGTGCAACTCAAATGCTTGAAGCCTGTATTTGAATTGCTTGCCCTATATGCAGAGGTTGTTCAGTTGCCCTTATATTCACAGGATTGCAACAGAAGTCCTCACTGTTGACTGTTCTTGTGGCAGTGTCAAGGGGTTCACTATCTTTTGGAGATACTGCACCGACATTTCCAGCCTCACGATTTGGGCCGCCACCAGCAAGCACTACTGCTGCCTCAGTCCCAAATACTACTAGCTCAACCCCTTTGAGCTCCATTCCCAACTCTGAGAGTGTGTTTAAGTGGGTGAGCAATGTGTCACCAACCTCAGCATCCTCATTCTCCTTTGTTTCCACACCATCAGAACCAAAAGTTAGTGGACCTCCAGATAAACCAGGAGCTAGTCTTGCAATCCAAGCAGCAGCCAGTTCTGGCTCACAGCCATCAAGTGTGGGAATCTTTTCCTCAACAGTGTCTGGTTCATTAGGTTTACCTAACACTGTGAATATAGAATCCACTCAAACAGTTGGAAACCAGGCTACTGGCAAATCTGGCAATGAAGGCTTCCCAAAGATCAATGTGGACAACAATCTGAAGCCAGGATTTGGAACTGGGAAACTTGATAAGTCTAACTTGGGAGCCAAGATTGCTCCATCTAAAGCTAGTAGTTTTTCAAAGCCCATCCCTCTTGGAGGAGGAGGAAGTTTGCCTCTGTATTCATCTCCAGAAGGGGTTGCCACCTCTGTGAGCGTAGCAGCTCCATCAGCTTTCACACTGAATCTTCCTGGCAACAAACTTTCAGGCTTTAAGGAAGTGGATACCAAGAGCCAGTTCAATGATGAGAAGCTTCCTCTGCCCCTCACCCCTCCTGTGCAGCTGCAGCTCAACAAGCCAGCTACTAGTTCAGGAAGTTTTCACAATTCAAGCAGTGCAACTTTTTTTCCAGTGAAACCTACAACTACAGCTACACCTCTTTTAGCCGAGAAACCTCAGGCATCTCTTCCTCAGATGGTTGCCACTGTGGCGGCTGCACCAACCATCACTCAATTGAACCAGATTTCTTCATCCCTCAGCACACGTATCTCTTCTCAGCAAGGGCCTCAGTCATCACCTGCAGCAGTACAGAATCTAGGACCTCCAGCATCCCTTCCCCCAACACCCACAACACAGTTTGTTTTTCCTTCATCAAGCACTCCAGTGCAAGCTCCATCGTTCCCATCTGTGTCAATGCAACCCTCTGATCTTGATGAGGAGGACATGGAGGAAGAACCAACAGGTTCAGGAGTGCTCAGTGGGTTTGGAAGCCTTGGGGGTTTAGGTTTAGGGTCAACTCCATCACCAGCTGAAGCCCAAAAGAGCAGCCCCTTTGGAAGTTCATCCCCATTTATGCCCCAACAGCAGCAGCCTTCATCAATGTTTCCTCCATTGTCTGCACCACAGGGTCAGCTGTTTCGGCCAGCAGCTTTCAGCTTGCCTTCTGCTCAATCTTCACCACAATCAAGTGGAGCAAGCACTTTTGGGAGTGGAATGTCACCCCAGCAAGGCCAGGCAAGTCCATTTGGAATTGGGTTTGGAGCTGCTACAAGTAACCCCTCCGGGGGCAATCTTTTCAGTACAAGTTCAGCAGCACCTGGTACAGGGTTTGCAACCCCCATGCAACCTGGGATTGGAGGGTTTGGGCAACGATCACAGCTTGGACCTGGGCAGCAAGCCTTGGGAAGTGCACTGGGAGCATTTGGTCAGACAAGACAAATGGGGGCTGGTCTGTCCAGCCCATTTGGAGGTGGGGTGGGAACTGCAGTTAGTAGTGGAGGTTTTGCAAGTGCTGCCACTGGAGGGGGTTTTGCAAGTGCAGCTACTGGTGGAGGTTTTGCAGGAGCTGCATCTGCTAGTGGATTCGGAAGTGCTCCATCAGGTACCCTGTCACAAAAAGTCATATAGTTACATTTAACCAAGAATCAACTCCTCACTTTTATTTATGGCTGGCCAGAAACTTGAGAGTAAACTGAAACATTGACATTTTCACAGTGATCATCTTTTGCTGCAAGTCAACAGGAAGACAGGCATTGCTTGTGTGCTCTGCAATTTGCTGTGAAAGCAGGTCATGAAAGATGTTTTACCTTGGCTCTAGTAAACAATCTCACTCAGATGGTGTGAAAAATGGGCAGGCTTTGCTGGAGTGGCTGGAGGTGGAGGCTTTCAGGCATTTGGTGGAAACCAAAGTGGGGGTGGTGGATTTGGGGCTTTTGCTGGTGGGGGAGTTTCCGGGTTTGGTGGCACCCCAACTCCGCCAGCCCCTACACCCCTCTTCACACAAATGAGGAAATAGCAGTACAGCTATATCACATGATTTGTGGTGAACGAGCACACAAATCATAAAACATAGTCTGAGGTATCCATGGAGAACCCTGTGGAAAATAACTTGAAGTTGCTTGACAGCCCAATGTGATACTACATACACTCAAGTTTGCTCCCTGGGAGAGGCTGGTTCGTGAGGGTCTAAATCTTTTAGTTGATGCAGGTTTGTCACTGCATTGATAACGCTGAAAAGCTTATGTTTTCAGGTAAAAGACAGGCTCACATCGACTAATGGAATTTGGAAGTACTTCTGAGCAAATCCAAGCATTGAGATATTGGTAATGTTAAATTGAACACCAGTGGTTTGGACAACCTTCTGTCATTGTATGTTGCGTTCTTACTCTTCCTGGTTTGTCCAGCTAGTGAATGTTTACCTGTAGTCAAGTAACTCAATTCCTGGGATTGTGTTGGAAGTGACTTGTCCATCTGATTGCAAAGGCGCAACCTACTTTGTACTAACAGGCTTGAGTCCTAAATCCAACTTTGAAACTGCAGTCCACTTCAAAGAGTTGATGCAATTCATTGTATCTAGAGAATTTTTAGAGTTCTGATTCCTCACTCTTCAGGGCTCTGGAGAGGGGGTTTGTCTCTGCACTGAAGAAGCTCAGTATTGAGATTCTAGGGTTTATGGCATTTGTACATCATTGCTTTGTGTTATGGCGAAGGATTGTTTTCCCAAGCCAAGTTGTAGTCTTAAAGGAATTGCAATGTTGCTAATTGTTGAATAAAAAATTTGCAGAGTGGAATTGTATCTAGAATTGATCAAAATGTTGTTGAATGGGTTTTTTTAAATATTCCATATTTGTGCTGTAAAAAGATTACTTAGATATGACTTCAATTAAATGGCTGTAAAATTGTGTGCCAATTTAAATGAGACATGGGTCCAAGTCTAAATTGAAAGAGTATTTAAGAGATGAATTTCACATTGATTTAAATGGAGAGTGCAATAATAAATTTTCATCCTTCACCAAGTTCATGATTTTGGTTTGATGCCCATTCTTCTATCATGTTCATGCCTATGGCACCGTTCATTAATTTGCATTGATAGTCCAATGAGAAGAAGAGCTGCCATAGATGGAAAATCAAGTTCCAACCACTTTATCACACTTGGGTGCCAAACATTTTTGTGTAAACATGTTTGGCCATTTGTGGGTTTATAGTTTTTATAATGTTACATGTGCAATTATGACAAACAAGTTCAATACTGCCATATGAGGCGGTTTTATGGCTCAAAGAAAATAAGTCAGCCATAAGCAAAATATTGCAGTCATGAAGTTCCCAGTGTCATAAACAATGAAATGCAAAAGTTTGATGTTACTCCAATAGAAGCATCAATCCTCTCCCTTTGCATATGATTCTTATTAACAATTTTGTACATTATGCATTAAATCCTATTTGAATATCGTAGATTAATTCCATCAATTGGTTAGTGAAATAGATTTTGAAGTTTGTAGAGCAACCAAAAGTGACCATTGCTTTTCTACTTCATTGAGGTTCTCCAACTGAAAAAGGTTGTTTTATGGGTACAGATTTGTATTAGAGGTCACAGAAACTTGAATCTATGGGCCTCTTGTAACATGATGTATTTTTTATGTAATGTGTTAGTACAACATCCAAAGAGAAGTCTCAGCGCCTGTGGCAGGTGTTTAACACATCACAAACATGAATTTCCACTGCATTTATACCAAGTTTAATCCCTTGCCACCAACTACCCTATTTTTGCAACATATGGACTAGGAATGATAGGTAAAGATAGAAAACATTGTGCAAGAATCAAAAGACATTAGAGCACATCATAAGGAACCTAGATCAATTTTGGTGTGCAATGGTTGCTTAGGTTCTCCTCCATACATGCCATTTTGCCACTACCTATTTTGCATTAACTCCCTTCATGTGAGGATTGTCCACAATATGAGTGATCAACAGTAGAAAGATAGTTCAAGAAAAGGGGAGATTACGCAAAGTGGACCAAATTTTGATGCAAATCATTATGGATTTTCCACATGCAAGGAGTTTCTTTGAGACATTTAATACTACCCTATCCCCAGGCCAATAGAAGAAAGCCCTCAATGAACACCTTGATTGATAATCTAATGATGCTATTGGTATTAGCATCATAGATGACCATTCGTTGAGAATTGCTTTGCAAAACCTACCTCTCTACTAGCTCATATGAACAACAAATGAGGTTATCACACTTTTGGGGGTTGAGAGTGAACTTGGCTGTGGTGTTGGAACTTGAAACTTACTTATCGTGAGGAGGAAGGTCAGCTTTTGCAGGGCCATTGATGCAACATCCAAGATGGTCAGAAATGGAACCATCACAAGGGCAATCAAATGTCGCATCAAGTGGATTCCATTTCACAACACACTTCATGTGCGAGCAAATAGCTACATTTCCACATGCATTTCCCAAAGGTCAATTATCAACTTGCAGTCGTCATTACAAATACAACATAATGCATTTTCCCTTTTTCTCACAAAGAAGTTGTGAGAGAGGTGCTACAAAACAACACTTTGCAGTCCATCCCTTCATGGAAATACCCTTATTGTTGGCCACAGCACATCAGTAAAATTGAATCACTTAAATTCCATCCAATGACTATCTACCCATGTTTGTGACTTACCAAAGTTATATTTGTGGAAAAATATGAACTCTTGAGGAACTTTAGTTGATTTCCTACTATCAAAAGAGTAGAGGAAGAGAGATTCTCTTGGGTGTTTTTCAATATCAAGAGTAAATTTTTCTCTTCATGAGCTGAGATTGTGAAGAAGACTCACTCACCCGAAAATTTGTGAAGGTTGCCATCACCATCTTTGTACACTGCGATCTTGCTAAGTCCCTCTTGTACAACACAGCCACTGAATGGAACTAATTCCTCAACATTGAATGGGTCAGTACCCACAACTGGTATGAAGTCCTTGGCCAGACCCTGTGGAAAAAAATACAACATTTTGCTAAGTGCAATGATATAATGATGATCAACTATGTATTTATACCAATTAAAAAAGGCACCAACTGTTGGATCCCAAGCCAAGCAACTGAAACTGATTTGAAGGAGCTGAATATTTGCAGCTTTCAGTGCTCACAGCAAAAGAAGTTTATTGTTGTTCCATTTATGAAAATTAGTTTCACATGTTAGTTTGATGGTGATGAAGAAATATAAATCATGAAAGAGGTCGAAAGAAACAACCTCTACAGTATGCTGGATTTCTTCTGCCACATTTGACAATGTCTGTTTTGAGATGGGAAGCTTCCTCTGGGGATTGTAAGCCTTGACCCATGAATTTTGCTTCCCTAAAATCATATCCTTGATCATAATCCCAGCTACTGTGCTTTCAGTCATGCCTTGCCCACTGTCACCTGCCCTCCAAAAATAAGCATATCCTTGAAGGCATCGTAGTAGTACATTTTTCCAGCTAAAATAATATTATCTTCCAGCCACATCTCTCCTGAAGTCTGATGATAACAAATAAAATTACTTGAGCTCTCATGTCCCCCATACATATTTATGGATTCAATGTTTTGATTAAGTTGAAATTCACATGATCATCTACAATCGTTTTGTCTTCAATCCTTCTCACATAAAACACATGACAGTCTTTAGTTGTCAAGTTCAGATAACTTGTTTTTGTCAGCAGTGGTGAGCAGTTTTGTGTCTAGTAGTAGAGCAGCAAAGTTGGGTAAACCCTTCTTCTGCAGGCCCAAGCTTTTAGTATACTAGAACACAGGAATATCTTCTAGAAGGAAGATCAAAACTTCTTGTTTTCCCTCTTGGGAAGAGAGGAGAGAAATTAATGAATGTGATAGAAAAATGAGTCTTTCTTCATCTCATCATGTTTGGACAATCCTTTACATTACAATCCAGTTTTTGCCAGGAGGAGAAAGAGATGATGATTACCAGTAACAACGTATTGATCAGCTTTGCCAGCTTCAAGGGGTTCAGGGCCAATAATGTGGAACACATCTGCTGGCTCAAACACCTGTCCATATGATTTTTCATTCAATTGAAAGGTAGCACAAAAAAGAAACAATTTTTCATCACCAAAGTTGTGGAATTCTGCACTCTTTCCAAATTCACAAGATTGTGTGCAGCCCTGTTACATCACCTGAGTGGCATGCACACAGCAGTGCTCTCAAAACAAAAGAGCAACTCATAGATCTGTATTTGAGCTTCTGATTGCAATCTAAACCACAGTTGACAATAACAACACTGTTCAATTCCTGTGGTGATAGCAATGACAAACCTGGCCTGTTCACGTGTAAAGAACCTCCTCTGCAGAGGTCCACCTTGCCTTAGCCCATTTTGCTAAATTTCCATATGGGTCATGGAAGTCTCTAGGTTTCATGCCAGTGCTTGTGTCTTCTCCACCAACTACCAAAACATCAAAATCTTGTCTTTGCTTGATGCACATGTAGTGATAGGTATCAGCTGTGTCCCACCATTGAGCACTCCTGCTCCAAAAGCACCCATCTGCATTCACATCTCTTACAAGAGGCTTTTCATTCATACCAGTTGACAAAATAAATACAGGCTGCAAGAACTGATTCATGATCTACACTATATCCCAATGCACTTTTTGGAGGAGGCAAATGACAAACAATTTCTGCAAATGTTCAGAATAGCAGCAGCAGCACAATAGAAGTAGTGAAGATCTCATCAGAAACTAATAGCAAAACATATTGCTCTGAACTTTTGTTCAGAGCACTTCTCTCTAAATCACCAAGCCAATTGTGAGGGGGGGATGTGGAGATGATGATGCCATATATGTATATTTCCTCTGGGCTCCCTTTTCACAGAAGAACCTAACACAAAAGGGAAGAAGAAGCAGCAACATAGTACTTGACAGATCCCTTTGGGAGCTTAAGGCCGATAGTGTAAGTACACTTTGCTGTTTGTCAGGCATGAATCAACAGGTCATGGTTGATGGGAGAATTTGTAGCGATAACCAGTGCATTGGCAGTCACTTGGAATGCTTCTTCTGTGGTGACTTTTGTCCCCTCACACTTCATCACTCTTGTCTCCTCATAACTTTTCCCTCCTTTCTTCACAATAGCATCTGCCAACCCATTGATGTACCTATGACCCACTCCCTCAGAGAAACACACAAAAACTTCTCATTTTGATTATATTGGTATATGCCCTTGAATCAACACATTTGGCACTGGCTTAAATCTCGATCAATCAATGGACTGGAGTCATGATATCTATCATCTTCAGGAAAGAAATCACACTTCATGAGAACAACCTTCATAAGGAGTCTAACAATCCTATTGAATTTGAAGGAACTGTTGTAATCAACAATGTGCACTGTTCACTGGAGATAAGAATGGCTCACAGAAGAGGGTGAAACTCGGCAGCATTTGCAAATTGTATAGCAGTGCCAATTTTTCCACTTGCAGGATCATTGCCCAAGTCCTGCATTTCCACTTTGACTCCTAGTTTTTGGCAAGCAACAAACTCCTGCAATCAATTTCCTCAATTTTGTGGTTTCTTGCTTCAAAAAACATGGCCACAGAAGACAAAAAGGTGGTTTTGAAAGAGACAAAAAACAAAACCATGAATTCAGAGCCCATCATCATCTCTTTGCTCCTCCACAACACAATCTCAGAGCATGCAAGCCATAATTTTGTTTCCTTTCTGCGTAGATCTGTCTGTCTACTAGTGGTAAACTTTGGATCAAGCTCTGCTCATGCTGAAACACCTCTCTCACAATTTGTCAACTTCTTTGTATATTTTCTGAAACACCTGAAATTAGTTTACACTTGATGTTCTTTGCACGCCATTTGAAAAAAAAATGGAAGTGATTTCCCTCCAGTCAAAGCTGTAAACGTGTTTACCTTTAGCAATTTGTCGTGAACTTCTTTGGTATGAGCATGTGGAAAGAGATAGCCATCGACTCGAGCAAAATTGCATTGAATGGCTTCTTCCTCGACTGTACGCTCCACCCTGTCAATGGCTGTCTTGTAGCTCTCTCCAGCAATCTGTGCAACGTAAAACCCATGCACATCTTCCACTTGATAATAGAAATCATCGTACCAAGGCATTATATGTGCTGAGGTTCTGCCGGTCTGTCCTCCACCTGAAACACCACTTCCCACCCCGTCGGCAGTCCTTGTTGCATGAGAGAATTTGTTTCAGAAAAATATCAAGTCTGCTGCCAAATCTGATCATCATCTCTATCAATTTTACCTCGAACTCGACTTTCGAGAACAACCACCTTCTTGCCTTCCTTGACAAGATTGTAAGCTACTGTGAGACCAGCTATTCCCGCTCCCACAACCACCACATCGGTGACCGCCTTCCGCAGCAGCTTGGGGTACTTCACCTTCTGTTGTGTCTGATCCCATACTGTAGGCCTCAATCCCGGAATTGGCACCTTCTCTATCATCTCCGCTCCCGCCTGCACTTGCTGCTGGACTGCCGCGCCCTGCAGGTCCCCTCTCATCCTCTCATGCATGACTTTCTCTTTCAAAGCTTTTCTATCTTCTTCACCATCGTAGCACTTGGAAGATAGAAAAGGAAAGAAAATTGAAATCTGCGTTCAAACTACATAGATTGCAGCTCGTGTTCAAGACAGTTCCAATCTGGGAAAGAGCTCATGCGATCGTTGTTGGGTTCGAAGAAATCACTTACAAAGTTGTGTGCATGGGTGTAGGAGTGTAACGGGATTTTGAGCTTTCCGTTGTTGTTGTTGTTGCCGACTGCACTCCGGCTGCAACAGGAGCTGGATCTACTCAGGCTCTCCCAAGGAATCCAATGGTGTGATGATGGCAGCTTATCTCTTAAATACTGTAACGACTGTGAAAAGTCCCCTGTCAAAATGAAAAAACAAAACACCGGTCACAAAGTCTTTCTTTTCTCAAAGTTCTCTGCAATCTTTGGAAAAAGTGATCAGATTCAGCAAGTATAAAATGCAAGTTCTGCATGCCGATGTACGAACGCAAAATTCATGCGAAAGGGGCAAAAAGCTCTCATTCAAAAGGCCATGTGGACGATGTCGATGAGCGAGTGATTTCCAGGAGATATGCAAAAACTTGGAGCAAAATACATCTATCAATTTCTATTTTTTTTGGGTGTCGTTTTCTTATTCTACAAGTTTTTTTTTCAAAGCATTCATCTTTGAAACTCTTTATATCTTCTTGCTTTGTGTGAGCTTTTGTGCAAGTTCTTTGTTAAAGAAGCGTAAGTTTCTGTTGTAGCATGTCTAATTCTTGGCATCATATATTCTTCAAGTCTTCAAGTATGTTGTTCTCAAGATTTCTATGTCGTGAAGTGATTACATTGATTCTTCTTTATTTTTCCAATTTTTTTTTTTTGTGTTGCAAGGTTTCAATTATGGTTTTTAATGTTGATTTTC
>Ga0209208_10011645_pt1 | contig 11246 bp, 7 predicted proteins | sample S1TSphfallax_3_FD_187694 | JGI IMG/M metagenome (GOLD analysis project Ga0209208, IMG submission 187694) | Host-associated microbial communities from peat moss isolated from Minnesota, USA - S1T2_Fd - Sphagnum fallax MG (SPAdes) (version 2) | ecosystem: Host-associated > Plants > Peat moss >...
CCAATAAAAAAGCACTACATAGTAGATATGGACATGAAACAATTCTGTTTGATGTTGTTGTGTTCCTATCATGTAATTAATCATCCACATGCACCTACCCACCTGATTCCCGTGAAATACCTTACATACATATTTATGATACTTACCAATTACATAGGTGCCTAATTAGATACCTAGGTAGGAACTATAAAAGTTTATGAAATAGGTTTTAGACTAGGTGATTATTGAAAATGCACAAGTTATGGCGAATGCATGAATATTAAAACCACCCATAGAAGTTTTTCAAAATTCAGGTTTGACACTCAAGTGTCAGATTATTGATTTATTTAGTAAAATACATTTTACTAGTAAAAATAATAATTTATGAAATTCCAGCAATAAATATAACCAAGTTCTTTGACAAGTTTTCATGACTTTGAACATTTTACAACATTTTTTATTGCTTTGTTTTTTTTAAATGAGGAGAGATGATGTTCCACCAAATTATAGGATAAAAAAATGTTTTCAATTATTGTATACTTGCTTTGCCTTGCTGGATTGGCTTGAAGCAAGAAGATCCTAGGTTTTCACCATTTACAAAAGAAATTCCTTCCCTTGTAATTTCCTTAAATTTTCACACTAAAAATAATAATTTAATCAGTGTTGAACTTGAAAAGGTATTATGGCATTCAAGGTAACCTACACACTCCAGCCAATAATGTGTCACATAATCTCATATATTAATTATGAGTGATTGAATGGGTTCAGATAATTGTCTTGGAATATAAACAAGAAAAGTCTTTCTGCAGTTGTGTGCTAATTAAGCTTTTTAAATCATTTTCTTCAAAAAAAATCCATTAGACCCCCTACCCACAATGTTTGGCTTGCTTGAATGCCCTACCTAGGCTGATTTCTTTGCTCTAGTTGCAAAGTACTTTGGATTTAGGGCTAAGATGGCTAGCCATATGTTTCATGAGTGGATTGTTTCTTTTAGCAACCTCGAAGTAGTCTACCACCTTTTTGTTTTTCATCATTCAACCAAGGGGTTGTGAGTTACCACTTTTGGGGTTTAGGGTTTATGATGAAGCACAATGTGTGGGATAAGCTTGGTTGTTTTCTGAATTTGTTAAGTGCATGGGTTTTGCTGATGAGCATTGTATGGTTCTTTTGATTTTGGAGTTACGATATCTCATTTGTCCTTGATTCATTTGGGGCCAGTAGGCTGACGAGTCCAGACAATTTTTTAAGGTGGCCTTTGATCCAAACTAAGCCTCTCTCTTCAAAGACTCTTAGGTTGACAGGAATTTGCTATGTGTCTTGTTGAAGAGAAGAATGCTCTTAACAAGTTGTGTCTGGGTTTAGGTACGTTGTGGAATTGAGACCTTGTGGTCCCAAGATATGTTGTCGGTTTGCACTTGAAGCTTGTGTGACAAAATCCTAAATGAATACAACGATCGCTCATAACTCGGAGTGCTCTCATTTGAAATGGTGCCTTAAAAAATCAGAATTTTAAATCGTTGCATAAGTAAAGCTGACATTCTTGCTTATTAAGAAGATTGTGCCATTGAACATCTTTGTTTTATCTTCTTGTTGTCTACTGAACTGATGGGGGTGTGAGGATGTTTCAGTCCTCTTTCTTTTTCTTGTTTGTTGCAGCTTAGCCACGAGAGAAGAAGTTGACCTGGGCAATGTGGGCCCTTAAGGTGGCCACTATGTAGGTGCTTGCAAGGTTTATGCCCAAAAATTTCAGACTGCCCCCCTCCCCCTCCCCACGCCTTCTCTTTTTTTCTTCCCTCCACAGAACTCCACTATCCAAAAGCTTACCTCTATTGAGCCCTGCCCAAAAAGTAGTTCAAGTTGAGAAGAAATCCCCTTTTTAGGCTTCTTTTGTGGATTGGGGGCTATTACCCTAAAAATCCAGGAAGAGCCAGTTCAGTACCTTAAACCCTAGCAAGTAAAATGAACGGTTCTAGAAAACTCCCTATATGCCCATCCATCATTATGCCCATGACCAGTGGATGGGGTCCATGCAACAATTCAGCCCTAGAAAGCTGTTAAGTTGTTGGAATGCCCATGACCTTTAAAGCCTGACATTCTTGTCAACTCAAATCCAACTAAATCCTCCTCAAAACGCACCCCCCATCACCATGGCTGACCTCTTACAAGGAGTTGGTTGTTGAGACAGAGAGATTTTGACACGAAGTTTGTGTTTGCTTCACTTCCTGTAAATTAATCCCTTTTTTTCTCTCTCTCTCTCTCTCTCTCTCTCTCGTACATTTTCTAAATTTGCAATAGGATGGCAACCAACCATATAAAAAGGGCACACACTGTCATGGTGGGCCTGCGTCGTTTTGGGAAATGCTGTCCCATCCTGCAACAGGCATTTCCCAAAATGGGACACAAGGCTGCATCGCATTTAGTTCAATTGCTCCTGTTTCGTGTTTGTCTTCATATATGTTCATCCCATTGATTTAGGTTTGTTTGGCAACAACACACCGATCTAGTCAAACAAACAACAGTCAAGAATAAAATGCGTTGACAGTGTCAACATTGAGTGACCGAAAACTCTATGCACTAAACTAGGCCAAGGTGAAGCGGTTCACTACACTAGTGTAGATGCCAGTTGAACTCAACTATGAAACTCCTGCTAAAATTTCAATACGTAAATAAATAAGGAGAATTTTAAATTCACACATTTTTGGGTTAAATTCACACCCTTTCTTCTTCGCGCGTCTGATTATATGCAGATTCAATTTGAGTGTGTCTGCCCCACCCCCCCTGATGTCTAGATGAAAAGTTATTAATAAAATTATGATATATTTGGAAAAAAATTGTATAATATAAATTCCTAAGTCAAATGAACATGGGGGGTGGGGCAGACACACTTAAATTTAATCTGCATATAATCGGACGCCCGAAGAAAGGGTGTGAATTTAACCCAAAAAAGGTGTGAATTAAAAAATTTCCATAAATAATCAGCACATCTTGTATACAATTTTCTCCAACACCTGTGACCTATCCTACTCACACTTGAATTTTCAGAGAAGAAGAAGAAAGGCTGCTTGAGAGGGCAGGATTTCTTTACCTACTTTTATCATGCTTTCCTGGAAGATCCTAAACTTTACATTGCATAGTATTTCAAGTTTATGGATGAGAGAATGGGAAAATTACAAAGTATGTAACGTAGATACCCACATATTGGGTGTCAGTGGATCTGCTTTCAAGAGCAATTGCACAATGAGTTGTTTGTTTTTAGTGTAAAAGCCAACGAGTTGTTGGCAAACTACGCCTACTACCTTTAAAACAAATGTGCAAAATTCTGCATAAAATGGAAAATGTTTTTGAAAAAGGTTTTTAAAAATATTAGGAAAACACCATCCTAGACACGCTCTTCAATCTGCAAGCTTCGACCACATCAGCTGGTTGACCTCAAATGCCAGCTCCAGAGGAAGCTCCTTGAAGACCTCGTGACAAAACCCACCCATCAGGGTGGACACTGCCTTTGTGCAATCGATCCCTCGTTGTTGGAAATAAAAGATTTGGTCTTTCCCTATCTTTGATGTACTTGCTTCATGCTGCACTCTTGCTGTTGGGTCCTTCACCTGGCCACCCCAAGCACCCTTTTTAAGTTCTGATTGAGCACACATGTCCATAAACAAAACCAAACCTTCACTAAGGTGAGTATTAATGAATATGAAAAAATCCCCATCAAAAACCTGCGCACTTCTTGCTTGTTCCCTCCAAAAACCCCATAAAATGGATTAGAAAGGATGCAAATATTTCTTGCCCAGTTTTGTTCCACTCTAACTTGCATCAACCCAAAGATAGACGCTTGGTAGACATTATAAGTAAAAAAGGCTATGGCTTGATGAAAATTGCAAAGCAAAACTTTTTTTCTTGAAGCTTTTCATTGCATAGAAGAAAAAAAGTTACAAAAAAACCCAAAAAAATCATTTTGAGCTTCACACACAAACTGCCTGCCTGGAAATTCCATGAACTTGCAGAAATGATATCAGATGCTCAGATGCTCAAGTGTCAGATCAGTGTCAGATCCTCAATTGCTGCCATGAATTCTTGTCAGAAAAGCACACCCGAAAAAAACCCCCATCTCCAAGAAGCTCCAGACATGTACCTCAATGTAAGGGTAGGTGTTGCTTCTTGCTTCATCTCCAATGAGAATGGAATCACACCGCGAGAAATTCCTTGCATTGTGTGCGGAAGATTGCACCTGCACGTTGCAGCAAAGTTCCAAAGCTCTGGGTTCAACTCAGCTCATTTGAAATCTGCGACTTGATCATCTCCGTCTTGATCAGCTTGCTTTACAGTTTATTGCAAAACAAGACTTGCACACTGAATTCAAAGAACTTTTGTTAGAACTTTACCTCAACAAGTCCTCGGTAGCAGTTCAGTGAACTATCGCCGGCAATTCCCTTTGCAACAATGCGACTACGCGTGTTTTTCCCAACATGGATCATCTCCGCACCAGTCTCTGCTTGCTGTTTGTCTTTTGTCAGTACTACAGAATAGAATTCCGCGACTGAATTGTCACCCTTCAACACAACGCTTGGGTATTTCCATGTGGTGGCCGCACCAAGCTCCACTTGGGTCCATGTGATCTTTGATCTCTCCCCTTCACACAAGCCCCGCTTGATCACGAAGTTATGAATGCCTTCAGGAGCAGCAGCAGTTTCGGAACTATCATCGTCTTCAACACTAGACCTACAAGAAGCCCAGTTTTGTACCGTGGAGTATTTGACTTCCGCTGCTTTTGCACAATGGAGCTCGACAACAGAGACATGGAGCTGGTTGTCGTCATAAGTTGGAGCTGTGCAGCCAGCCATGTAGCTTACAAAACTTCCCTCATCCGCCACAATCAAAGTCCTCTCAAACTGTCCGATTTTCATCTCGTTGATCTTGAGTAGATTCGCAACTTCCATGGGGCAGATCGTGTCTCTTGGCACATAGCAGAAGGAACCATCGCTGAAAACCGCTGCATTCAGAGCTGCGTAGTAGTTGTCTGAAGACGGGACTACTTTGCCTAAGTACTGCTTCACAAGCTCGGGGTACTTGTGTACTGCTTCGAAAATGGTGCAGAAGATCACTCCTGCTTGTTCCAGAGCTTCGCCCTGTGTGTTGGCTATCGACACTGGTCGAAAATCCGTGCTCCCTAGCTGCTGATGTTGCAAAGCGTCTTCTTCAAACAGGTTGTCTCGAGATTCCTCTTGCTCTTCATGATCTGGACTCCTACTGTAAAAAGGAATGTCTTGGAAATTGATAGGTGGGTGCTGAGTGTCAGACCAGGTTGGTTCTCGCATCTTCTGCCACTGCGCGAAGGCTTCCAACCTGAATTGCAGCAGCCAATCTGGCTCCTCATGCGCTGCAGAGATTAGCCTCACTGTCGCCTCACATAAGCCTGTGGGTGTTGTTGATGTAATTGCAGGTGGTGTCGATCTTCTCTCGTACTGAGCTGGGATCTCCAGAGCTATCGCCAGATCTTTTGATCCCAGCTCGGTTGCATAATTCTGATCTCGAAAGAGTTGATCAATCCTCTCTGAATTTGGACTTAAGCTCGGTGCCACTAGAGTCGTCCTGGCTGGTACTGCTGCAGCCGCTGATGCTACTACGGTCAGGGCATGGCATGAAGTCATGTGATTCAGCTGCTCCTTGCAAACAAGCTCTCCAATATTACGGCGCGTTCCTGGCTTTGACAAATTCTTACTGTGCAGGAAACTTAATGGTCTCAAAGATGCTGAACTCCTCAGATGATCACGTTGTTCCTCGATTAGACAGAATGGGTTCTTAGAGAGCCAATTCCAGGATTGAAAACTCTTAAGCGTACTCATGATGTTTTCTCGTTCGTGAGTTCGAACTCTTAAGCACCAGCTCCAGTAGACTCACCTTGAAGATCTGCTTCAAAGCTTGGAATATATATAGATATAACTATCTGAATCTCTAGCACATGAGCTTCCTCCTCCTCACCCACAGCTGCTTCCTCAGGTCTAGATCATATTTCTTTTCAGGAGATCGCCGATTTTCTAAAACCCATCAATTGGGTCCGATGAAACAAAGGCTCATCTTCTGCTCTCAGCTCATTTTTGGGTATGAGAAAAACTAGTACAAATTTCTCGCAGCTGCAGACAATTGTGATGCACACATGAAACATGTAGCAAGAAATATTTGTTGCAATCTCTCTCTCTCTCTCTCTCTCTCTCTCTCTCTATACACAAGAACTACACACCATTTTACAAATTTCTCAGAGCTGCAAAGCTCCTGCCAAAGTCTTTTAAAATTGTAGCAAGAAATAATTTTTTTTTGCAATTTTTATAAGAATTACATCATGTGCAAATCTCTCTCTCTCTCTCTCTCTCCTACACAAGAAGTACTAAACCGTGTGGCACCTCCAGATCACACAAGTTTCGTGAACAGGTCCTCCACTTTCTCATCGCTGACGCTGTTTAGTACATTCATCCAAAAAAGCTGAGCTGGACTACTCGCTCACGGAACAAAAGCAGTTTTTCATCCAAAGAAAACTAAGCTGAGAGGGACGAGTCGCTTACGAACAGAAGAAGTTTAGTACCTTCATCCAAAGAAAGCTAAGCGGAGCGGGACGAGTCGCTCACGAACAGAAGAAGTTTTAGTACCTTCATCCAAAGAAAGCTAAGCTGAGCGGGACGAGTAGCTCACGAACAGAAGAAGTTTAGTACCTTCATCCAAAGAAAGCTAAGCTGAGAGGGACGAGTAGCTCACAAACAGAAGAAGTTTAGTACCTTCATCCAAAGAAAGCTAAGCTGAGAGGGACGAGGTCGCTCACGAACAGATTTCTTTGAGATACTTGGTCTTCCGGAAACTGGATGGATGTTATATATGTCTCTGTCCAACGAACGCTTGCAGACTGTTCTCTGGGAGCGACGACGTCAGTGGTCGACGACTGACTCCGTCTCAGGGTCGGCTACAGCACCTCCGGGAGTGGTCAACGAGCGACGACGTCAGTGGTCGACGACTGACTTCCGTCTCAGGGTCGGCTACAGCACCTCCGGGAGCGGTCAACGGTGAAAGGTGAAAACAGTGGTAAATATTAAATATTAAACTTTGAGGGTAAAACCGTTATTCCCCGTAAAACCCTCGGCCAGGGGCCACCGGTGCACCAACGTGGATGGATGGTGCACTGATACGATAAAACCCACTGAAATTAGGCTTTAGGCAAGCCAACTTGCATCACCCATTTATTTAAACATGTTCAAAACAAGCTCTAGGACTTTACAAGCTCTAGGACTTTTCTACTTTCATCTCAAACAAAGCAATGGTTAATAGATGACAACAAAAAGGATCATACACGTGTGCCCCACACCATATTCGAGATCAAGGATCACAAAAAGGATGTCACATGTAAGAAATTCATGGGCCCATATCATTTTCAAGTTCCATTAGGACTCCCCAAAAAAATCATTTGTAGCAATTTAAAAGTTTTTTCTTGAAAAAGACAACCAAATCAAGTGAATGGTGTAGACCAATCACTTATTTAAAAAGGAGATGATGTTCATTCCAATCTTGGAATAAAAAGATCTAAGGAATGTCACACACCCCCTTAATGATTTTAAGGACTTGAAAGGACTAGCAAAAGTAAGAGAACCCTTGATTTCTTAGGCTTAAAGAGTATGTAAAACCCATAGTTACTAAAAGCATCCATAGAAACAATGTTTTGATTAGTATTCCCAACATTAAGACACCATGTAGTAAAGACTTTTCAAGGACATTTGGTCACATGGTAAAGGACTATTGAATTTCATCATTTTATGGTCATTTAGGGCACAAAAAGAATGGCATCATTAAAGCTATTGCCCAAATAAAAATCACAAGAAATGATTTAATTTTTCTTTTTAAAAAGGAACTTTCTCCCAAACAAAAAAAGGACTTTTAGGAGATTTTGGACCAAAATGTAAGTCCTAAAAGTTGTTCCTCATTGGTATCCTTGATTTTGAATATGGCCCCCATTGTTGTCTAATCATGCATTCTCTCGATGTGATCAAACATCACCCAAGAAGTTTTCAAATCTCCTTTTGTCATTCTTCTCACCAATTCCACCCCACTTCCAAAACCATGTGTGAACATTTTAAACAAGAAGCAAGGCTTGGTTACATGTTCCTTCCAATACCTTTTAATTTGGACCCCATATTTGATCTTGCATGCACATGATTCATTGCCACAAAAAAAAATTCCAAGCACAAAGCACCTTATGGCATTTCACACCAAGAGAGAGGTTTCTCGTATTAATGTTATTACATGCACATGAGTCATTGCCACAAAAAAAGATTCCAAGCACAAAACACCTTATGGCATTTCACACCAAGAGAGAGGTTTCTCGTACTAATGTTATTTACATGCACACGATTCATTGCCACAAAAAAAGATTCTAAGCACAAAGCACCTTATGGCATTTCACACCAAGAGAGAGGTTTCTCGTACTAATGTTATTGTTCATACATTAGGGATGACCATCAAATATCAAATCCATGCCATCCACACCACTAGCAAAGGGACCACCACTTTGCACTACAAAGAAAAACAAACAAATTTTAGAAGTTTAAAGACCACAGTCAAAAAAGGTATTGCATTCACAAATTTAACAAAAAGAAATCTCACCCATCCTCTCCACTTGAGAGGATGGGTGGGGTAATAATCATATTAAATGAAGTTCCATGGTTATGTCACCTCCATCAATATGTGCATGAAATTCAACATCCTCATTTGCATTCTCTTGTTTTGACAATGGAGCAGCAAAAACTACATTTTATTAGTCTTCTATCATCAAAATAATTATCTCCAAATCCATCTCAATTTGATCCACGTCTCCCTTAGATGTTTCCCCAATGCCTTCACTCACTTCCATTTGCTCCTCCTCAACAATCTCACTTGGAACCAATGGAACCACATTTTCAACACTCACTTATTGTCCCATCACCCTAGCCTCCAAATATATTTCACTCGTGACATGCCATCTATAGGTTTTATTGAAACTTGTTGAAATCTACTCCACTATTCTTTGCTTTCTTTTGAGTTTGCATTTACCAAAAACACAAACAACACAATATTATTTTAGTTATTGGTTCATTTTCCACTCTCTCATTTGGAGTAATAAACAAGAAGAGGACTACCATCAACTACAACAAAAAACAAGAAGAATACAAACATTAGTTTTGCAACAAATGCAAAGTAGAGGACCACCAAGAGTGTAGCCACTCCCTCCAAGTAGCAAGTGAAAAAAAACCATGATGAGTGCAACAATGCTCATTGTTGTTGCCCCTGGTTAAGACTGCAAACAACGTTATTGTTCATTGTCATTGCCTAACGTTCATTTGCTCCTACAAGACCATGTTGTTGTTGCTCGTCATTGTGGAGAGCAAAAGAACAATGAGCATTATGTCCACAACATAATGACGATAAGGAGCAACATTGTTCGTCATCATTTTTTCACATTTGCAAAGCAATATAAAAGGACAACATTGACACAACAATGATGTTGTCATTGTCTTCTTTGCAACAAAATATATAAATTAAAAATAAGATGGCATCGTCGTCATCTTCTTCGCAATAGGACCACAACATAATGATAACAAGTAGCAATGCTACTATCATCATTTTTTCACACCTACAAATCAACATCAAAGGATCACAATAACACAAGGACAGTGTCATCATCGTTTTCTTCACAACCAAAAAAAAGTGACAATGGCACCATCGTCATCTTCTTCGTAGCAATAGGACCACAACATAATGATGACAAGTAGCAACATTGCCCATTGGCATTTTCTCACACCTCCAAAGCAACATAAGAAAAGGATGATGGCACAACGATGGTGTTGTCTTCGTCTTCTTTGTTGTAAGACCATAGCGTAATGACAATGAGTAGCATTATTGTTCATCATCATTTTTTCATGCTTGCAAAGTTACAAAAGAAAACAATGATGACCTTATCATCATGTTTTTCTTTGCAACATGACCACAACATAATGATCACAAGTAGTTATGCTGCTTGTCATCACTTTCTTGCACTTGCAAAGAATTAGAAAAAGATGACAATGATGTTGTCATCATCTTCTTCACAACAAAAAAAGACAACAATAGCACCATTGTCATCTTCTTTGTTGTAGTAGGACCACAATATATTGATGACGAGGAACACAGCTGATTGTCGTTATTTTCTCGTCCTTACAAAGCAACAAAAGAAGATAAAAATGGCACAATGATGGTGTCGTCATCATTTTCTTTATAGCAAAAAAGAAAAAAAGAAAAAGAAGATGATGACAATGACACTATTGTCTTCTTCTTCTTCCTAGTAAGACCACAAAACAATGATGACAAGCAACGCAACTACTTGTTGTCATTTTTTCCACAACATAATGACGATGAACAAGTGCATTATACATCGTCATTTTTTCACACCTGCAAAACAATAGAAGAGGATGAAAACGAAACAACAATGGTGTTGTCATCTAATTTGCAGTATTTTTTTATAAATAAATAAATAAAATTATGACAATGACATTTGTCATTATCTTCTTTGCAATAAGAAGAAGAGAAAAAAGAATGAAAAAAATAATAAAAGAGGAGAAGGGAGTTTACCTTCATGGTCCCATTTTTGCTTAAACTTTGAAGCTCTTTTTACTTTCCCACTCCTACTACCACCACATGAACCTCCTCTTACTAGGCCATTCTTGAAGCTCCCAACCTTTGAAGCTCCTATGGATATCGCACTTTCGAAGCTTTTAGCTACTCAAATTTTTTCTAGGTTGAAAGCTTTAATGATGGAAATGAATGCTCTAAGTTGGAAGCTCTTGTGATGGAAGTGAGTGTAAAAGGAGGTGGGTGGGGAGGGGGTTAGCAAGATGAAGGAGGTGGGGGGGTTGGTAGGAAGAAGGGCAGTAGGTGGGTTGGGGTAGGTAAAAAATTCCTAAAAAAAAACTTGGGGTCAAAGGTGGGCCAGAAAAAAAAATGTAGTTACAATATATATATATATATATATATATATTGACCAAATAAATTGACCTTTGGGGGACAATTTCATCCCATCCATGAAATCTCATAACAAGATATTTTGGATGGTGCATTGGTGGGTGCTAGATCACTCAAGCTCGGCTAAGGGGCACTTTTACCCAACCTAAAGACCTATTGAGTTTCTTTTACCAGTTTAGTTCACCATGTGTATAACAAAAAAATCTCAAAAAATGCCAAATGGTTTTACGTTTGTGTGTGTGTGTGTGTGTGTGTTT
>Ga0209208_10011646_pt1 | contig 11245 bp, 8 predicted proteins | sample S1TSphfallax_3_FD_187694 | JGI IMG/M metagenome (GOLD analysis project Ga0209208, IMG submission 187694) | Host-associated microbial communities from peat moss isolated from Minnesota, USA - S1T2_Fd - Sphagnum fallax MG (SPAdes) (version 2) | ecosystem: Host-associated > Plants > Peat moss >...
TAACAAATGTTGCCAAAAAAAACACAAGGGGAGCTATTGCGCCCCCCCCACCCCTTCCCCCTCCCTTTTCTTGTTGTAACAAGTGTTGTGAAAAAAAAACACAAGGTGGGCATTATGGCCCCCCTTTTCCTTTTATTACAACAAATGCTGCCAAGAAAACACACAAGAGGGGGAGTGCATCATGGCCGCGTCTCTTCCTCATGTTGTAACAATCATTGTTAAAAAAACACAAAAGGGGCATGTGCCCCCCCCCTCCTTCCTCTTGCAACAACAAATGCTTAAAAAAAACACACATGAGGGGCCATTGTTGCCCTCTTTTCCTCTTATTGCAACTTGTGTTGTGAAAACAAAACACAAGGGTGGGTGTAAATCACAAGCATGTTTAGGATTGAAACTATATATATTTATTACATAGCTATGGAAATCTATGTTTTTATTTGTATAAATATTTTTTCACTTTCTATTATTTATGTATAACTAATATGCCACACCATCCTTCTACCATGGACTTCACATAAAGTATACTGAAACTTTTCAAAACAAAAATCTCAAATCCTTTTATAATTTTATTCCATGAAACTTTATATTCATATAATTTATTTCTATCAAGTGAAAATGTTTCCAAAGTTTACAAACAGTCACATATATATTAATCAAAATAAAACTAAACAAAAAATTTCCTAAAGCCTACACATCACATGGCTCCTCGTGTGATTTCACATGCATAATAAAGTGACAAAAACTTTTCACATGACTTTTCATATGAATAATAATATGAAAATCAAACACATTAATTGAAACTATGACTAAATCATAATTAATCTATGAAATCCAACTAACAAATAAATTATCAAACTTAATCATTAAATAATTACATCAAATTATAAGGGCATCGTGCCCCCCTCTTCCTCTTGTTGCAATCCATGTTACAAAAAAAATCATGAGGGGGTCATTGCACGTGCCACTTTTCCTTTTGTTGTCACTTTCCTTTTTGTTACAACCATTGCTATGAGAAAAACACATGCGAGGTGCATTGCTATATTTTTTGTGCTAAAAATGGGGGTGGGGTGTGTGCAATGCCACATTTTCATGCTACTACTATGAACCAAAAAACTCAAGGGGAACATATGCCCCCCATTTCCTTCCTTTTGTTGTTGGGTTTACAATTAAAAAATATAAACACATACGAACAACAAGAACAATAACAAAAGAAAAGAAATAACAAAAGAAAGAGAATAAAAAAAAGTTTATCTCTCTCAATGAAAAGTGTTGCAAAGCCCATAAAGAAAAAATGAAATGATGCCTAGAGAAATCTATAATCTCCAATGAAATCTTAATTTTAAAATTAGAATGTTATTAAATGACCCAAAAAACTATTAGTGGGCCCATCATTTTCTTTTTAGTTGGAAGAAATCAATTGTTTTTATAGAAATAAAAAGAGGAGAAAAAAAATTTAAAATGAAAAGAGATAAGAGCCCACACTTCTTTGCTTTGGATTCACACATCACTACTTTAAAATAGTGGGGTCGGACTAAAGACTTTAAATTTTCATCTGGTCATCTTCATCCTGATAATTGGTACCAATGTGGGTGTGGTTTCACCCTAGTCCTATATGTCAATGTTCATTTCATGCTAACAAAAGGATGAATCATTATTGCAAACCTTGTTGTAAAATGCACCTACTGATTCCCTAATGACCAGCATTGGGCGGTTATGAAGAACATTTTGGTTCTAAAAATAAATTAGAGCTACCTATTGTGGTTCCAATTCCACACATAAATAGAATCAGGAACCCAGTTCTGTGTCTGGTTCTTGGAAAAATTAAATTCAGATTCTAGGTTTGGTTTCAAAAATCAGTCCAGTCCAGTTCTATCTAACCCAGACTGGAGCGAAGGTTAACTCCTGGTTAACCCCCAGTTCTAGTGTTAGGTTCAGGGTACAGAGTAAGAAAATTATCAAATTACAAGGATATCCACGAGTTGCCTCAATGTCATGTGAGACTGCGCCTGTTCTTGTAAAGTAAAGTGAGGCATTTATTTGAAAAATGTTCATTGGACAGAGCTGCTTCTGAGCAATTGTAGAACACACTGTGGTCGGTGCTAGTACGCCTACTCTCGTACTACCTAGAAATTACTAGGAGTTAAAAAGATATAGAAACCAGGAGACGCTATGTGACCCCCATCGATTCTGTCCAGAGCTTGTATGGCTTGTCTTCTTGCGTATGTTTTTCGTCCCTGCATAGTTCTGCATAAAACCACGCAGTATGGTTCTACATGTTTTTATAATTCAGCGAAAGAACTTTAAAATGTTCTTATATTTAAGTTTTATTATATATATTTGAAAATTTATGTTTTGATTGATGGGCTTCAACAGATTCAAAATCTGAACCTCCCAGTTGTAAAACATTGCACTAACCACTGGCATAGATTTCAGCATGTAGAAACACATGCTTTCTTTTCTATTTCAATAACTTCCAGAGTCAAAATATCAAACCCTGCAACAAAACCACACAGTTCTGCGCAGGGCTGAACGGTCAGGCCTAGAAAGGGCGCCCGATAGTGCTCTCATTGGGCAGGGGTCGGGGCACGGGGTATCATTTAGCGTCTTTCATACAAATCTGGCCGCTTATTTTTAGTATCGGTTCAGGGTTCCTTTACAAGGTGGTTTTTGAATCGTGTACTGTCATTTTTTTTCTAGTGGGACCTCCCAGGTATCATGGGATAAACTTTTTTTATACCAGATTCGGGCCCACGCTAGGCTCTGCCTCGCATGGTCCTTATTTTGATAAAGCCCACCCTGCATTAAAAAAAACTCTTACAGGACACTCAAGGATGTAGTGAAATGGTATTTCACTATTGAAGTGACAGTAGTGTATATTCAAGCATTTCATCCATGTAACATACTTATTAAAATGTTTCACCCAAGTTTTGTATTTATATCAAAATATATATCAAATTCTGTTTAGTTATGTTGGATGATCATCTATCTTTGTGGATATTATTGACATGTATGGATGTTATCAGTCGTGGAATAAGATGGGGTGGGTTTTGTTTGGGTCTTTACTTTCTAAAAAGGACCCTGAAATATTCAAATCTAGTACCACTGCTTACCCCTTTGTAGTTCTCATTCATATCATTTTTGACCTGGGCTAATACCCCTTGGGTTTTCCTGCTGTAAAGACCTTTGAAATTTGTTCTAGGGTTTTTTAATGTACAATCAGGTGTCACCATGACTTATGCAATTCATCCTTTGGAGCCCTGCAACTCCTTTGGGAATTGCAGTAAGATCCCTGGGCTCAATCCAAACCATCTTTTCAGGCATATTTCTACTATGCTTCTTTTTAAATTCTTTGCAATGAATGTAAGAAGTTATAACAAGGCATAGACGAAAATGAAAAGTAATATTTTACTAGGCCCCCATATGCCCTAAAATGGTCTATCCCAGGAAAAGAGCGCCACAGATCAGAACTGTTGAAAAGTAAAGAAAAGAAACTGATAGCAGGAAAAATATTTTCGAAGGTGTTTAGTCTCACAGCTTGTGCCCCTGCCATTAGCCTAGGCCAAAAATAGTAAAGAACAAAGGTAAGCATAGAAATTTTCTGCATCCAATGAGGTGAGCCAGCATGCACCCAACGAACACAATTTTTTTCTTTGGGGGACGGTGGGGTGATGTATGTTGGATTTTTTTGGTTCCCAAAGCGTTCCCATCAAGTTTCCAATGGGTTCTGAAAATGATCCCCAAAATATTCTCAGTAGCACTTGACATTATTCCATATCCTTTGCCCTGAGTTATATTTTTGTAACCTATATAACCAGCCCAAAAGGAGATTATAGTATATCTATTTTCGGACTGTCCAAAGCTTGATTAAATATTCTTGTGATGGACCACCAAAAATACCCATCACAAAAGGAATAAAATTTGAACTTTGGAGTTCCCACAACTACATAATTTGAGTCAATTCATTTGTTAGATGAACATCAAAGATATGAATTCACATGTAATTTTTGTCTCTATTGTGACCCTAATCAGGATCACAAGGCTGTCTGATCTTCTACCACAAAATACCCCCTTTGATCCATTTTTTTTTAATGTTTTTCCTTTTGGTGACTGGTTTATCAAACAACCCCTGTAATATCTGGATTGGCTTTATCCAACATGGTATGATGTCCAAGAATTAGACAAACAATTATTTGCAAGATGGCAACTGGGGAAATTTGCTTCATGCTATTTTCAAAACAAGCTAGGCCACCTGCATGCATATATAGGTGAAGTGCTTACACCAAGATGGACATCCTTTCAAGAGCCGTCCAAACACACCAACTTTGGTTACCATGTTTATGTGAAGGACGCTTTGCAAGGCTCCAACCTCAAACTGCCATATTTAACTGGAGAGGTATATTTCAAATCGCCCCACTTTTTATTCCACTTTAGTTGGGTGTAGATTCAACGATTTTCATCACAGTGCACAGCAAGTAACACACACTTTGTAATTAGTGTTGAAGGAACTCCAATGTTTATTTTACACCTTGGACCTTGTAGAATATCTTCAAAGGACTTCAACTCTCCAAATATGGAATTTATTCATTTGCCATATTTTAAATGTCTATATGGAGTAGAAAGGAACTTGGCTCCCAGATTCTTTGCAAGCCATCTAAGATCCTCCTCACCAATGACAAGTGAGTTGAAGGTATCTTTATAACTTGATAACACCCACCTCAGAAACTTATTCGGCCATTTAACTCCCTTTTGGCTAACTCTTACCTCTTGTAATTCATCATTCTTTCATTGTGCCTGCCCACCATACTTTTTGTCACAAAATCCCCAAAAAAGGGGACAACTAGACAAATTCACATGAGAACTAGAGAACATAAATGGAAGATGAAATTGACATGTTTTCATCTATTAGGAATGTAATTGTTATGTGATCAACATCTACAACAATGGAATCAACTCTCCTATAGTGCTTGTGCATTATTGCAACTTTGAAGAACCATACACCTCACACAATAATGAGAATTTCAATGAGCTAGACAAAACCACATGATCATGCAACAACAAAGTCCCCACTAGGTAAAATAATTCCAAAAAATGTTTCTAGAGATTCATCAAATACACGTTTTAACACTACAAATGATGGACTTGAATTCCACAACAATCATGTCAATTACAGTTGCAATTTTTTTTCTAGTTTCACAATGATATGGAATTCTTATTTTAAAAAATTGTGCAAAAATTGCATTTTCAAGGTGATTTGGAGGATACTATATCATTAGTGAACATTCTAACATCAAACATTCAAATTGATTCATGCAAATTAAACATTGGTGTACTCTATATGTTCAAATTATTCTCCATTACATGTAAAGTAGTTGGAAAAAAGTCCTAGTGTATTTGGAAAGCAATTTCTATTAGTAAAGACCTAGGATTTTTTTCCTTTGTTATTTTATGTCCATTTTTGAACAATTTTTTTTCAAGAATATTCCATTACAAAAGAAAATTCTTACATTTAAAAATACATCATTCTTTTTTGCATATAAAGGCAAATTGAAAATAATGTTGACCTTTATGTAAAAAAAGGGCCAATTTTTTGGCCATTTTTTGTTTTTTAATATGTGGGATCTTGGCTTGCATTCTTTGATGTGATCATTTCTAAAAACAATTCCCTTGAAAATGTGAAATCAAGGTAGAATGCCTCTTGCTACATTGACAACACAATTAACAATCAACCATTCTTTTGACTTTGGGATTGTGTTATAAACCTATTGTGAACTCCTTTTTGCCAACACCTTTGTTCATGATTGTTTGTTAGCCTAAATCCTTGTTTCACTTGAATTCCATATGCATGTTGGTTGTCAAATGTTTGTAGGTTTTGATAGAAAAAAATGCATGCATCTTTGGTTAGTCCTCATGCTTTGGAAATCTCAAGTCCTTTTACTAGTCATATTGAGATTTATGGATGTCTATATTTGAACCAATACCACCATGAATTCCCCATGATCTCATCCTTGAATGGTGTAGGTCAAAATTGTGTCAATTCAACAACCTTGAATTTGAACATTGTAATGTAATTGAGAATCCATAATCTTGCATGCCCAAAATCTAGGATACAACTTTTGCCTCCTTTCCCTTTAATAAATCATATGGTGGGCCAACCTTCTTAAATATAGTCTTGCCATTTAGGTGATCTAATAATGATGTTAGGGGTTTTTTTTGAAATTGACATGATAACATATGTATGATAATTTCTAAAACCACATATCCACAAGTAAAATTGTTGCAAAATGAAAACTTAAAACATGTATTACTAATGAAGTTCATACAAAAGTTTGAAACTATACAAACTACATAAATTATATACACTAAGAAAATTGACCATGGTTGCATATATTTCTTTGTTAGTTTCCATGACCATTGTACAATGAATCTTGTTGCTACTTCATAATGCAAATTGGAGGGTCATGATCAAACAAAGGATATTGCAAGGCAATAATAGTTTCCAAGTCTAAAGATATTACAACTAAAATGTAGTCACATGCCATGGTTTTATTCTGATGGAGAGTTCCCTCTCCGCCAAATTGAATGAAATTACCAATGGCACAACCCTTATTTCCAACTTTAATTAGAAGAACAATGTGCCCATTTTTTCTTGTACTACAAAAACATGCCAACATCTAATTAATAAAACCAAATTGACATGTCCAATGTTCATGAAAATTCAACTGCCAAATTCACATTTAGTTCAATTTATTAAATTTTAAAGACATACATTTGGTTGGTCGTCTTTATTTTTTTCCAAAACTGGTTTTCTTGAACTTGATTTCAAGTGAAGACCTTGGGGCTTCCATGCAACCTTGCCTTTTTTCACCAAAATTGTAAAATCCCAAATTGCCTTCAATTAGTGTGTTTTTTATTTTCGACAAATCTACATGTTCCAAATCACCCATGATTATACACACATGTATTATAATGGATAGTATTCAAATGACACATTTAAACACTATCATAAAATAATTTCAAAAATGTCCTAAAGCATGACTAGGAAATAATTTGGTTTATAAGTTGTTGCCAACCACCTACCAATCCCCTAAGTTGATTGTTGACCATGTAAATTTGGACACTTCTTTCCAATGTAAGTTTTTTTTTGCCAATCACATGTGTCCATGTGGATGGGATCCCACATACCCTATAATGTATGGTGCTTCCAACAATCCTTTCAAGTATGGCTATAGGATGTTGATCAAGTAATTGTCCTCTATTTTTGAATTAAAAAGGCAAAGGTAGTATGTTGGAAAAATATGGCACGTTACCTATACACTTGAATGGGCAATCATTTATCAATAATGCATTTTGTGGACCTAGATTCTTAAGCCTAGGACTAACCTCATCCCACACTCTTTTCATGTTCTTCAAAACAAGTTCGCAATTTACATTTAATGGATGGCTTATATGTGTATGTGCACATTTTTTATAAGCACCCCACACAAATATTGGTTTCAACCTTTACTTTTAATAAGTATTGAACGATGAACCAAATTTGGGAGGGTTGTTTGTGACCATATCACTATATCAAATATTTGGGAACATAGCTATAAGAAATCAAACATATATAGCCCCAAGCTTACTAACTTGTTCCCACATCAATATGTGGACTCTAATGGGTTCCATCCCTTTGCAAATTTCATATGTTTTGCATCGCAAAGTAACCCATTGATGTCTATTACCAATAAATAACATACCTTGTTTTTCATGAGCTTGCTTGGAAAACCAATGTAGGTGCTCATTGAAACATTGAAGTTCACTTCTTTAGAATCATTTTTGACCATGATGTTGTTGCCACCCTTGACTTTCTAAGCCCATGATTTGGATTAAGTTTGCATGTTGGAGTTTATCGAAAGAAAATCGTCCCCTTTGATGTTGAGGAAAATTGGACCACTATTTGTTCTTTGTTTGTTATGCTATCAAGTGGATCTAAATATTTTTCAAATCTAGTAAAGTTTGATCATTTATGTTGGGGGTTATCTCGCACAAATTGTTGTGTTTGTTTACATGATAGGTTTTGTTGGGGCCCATGTTACACAAACTTTGTTACAAAACCCATTGGATCATGATCCTATATTTAGTTCAACCCACATGAAGCCATGAAGTTAATAATCAAAATTATGGTATGTAAGATAACAAAAAGAACTAGTGCCACAAAACTACATGTCCACTTGTAACACACCTATGCATTTTATTTTTTAAACATGAAACAAACATTCAATTCATGGTTGCTTTGTACATAGATAAAGATAATTCTCCCATAGTGCCAACATCTTGAAATGTCTTTTGAATAGTGTTCTTCTTGTCCTTTGATCCAAATGTAGAGCCATGTGTATTGGCATTAGATTACATAAACTTCCACATCTCTTCCATCATACTACACATTTTTTTTTTGTCATCCACTAATTCATCAAGGACCTTCCTCAAATCATTTTGGTTATTTTCCAAGGCTTCAAAACACATTTCAATATTAAATGCCATACCACTATTGATATATGGTCCATATTGTCATAATCAATGGGTTCATTATCATGTAAAAGCACATCACAATTCAAATTTGTCAATATTCATTGCCTGACAAAAATTTGACTTGAATAACAAATTATCATAATGTGGTGAAACATTGAGTGAATTATTTGTATAAGAAAAATAGGGGTTTTTTGTTATATTTTGACCTCATCTTCCTCTAGATATGCTTGATTATGCTCAAATTTATTCCATTCACATTCATTTTGGATCTCCACTAATGTTGGAATTCTTCCAAGCTCCATTTTTAAAACCGTATCAAATTCATCAATTGGTCATTCACATACATGTAGAATCATACAACAAAGGCGCATATGATAAGTAACTTGTAAAATAATAAGTTTCCAAAGAAGGCAAAACAAACATAAACCTTAAACCTTCACTTGTTTTTTTTTTCTTCAACCATGTTTGCCTACATTTCAAGACTATTTCCATTTAGTCCTTAACATGTTTAAAGGCAAGCAAATGGTGTATGTATTGAAACCCCATGTCAAGGACCTCCTTTATTGCCTCCAATTCTTCAATAAGTTATTTTTGTATATCATTAATGGAAAGGTTTAGTTATTTTGCATACCCTCAAAATGATGTTAACCACTTGTTCTTGCCACCACCCATAGGTCTCCCTTCTATATTGCATTTGACAATAAGGATGACCTCCTTACCAATCCGATGGACTATTTTAATCTTTAACTTTTTTTCATCACCTTTGTTCAACACCCAGCCTTTTGTTTAGTCCCTTGGGAACGTACATTTGATGAAACCACTTCAAAATTTAGTTTAGGAGACCAATCTCCAATTGACATATAACTAACATCCTTACTTTGTGTTGTTTTCTACTAATTATAATCAACAAATGGTGGAATTATTGTAATCATTGGATTACCCAATATTTGTATATTCATCTAAGGCATATTGACAACTGGTTGTGATGTTTGTCACCATGATGAAGGTTGTTGGTTTGTGAATGGTACAAGCACCAAACATGACACATTATGGGTATAGGTGAAAAAAATGACTACTATCCTTTTTGACTAAAATTATATTTATTTGGTCACAAAAATCATTATGTAGTTGCAAATGCCATTGAGATGTCAAGTGACATCATGGTTTTGTGACCACAATTAATATGATGATTAGTGGCATAGATATATTATTATTCATGAAATTGTAATAATATGTTTTAAATAAATTAAATATATTTAATTAAAAATACTTTGACTTTTGTAACTAAAGTAATTATTTTTAGTTTGACTGATGCACTCCCAACTCCTTGAGGGACTCAAAAGTGAGTCCAAGTACAAGATAGCGGAAGGGGGAGGAGTCGGGGCACGCTCTTTAGCTCACAACACTTTGAGGGGTAGAGGGGCGTGTTGGAGCTCCGGGATGGGAGTAGGAAGAGTTGACAAGCTTCACTCACTCACACGGGCCTGCACACAACCCACACAAGGTGGTTAGTGCATAATTCAAACACCTTTGGTGTTAGAACGAATCACGGGCAACACATACACACAAGACTAATCATGGCCCGGACTTGGGGGAAGCCACCACCTTTTCCCTTATAATATACTCTGCACCTCTCCATGGGGCCCACATTCAAATGGCTTTTCTCTCCCGGGACTCCCACCTTCCTGAAATCGCGCCAACTAGGACTCCCGCGACTTTGGAGCCCCATAACTTTGCGAGCAGACCTCGGATCGAAGTGCGGTCTGAAGCAAAGTTGTAGCTATCGTCGAGAGCTTTCCAACGGTATGTCGCACGTTGTCTGCAGACAAGTAAATCGGGTCGATTCTAGACTTTTTCTGGTCGGGAGTCAAATTGGCAATTTGACTCTTGACCCTTCTTTTGGCCTTAACTTGTGTTTTAGATGTCCAAATGAGCAATGCAAGCCCATTTTAGATATTTAGGTTCCAAAATCTTTTCAATGATATAAAGAATGCGACAATCCATTGAATTTTGTCCCCTGAAATCGTTCTTTGAAATTTCGAGAGTCTACCGGGACTCCATCTCCCAAAGTGGGAGTTGCTTTGGGAGTGTGAGGGTTCACTCCCTCACACTTTCTTACATTCCCGGGAGTATGTGATGTGATTCCTGAGCTTCCTCTTGGCCCGTAACCTTGCAACCCCTTTGCTTTGGTTGCAAGCCCAAGGCTAGGGTTGCGACAATAATTACAAGGAACCACTAATTTTCATTGAAAAATGACTTTCAAATTTATTAAAACTTGAACCTAAGACCTCCTTATAAGAAGACCAATGTTTTAACCACAAGCCATAATTTTCCATGCATAATAATAATAATGACTATTTTTATGTAATTTTTTTTTTAATCTTAATGGTTTTGAAACTAAAATCGTTAACATACATACACTTTAAATAAAAATATTATCCTAATTTTTTCAATTGAAAGGTTATTGCTTAGTGGTAAAAACATTTAAAAAAATTACAAAGGTCTTGAGTTCAAGCATCATTTATTAAAAACTTGTTTTTTATGTTTTGTATATAACATGTTTATTAGCTTGAAAAACCAAACCTGGGGGGTCTTTTATAATTTCCTTGGGTATTAGCTTGAGGGCCATTTGATATCCTATGAGTTGTCAAGTAAGTGGTTATCATTTTAAATGAAAACCTTTAATTTTCAATGCGAGAATCAACTTGAAAATTGGCCTAAAAAATACCCCCTTAGG
>Ga0209208_10011648_pt1 | contig 11244 bp, 12 predicted proteins | sample S1TSphfallax_3_FD_187694 | JGI IMG/M metagenome (GOLD analysis project Ga0209208, IMG submission 187694) | Host-associated microbial communities from peat moss isolated from Minnesota, USA - S1T2_Fd - Sphagnum fallax MG (SPAdes) (version 2) | ecosystem: Host-associated > Plants > Peat moss >...
TATTTTATTTTGGGGGTGGGGGCGGGGGGACGGGGATGACCCAAAGTAAAGGATTACGCAAATCCTACCTAAGGGGCTAGTTAGGGTTTTCTTTAAAATTAATTAATACCTAAGGATTAGGTCAAGGACTACTTAGGGCCTGCTTAAGGATTATCTAAGGAGTCATTTTTACTTAAGTTATGGAATACCTAAGGACTATGTAAGGAGTTACTTAAGGTCTAAGTAGGAAAGTCAAGGAAGCACCTAAAAGGTTACACAAGTGATGGGGTACTTAAAATCCTCCTTAAAAGGTCCCCTATAGTCTACCTAGGGGGTTATCTATGGGTATCAAAACCTTACATAAGGAGTTACATAAAGCCTACTTAAAGGACTAATATGTGAATATATTTATGGGCCTACCTAAGTTATGGGATATCTAAAGGCTACTTAAGGGACTACCTAATGCTTACCTAGGAGGAAACCTAAGGAAGCACTTATAAAAAGTTATTTAGGGTTGGAGTGTTGGACTTTTATTGTTCCCATGAAGTTCTCAATGAGTTCCCAACATATTCCTCTCAAGTTCCCAATGTGTTCCCAATATCTCCTCCTCACTTTATCCCATATCCTTTTGCCTTAAGTTTTGGGCTTGTAACCTTTATAAGCAACCCAAAGGAGGAGATTCCAACAATATTTATTTTGGTAGACTCCAAAGCTTGATTATTATTATTATTTGGTAATGGGCCAATCAAAGATGCCCAATCACAAAAGGAAAAAAAATTGGACTTTGAGGGTCCCCACAACTAATTAATAGGTATATGAGACACAATGCTATACAATTGTGAGATAGCAATGACTCTCATATTTAGGTAATTAGTTTTGTGGGGACCCGAATGTTCAATCTTTTTTCTTTTGTGATGGGCATCTTTGATTGGCTCATCAATCAAAACTTTGAGTAGTTTCAAAATAAAAATATATTGTATTGTAGTGCCCCTTCTTCTTTATATAGATTTCAAGAATCAAACTTGAGGCAAGGCATAATAATAAGGGAAAAAAGCAAAGTGAAAAAAGCACATAATGTTGGAGCAAGAGATGCTTTCAATGAAATGGCAATCTTGTTTTAGGGAAGTAACCAAACTTATTAAAACCTTTTTTGGTTAGGGGAAAAAAAAATTTGGATTTATGGAATGTACTTTAACAATTAAACATTTTTCTAAATTTTTTTAAGTTTAAAAATTTACTTTGAAAATATGAAAAAAGAAGTAAGAACAATAAATTTTTTTTAAAAATAAATATTTATCAATTTAATCCTTTTTCCTGCTTTCTATTGCCCTCATATGTTTCCCATATATGGTTGTCAATAGTTCATCATTATTTATGTCAAAATCTTCAATTTGATTTGATTTTTATAACATGGACATGAAAATGCGCATGTTAATTAATAGACATACTGGCTATCATTTGTCCCAAAGGAGGAATTAGCCAGATTTTATTATATAACATGGACATTGAAAATAAATAAATAAAAATTTTAATTATTATAAATATTTATAAATAAAAAGAAAATCTAAAATTACATTTTTTTTGGGGGGTTTATTTCTTTATTTCAAATCTCCAACATTTTCAACACCAAAAAATAGGAAATAGATTAAAAACATTAAAACCCCAAGGTAAGTAAGTACTAAGTAAGAACACCATTTTGTGCCTTGCTTTTGGCTTTCTTCTCTTTACTTGTCCTATTTTTGCACTCTGAGGAAGGAAAGGAAGGAAGGAAGGAAGGAAGGAAAAGATTCATTGTTTGTGTTTTTGAGGTAGGTACTATTGTTGGTTTGCTTTTGATTGATTGAGTGATTCCTCACTCCATTTTACTCTCTTCCTTAATTGGGTGTTTTTTTTTTTTTTTTTTTTTTTTTTTGTTTTTTTTTTTGGTGTTTTTTTTTTTTTTTTTGGTCTTTCTTCAAGCTCCAAGGTTTTGAAGAATCCAAAAATAAACTAAACTAAACTAAACTAAACTAAAATAATTGAATCCAAGGTAGCTCTAGGATATGTGCTTTTTTCTTCTCTTCTCTTCTCTTTACTTTGTGGTACTGTTTCTGCACTCACAGCAAAGGAAAAAGATTCAGTCTTTTGGTTTTGGGTATTGTTGTTGTATTTGTTGTTGCTGTGTTTTTTGTTGCTTTTGGGAGGGGGGTAGTAAGTATATTCTCCCTCAGTGATGGCAGAAGAAGGAAAGGAAGAGGTTGATGATTTTGGGTGCAGCAGCAATTGCAAATTGCAGTTAGCAATTTTTGGTTTAGATGTTGTAATAGACATTGGGTGTTGGTTGTTTGTGTGATTGTTGCAGTGTTTGATACAGTTTTTGTGTGTTTGTTTGTTTGTTTGTTTGTTTGTTGTTATTGTGCTGCACAAGCTCTGTCTCTGTTGTGGTGCTTGCTTTACACTTAAGAGGGTCTAATTCTTCTTCTTCTTCTTCTTCTTCTTCATCTTCATCTCCTTCAAGTTGTTGATATATATGCAAATTAGGGCTTGGGATGATATGTTGCTATTGTTGTTGTTTGTTGCCCATGGATTGCCTTTGATTATTGCTTTTTGCTGGTATGTGTTTTTTTTCTCTTTTGTGTATCTTTGTCCCTTGGAAGAGTTTTTGCACTCTGGTTTTGTGAGCTTTTTTTTGGTGGGGGGTGTGTATTACAGGTAGCCAGAAGCTTGGGGTGAGTAAGCTTTTTCTGTGTTGAAGGCAGACACACATAAGCTTCTGCCAATGGTGTATGGAAGGTTTTGGGTTCAAGGTAGAAGCTTGGAGAGTAGTAGTACTGGGTTGTGACTTACCCCTTTTTTGTGGATGAAGAAAGGCAGGAGCTTCTTACTGGTTGATGATGATGATGATGATCTAGTAAGCTTTCTTTTACAACTGGTGGAGGCCAGCAGCAGAAGCTGCTCATCTCATGGTTGCAGCAGTGTGTGTGTTGGGATGATGTTAGGCAATGACTCCAGCTTTGAGACTGGCAGGAAGAAAAGTTAGTCAAACAGGGTCAGCTGCAGAAGCTCAACATGCTCCTCCAGTGAATTCAGATGACTCCTTGGATTTTGGGTTTGATTACAGATTGAAGAATGGAATTCTCTCAATTGGGTGGTTTTGCTGAAGATGATGGAATGAGGAGGATCTGCATGCTGATCAATGATGATGATGCAATGCTTCAGGGTTCAGGAAATCAATCTATGGATTAGCAGCTAGCTAGCTGGTGATGTCCTCCAGTGTAACCATCCACCTTTGGCTGTTAGCTCGGATGGGAAGCTTTTTAGGGTTATATAGTAAAGAGTTACAAAGATTGATAAGGTGAAAGGACAAAAGGTGGAATCAGCAGATACCTACCTATTGGGCAAAAATCACAGGTTATGAGAAGCTGGGAGCAGAGAAAAATGACAAGCCTGGAATTCAGACATGGAGATTTACAGCAGCAGATTCACAGGTTTTGTGAATGCAAAATGAGGAAGAGTTAGTGAGAGAGTGAGAGAGAGGGAGAGAGAGAGAGAGCAGACAATATGTATCAGACCTCAAAATTCTCTGCAGCATCAAGTCTAATGCCTCAACTTGGGGGGGGAAGTCAACCAGCAGTCGAGCCCTGGGCACAAAGCTCAGCTGCTGCTCCAAGTTATTCAGCAGGCAGCCCAGGGGCTTCTTCTGGTGGTGGAGGTACTGGTTCTGGTTCAGCTGCTAAACAACGCTTACGCTGGACACCTGAGCTTCATGAGCGCTTCGTGGATGCTGTCACTCAGTTGGGTGGACCTGATCGTGAGTGTTTTCTCTCTCTTGCAAAATGCAGAACTCTCTCTCTCTCTCTCCCACGCCAAATACAACCCTCTTATGTCTGTCTGGTAAAAGGTGTCTTCTTTCACCAATGTTATGCCTTTTTTTTTTTGAGCTAAAATGTCTGTCTATCCCGATTGGCAGGAGCAACCCCAAAAGGTGTGCTGCGAGTGATGGGTGTGCAAGGTCTTACAATTTACCATGTGAAGAGTCACTTGCAGGCAAGTTTTTCTTACTGGTATATACAAGTACCAAACTGGTGTTGCAAAAGACAATGCACTTGGAAGAGTGAAGAAGTGGGGAGTGAGGAAGAAGACTTCCAGGGTCAATGGGTTCTTACAATGTACATGGGTTTGATTTGAATTTACAAAACGTAGTGAAAGCAAAGTTTTGTCCTTCTGTGACATTGAAGTTCAAAAACCCAATGTCTGTGAGTGATAGATACATGTGCAAGACTCTGACCTTTTATTTCTTGTTTGCACTCTGCCACAGAAGTACCGGTTGGCTAAGTATATTCCAGACTCTTTTTCAGATGGTAAGTCTCTCCATGCCAATTTTCATTGGGCGAGCAGATTGTTTGAATTTTTTTCCTTTGTCACCACTGCACCACTTATTGGGTTTTATTTTGGGTAATTGATCACATTGGGGATACTGGGTGTACACATTCTGGTTTCCAGGTGGTACCTCTGAAAAGAAGAAGAATCCTGCAGATCTGTTTCCATCTCTAGATGCAACATCGTAAGTTTTCTCATGCTGCTGACCTGTTTGACAATTATTTTTCTTGTGATCTAGGCTACCACTTCAAGGAGTGCCCTATTGGAATAGTAATGACAATTTGCATTTATGTGGGCTCATTTGTTACCAGTGTTGCTGAAACAAATAAGTTAGGCTGAAAGGCAAAAAAAGGTGGGCTTGTGTGTTAAACCAATGTTTTGCAAATTGTTTACCAGGGGAATTCAGATTACAGAGGCATTACGTATGCAGATGGAAGTCCAGAAGCGTTTGCATGAACAACTTGAGGTACCTCCTGCTCATGTGTTCCTGTTGGTGGCCCACTTGGTTTGGATAGCAGATCATAACGCAACTGCAAGCCTGTAGACCTTATCTAAATGAGGGCAGAAGAGGGAGTGGATTGGGCATTAAGAAAGTGTTCTATCTTGTATGCTTGAATTGATTGTCTTTTAGAGGATAGAGCAAGTGTGATCATCATCATCATCATACTCTTCATGTTTTACAGGTCCAGCGAAATTTGCAACTGCGCATTGAGGCACAAGGAAAGTATCTACAGCAGATTATGGAAGAGCAGCAGAGACTGAGTGCACCTGCTCTTACCAGCACACCTGTCGCTGCTACCAATGATGCCAGGGGGGAATTAGCTGTCATCGCCCCAGCTTTAGAATTGCCAGAAATTGGTGATGTGGGTGGTAAGCTGGAGAGGAAGTCCTCATTACCAGATGCAGCAACAACGCCTGAGGTGCCATGTGATCCAGCTGGTAGTCTGGTGCCAACAACTCAAGCTTCTAGACTCAGCTCACAACCCCCTCAAACTGAATATGTTGTTGAACAGGAGTATGTTGGATCATGAAGATCTGGACGGCTGATCCCAATTACAAGCGCTTCCTGGGGGGCGGTCAACAAGCTCCTTCAAAATAATGCAGCTTAAAAGAAGGCACTTTGGCAACAACAGCCCTCACATGCATGCCCGGAGAAGAAAGAGGGAAGTGCTTTGTCAGCAAACAGCCATGGTATGTCAAGAGAAGACCATTTGCGACTCTTCACAAAAATCTGACATCTGTGGATGCATCCAGCTCCCAGTTTGAGACCGACAGAGGTAATTGGAGGGGAGTGGTCGGGGTCTCAATTCTGTGGCAGGGGTCTCAGTTCTTTCTATCAAGCTGGAATACATACATGACACTTGCAGGAGGAGGCCCTATGGCAGTGATGGGCAGAAGCCAATTGAAGCTTTTTTTTATAAGCTTTTTTTGAGGGGGGTCTTCATGCTTTGACTTGGGTTGTGAGAATTTTTGTGATTTGGGATCTGTTCATCTACCTTCAGCTCTGAGGGCGAAGGTTTTTTTCCCTTGCATGGTGGGGAAAAAAGAGGAATTGCTTTGAAAGTATTTGTAATGTATTTGAGATGTTTTTTTTTGCTTCCTTCATGTTTTCAAACAGGGCTTTGTAGCAGATAATTGCTTGTCAGTCATTGTTTAGAAAAAAAAAGTGGTTCTTTTGAATATCTGAAATGGTGGAGGAGATGGTGGTTGGCTGGCAGCACATTACAAATTGAGCACAGCATTTGTGTTGTATGTGTTTGTTATGGACTAAAATTGTTTCTCCTCTCCCACGTGTTGTTGGAGTTGGAATGGTTGGTTCTCTTCCTGTGTTTTATCATCATTGCATGATCATGGGTTGGTTCCAGTGTTGTTCTTGGTATCGACTTTTGGACATACCAGCTTGTTCCTGGTATTGGGTTTCCATTTTTTTCTCATAGCCTTCCTCCATGAAGGAGGAGGAACATTGAAAAAGGATTTTTACTTTGAATCCAGGCCTTTAAAGTGCTCTTTTGTTGCTGCCCATTTCTGATGCCACTCTTTTATCTCTACCCAAGGATGATTGCAAACTACCAGGCTTTTTGAGCTTTCCTCCGATACTGCCGATTTCTTCTGCCACTCTTTGTATGTCTACCAAGGATGATCATCACTTCCTGGTTTTGAAGCTTCATTGGATTCGCTGCAAACTCTGAAGCATGTCATCACCTTGATGGGTTGTCTTGCTTTTAAACCCATGAAAAATGAGAGAATTGATTTCTAGATCAATTAGCAGCTTAACTCAGAATGTTGAACAAATTTTTATTTCATTGAATTTTAATGACAAGTTTTGTTCAATAGTCGATAATTCTTGCACCATGAGTCTAGACATTACCCAACCACATGGCTAGTGCAACCCTACTTGTCAAGGGCTTTCCAATGGTGCTCTTGCCCTACTCGTCAAGGGCTTTCCAATGGTGCTCTTGCCCTACTCGTCAAGGGCTTTCCAATGGTGCTCTTGCCCTACTCGTCAAGGGCTTTCCAATGGTGCTCTTGCCCTACTCATCGAGGGCTTTCCAATGGTGCTCTTGCCCTACTCATTGAGGGCTTTCCAATGATACCAAGAGCACGGGGGAGCACCATGGTTTGGGAGATCTCAATGTGACAAACAAAATGTAACAAAATAAACATACTACCTTCCTTAATAGATAGCCTAGTGTTGCCTATGCCATTTGCACAAGTGTGAACAAGACCTTGATAATAGAGCTTCATTGTGAAAAAAATATTTTTAAATTTTAACTAATTACCATTTACAAAAATTACTCAAAAATAAATTAGAACATCGCCTCTAAGAAATCTCACTCATGGCTTTGGCTTTCCAATAGTACCAAGAACTTTCCCTAATTTTCCTAAAATATTTAGTTTTGATTTTGTTAAATTTTCTTTCACAAAATTGTTCAATATTCAATAAGTTTTGCATAGGTTTTTTTCTCCCCTCAATGTTGCAATGTTGCTCCAGATGAGATAGTCAATAAGTGTATTTAGCTAAATTTGGCAATTTCAAAATATGAAAGTATAAAAATCTTGAGCATCCTTTCATATTCTAGGCAATTGTGGCTAAAAAAATTTTTTTTTCTGTTTTTTGGCAATTTTTTTTAAACAGAGAATTTTTAATTGAATATTTTTTTTGAAAATGTGTCTCACAAAATGGCAATTTGGGGGATTTTTGTTGATTTTTAATTCCTTTTTTTGCCCTTTTTTTCTCAAAAAATAAGAATTTTTAATAAAATATTCTTTTTCGAAAATATTTCTACAAAATGGCGATTTGGGGGATGTGTTTGTTGATTTTTAATTCCTTTTTTTGGCCCTTTTTTTTTTTCAAAAACAAGAGAATTTTTAATAAAATATTCTTTTTTGAAAATATTTCTCACAAAATGGCGAATTTTGGGGATTTTTGGTCCAAAAAAATATTTAATTTTTTAGCAACTTATTTTTAAAACCAGAGAATTTGTAGTAATTTTTTTTTTAAATGAAATCAATGGTCTTGCATTGTAAGTCCAAACACCACCAAACCACCTCAACGAACCGTCCTTATGGAGAGCTATCTAACAATATCCAAAAAATGACAAGCGAAATGACGGTTTGGAAGATTTCAACATGACAAACAAAACAAACAAACAACTTCCTTTAATAAATAGACTAAAACACAATAAGGGATGCCATGATTTACAAATTCTTAACATGGTTAACAAAAACAAACAAATTACCCTCCTTAATAAATAGCCAAGAGCACAAGTCGGGGTGCCGTGGTATTGAAGATCTCAACATAACAAACAAAACATCCTTCCCTAATGCATAGAATATCATAACATTTGTGCCAAGGTTTGGGAGATCTCAATGTGACAAAATAAACAAAGTACCTTGTTTTATTATAGTAGGATATTATCGGGTGCTATTGGACTTGCATTGCGTCTCACAAGGTTTAGGGTTTGTGATTTAGGGTTTGTGGTCCTCAAAAGTTGTTATTTGTTTAGTTATTTATTCAATAGAAAAAGGTAAATTTTTTGCCCACTTAACACATCCTGGAAGCTTTTAGTTGCAAAAGGCTATGTTCAAACTATTCAAGTACAACACTGTAAAATACATAAAGGTATTCATATAGTGAAAAATTGTGCTTGAAGTTATGACTCATAATAGAGCCCTAAAAGCATTAAACCCTAAAAACCATGGTGTGGAGGGGAGGGGAGGGGTGGGAGAGATGCACAAACATGTTGTTGATTGTGGGTTGGCACCTTGTGATACTTGTCTAATGAAACTTGTCTAGTACCCTTCTTAAATGCACTTCTTATTTAAACACAAATTTGGTGCAAACTTAAATTTTGTGTAAGGTGACCAAGAAAAAGTCTCAAACACATGAGCTTTATGACTTGTGCAATGCTCATTTTGATTGCATTCATGTTACTTACATACCATAGCATGCTATAGAGATAATGGCACAAAATTTCATCAAAATTATATTTAATATTGAAAGAAAAATGGAGTCTCACAACCAAGCAATAACCAAAGCCAAGCCAGGATTTTTATTTTATTTTTATTTTTATTTATTTATTTATTTTATTTTATTTTTGGGGGCAAATTTTCGCCACTTGGTGACAAAAAATAATCCAGCAGTGTGACTCATACAAAGGATTTTTGTGGAAAAAAAAAAGTGCCAAAGTCACCAGATTTCCAAGGACAAACATTTCTGAAATCACCATATTTAGAAAATTGGTTCCAGTAGGGCACCAATATATACTAGAATTCTTAAATTGTTTTCTACTTTCCGATCTGTAGCCAAATTTGGCTAATCCCTCTTGTGGATGATCACCAGTGTGGCTACATCACAAATTCATTAATTTAAAAAATTATAAAATATGAAAACCCTAAGGTCTCTAAGCCCTCTCTAAATTGCCCATTTTTCAATGCATAAACCATATGTATCACATGGATGACAGATGATGGGATGATGGGATTATGACATTCATTCCAATGATTTGGATTAGTATTAATGGACTGGATGATGATCTATCTTCATTCTGAACAATTGATGAAATCTTCTTTTACCATATTATTTAATCCCCAAAAAATATTTTTATAAATGTCCACCAAATAGACAATGAAATTTCATTCACAAAAGAAAATCACTTAATCACTAATAACCCACCAAATAAAAGCATACCTATTCCAAAAATGTAATAAAATATCCACTAAATGGATGATAAATCTTTCCCTCCAAAAACCCAATCACTACCAATGTTGGCATTTTAATGAACACCCAAGATTGCTTATTGATCAAAAAATAATTTAAAAAAAAAAAAAACAAAACTGCCACACTTGGTGTGATTAATAAATTAACCAAGATAGATTACTGGGCCAAAAATTCAATCAATTCAAATTTCATCAATAAAATATTCAATGGAAAGAAACATAGCTAGTTAGGGGAATTATTTGTACAAATTAGAAACCCTCATTTTTTAAGCCCAAAAAAAGATTTGCACTCAATTTCTTGAAGTTTTTTTGTTTTTTGTTTTGGTGGCATTGTTGAGATCTTGAATCAACCCCATGATAAACCCATGCACATTACTAGTTGACCCAAGCATCATCCATCATCATCATCATCATCATCACCACCATGGCTGAATCGCTTGTTCGGTAGGTCAGTTGTTCATTTGGTTGCGTGTGTGCTATTTCAATTGCTATCTTGTCTGGCAAGTCGATTGCTTGCTTGGTTGTTAGGTTGGTCCGTAGTTGATTGCTAGTTCAAGATTCAATGTGAAATGGTCCCTTGTCCAATCGATCTATTGGAAGGTCCATCAAGCTTGCACTCCCGTGATAACTCAGTCATCTGCTCACTTACTTATTCAGTCACCCAACTCGTAGAAATCACATAACATGCTCACTCCATGTGCTCAAGAATCACATGTGAGGATAACATGCTCACTCCATGTGCTCAAGAATCACATGTGAGGAGGAGGATATTTTGATCATGTCATTTGTTGTTGCTATTGTGATCAACACAATTTGTGGAAGAATCAAAAGCAACCCCAATCATCAACAATACATATATTTTCTTAGTATTTTTCTTTTTCCTTTGCAAAGAAGGAAAGTATTGAAAAGTTTTGTACAATTGAGAGAGAGAGAGAGAGTGTGTGTGTGTGTGTGTGTGTGTGTGTTAGGCTTGGCACATGCCCTTGTGAGGCCAGGTATGTTAGCCTTGAGTGGGTCCACCTGCAAAGCCATTCCTTGGTCTTCTTGTTGCCTTGGGGTGGCCACAAAGGGACTCCTTCAGTTTTTCAAATCCCAAATATTCTTCCCTTGCCAGGTTTTGTCCATATCATGTCTTCACACACACTCTTCATGACTTTGCCATGGGCACCTTGGTAGCCTAGGGTCATTGGGAGCATGTCTTGGCACAAGTGTATAATTTTAATCCCTATTATTTACATATATATATATCATATATTACATACACCAAAGTCATCCAAGAAAACATGGTAACATTATGAAAATTTGGCTTGGTATTGGGGAATGCATCAAAATATTTTTTTGGCTTGAGAGTCCTAAGACGTGTTCTAGACCTTCCTCCTTGTCCTATACATCCCAACCCCAAGTAGCATAGGGTCCTTATGTCATGGGCCCCATGTGACCATGTCCTAAACCCAAGGTCACGTTGTAGTTACTAGTGTTGGCTGGATATGTAGAAAAGTTCGTATATGAACATGTATAAGGGTTGGATATGCATGATATCATATTCAAAAGTTGTTCGGCTTTTGATATCTAGCTTTATCCATTTGAGTAATTATATATATCCTTTTAAGGAATATAAACTTGATATCCATATTTAGGAGGGTAAGGTTTTAAGGATGCCATGTATGACTTTGTGTTGAATAGATA
>Ga0209208_10011649_pt1 | contig 11244 bp, 6 predicted proteins | sample S1TSphfallax_3_FD_187694 | JGI IMG/M metagenome (GOLD analysis project Ga0209208, IMG submission 187694) | Host-associated microbial communities from peat moss isolated from Minnesota, USA - S1T2_Fd - Sphagnum fallax MG (SPAdes) (version 2) | ecosystem: Host-associated > Plants > Peat moss >...
TATCCATCTCTTAACAACTCACTAACAACAGTTTTGTTCCATTCTTAACGTAATATGGTACATAGATGCAGATTAGGGGACCCAACACCACCAGTACACCATCCATTGGTAAACCCCATCTGACTCAGATGTGGTTCCACCTTCCGTAACTTATCATATAACCTTCCTACCTCCCTCTTCACCTACCTAGATAAACTAGCTTTGTAAGTACCATAGATAGTAAGCATGTAAGGAATGCAAGTGATTACTATGTAGGTAACTAAGTTGGTAAGGCACTTTGTGACTACTGGGTAGTAGAAATCTATGGATATTTGGTACATAACTAACCATCGTGGATAGCTATAGAACAAGACTACAACCAAAAAATATGCTTCATTTTCACACCATCATCAATCTTGCATGGTGCCCAGGTGAACCAAATGTGAACATGATGATGTGAATGCTCCAACTCTGAAGAGGACCTTAAGGAAAGAGCCCAATTGTCAAAAAAAAAATATTGAAATTTAGTTTTGAGTGACAAAAATAATTTATGATTCAATATCTCTCACACCTTTAGTCTAAAAATGAAGAAACCACCTCCATAAAATCTCACTCATTGAGGGCTTTTCAATAGCACCAAGAGATTGCCATATTTCTCCTAAGATTTTAGTTTTGATTTTATTGAGTTTTTCAATGTCATAATTCCCCCCAAAGAAATAAATTTAACACCTAGACAATAATTTTATAGCAAGGGTGGGATACGGTACTTGTTGATGCACTAAAACATATTTCCCTATTATTCTTGCAAATCACAAAACTTCACAGCTCTATCAATCTAGCAATAAGAAAGTAGAGCTTCATATGTTGCTTTCAATGCATAAACAAACTTGACAAAAACATTCATTTCATTTTCCATTTTTGAAATGAGAAATAACATTAAACAATGTCAATCATATGCTAACTTTGGAACAACCCAAGGAAGAACAGACATCGCTCAAGTTAAAGGTATTAGAGTTATCAGTAAAGTAAGGAAAACACAGCACTAGAATCCTGAGTTTGGCCATACATGGGTGAGATTCAAAAAAACCTGCCAAAAAGTGCATCAGCATTCTAGGGGTGTTGAAAGTCAGAAAACGATCATTTTGGTAGTAAACTGTCTTTCCTTTTTCCTGAGCGCCTCCATTGCTGCTACATGTATTTTCCCTTGCCTGTACACAACTACTACATTTACTCTCGAAGCTTGTGCATTAAATGCTGAATTTCAGAATTTCAGACTGAGATTTAATAAAATTTTCTTACTTTGCGGATACCACTGAAAGAGGGGATTGGGAGTGAATGGAGGCCCAAAGACAGGGTGACTTTAGGGATAACTCTATTATGATAGTAACAACTAAACAAACACATGTCATTAAAGTAAGAAATCAATGTCAACATGTTGAGAAGAAGAAACTAGGTGTGCACGAAAGAAGGCAACTTGTAAATCACCACAATATGTAAAGGTGCTTTGTAATGTAAGTTTTTGTTCACTAGCATAGTAGTTTTTCTGTGACATTGTTCAAGTTATTTATTTTCCATTTGAAGAGCAACGGTTTGTATTTCATTAACCATCATAGCTCTCAAAAGACATATGACAATTGAAGAATCTATGGTTGAAACCACTCCTAGATGGGAGGGGAGGTCGGTAGGGAAAGATGTAGGTGTGACCGGATAGGGAGTCACCGGACAAAGAGTCTTTTAGGTTTTTATAGTGTGAACATTATATTCGTTTTAGGGTTTAGGTGTTGAACCGTTGTCAACTTTTTGCATCTAGACGGTGGGGTTTATCTTTTCATTGTTTGTTAATGGTTGTGACTTGGAAGGTTTGTTGATTGTGTGTTATGTGAGACAGGGTGGTGGCTGCAAATGGATGGCGAAGCGCAATTCATGGGTGCAAGGATGACAGGAAGAATAAGAAGTTGGACGAAGATAAGAGAGGGGATTCGAAAGAGAAAAAGGAAGGTTGTCAAGTAGAAGAAGGAGAGGTTTTTGGGTGGTAAGAAGGAGCTTGCATGATAGATAGTTGTTGTTTTTTTCTCCGTTGCACAAGTACATATATGATGGTCGACTCTGTGTTTTGCTTAAAACTAGGATTGATCAAGGGTTGATGTTGAAGGCTGATGACGTTTGAAGGTGGTCTGAGCTGTAGAATTAGAGGCATATAAACTGTAGAATTAGAGGCATATAAAAAACTGCATTTGTAGGGGTTTGGGAAGACCTTAGTTGGATTATCTAGTGTGTAGATCATAACACGTGAGTGGGAGCTGAAAACCTCTTTGTGGGTATCCTTGGGACTGGGCAGAATGTGAAAGAAAGAGAAATAGGATGGAAGAAATCATAGCCAATATTCATAGATTCATACCTCTTATATAATTTTGTCCCCTTCTTGAGTAGTTGCAAACCACTTAGTTCGGTTGTTGAATAGAACCCAGAAATTGATCTGTGTCAAGTCCTCGCACAAGCATTTATGTGCATTGATCCATGTAGAAGGGGAAGAGGGGAATTAGCAGCTCATCATAGACCGAATGAACATTGAGAGCTTTGACTTTAAGCCAGACCCTACTAACATTTTGTGTTTACAATGCAAGAATGTTGTTGTCGTTAGCAACAATTAAGGACTATTATGACTGTAGCAGATTTAGATAGGTTGATGGGTGTGTAGCTTCGTAGGAACTGTCCGATAATGGAGGATCAAGAGTTGTAGGACCCCAGAATTGAACTATTATAATGCTGCTTACTTGACAAGAGATGAATTATTGACCTTACATCAAAAGTAAGATTGTGTGAGAAGCAGGTGTGTTGTGGACCCTTTTTTTTTGGTTACATAGGTATCTATGCATGTGGCAAACAGACATGGTTTTTGTAATAAATATAAATAACATGTATGTAACTTATGTAAATCAAAGAACAACCAAAATTGCTCAAGTCAAAATAGAATATTGGGACTCTTATATTATTTTGTACATACCAGATTGGTACCCATATCAGGCCTTTTGTAGAAAATTTCTAGACCATGGGAACATTGTTACCTATTGTTTAAATATTGCAATTTCATAAATAAAAAAACTCTTGAACTTGAATGACTTTGGAACATTCTTTTCACAACAAAAAGTTTCCTTTGTATGAGTTGCATTGAAACTTTTTTTTGTTGCCAAGTGGAAAATTTGCCAATCAGTGTTTTAATATTTAATTATAGGTAATTTAAATGTGAAATATATAGGTTTATGGTCTATCCAATATGCTTGTGTTACTCCCGAATGACATTGTTATGTTGGTGCATTAGTCCAAATATGGTCTATTTGTGTATTATCAATGGTTGTGCTTTCAATAAAAGTGAGTTTCAATTTGTATTTGTACATAAGGTTTTGAAATGTTGTTGATTGAAGTGTTTTTTTTAACATGCCTATATTGAAATCTCCAATCAAAATAGTTAGATAATCTTTAAGCATGTCTTTTAATATGGTTTTCAAAAATTTAAATATATTATTTTCATTCAATTATGATATATGCACTATTTGTTGAATAGACATTTGTTGTGCATTTTTTAATGCATTTTTTAATCTTTTGATTCATTTGGATGTTTCATATTGTTCATGTTTACATTTGTTTAACATGGATTGCATTTCTTGTGTAATTGATTTGTTTACTTTTGTTAAATTAAAAGTGCAATAAACTGCAGCAAAACATGGATTCAAAACATATTGCACATCTATATTTTCTTCCCACATAAGTCTTGAATGTATGTTAAAAACATTTGTTCATATGCCATCAAACATACATAACATTCCAAGGCATCACAAACAAGCTAGCCATGCCAATACATAAGATGTTGTACATGTACATTTATGTATGTATACAAATACATTGTAAAAAAATTACAATTAATAGAAAAATGGTTGCACACATTTCATTGTCATTGTTGTGTGCAACAATATGCATTTGCAATCATGAAAAAAAAGTTTCAAATTAATGGACCAAAATATTTGAAATTTAAATAAGATAATTAAATTTTTGTTATGACAATGATTTTACAAAAAAAAATTCAAGCTTTTATTTAATTGTTATATAAAGTGTTGCCTTCATGAAATATATATTTTCATAAATATAATGGTAGTCATTTTGTGGTATTGTGTGGTAACATACATTGGGGAACATAATCACGTAATTTGAAAAGCAAAATAATGGGTTTATGATCTATCCAATATGCTTGTGTTGTTCCAAAATGACATTGTTGTATTGATGCATTTGTTCATATGTGATCTATTTGTGTATCATTGATAGTGGTGTTTTCTATAAAAGTGAATTTGAAATTATATTTATTCATAAATGCTTATACTGTTGATGATAGATTTTTTTTTGTTAAAAAAAAAAAATTGAAATTTCCAATTATTACAATCGGACAATGTGAAGGCATTTTTTGTACAATGTTTTTTAGGATAGAATTAAAATGTGACATTTGCATTTTGGGTGGTTTGCAATTATGTATAATGCTTCTCATGTGTTGTCATTTAAAAGTGTGGTGATAAATTCAACACCGGAATTTGTGATTGTTGTGTTTTTTGTCAATGACACATTGTTATCATAAAATACCATAGTGCCATGTTTATCATAACATGATAATACATGGAACTTTTGTGATTAAACATTGTAAATTTTTTATTTTAATTGGACATTTTTTATTCTTGTTTCATTTAAACAAAGAATATGTGATGCTAACAAATTTGGATCCTTAAATATATCTTCAAAATGTAATGTTAAAGAACGAGTATTAAAAGATTCTATAATAAATGTTTTTGAACAATAAGACTTTAAAGAAATAATAGCAAGTTTGTATTGTGCATTTGTTTTCAATTGAAACATTTTTTTGCTAATAAGATGATCCACTTGAAAAAAATTATTCAATAATGGAGAAAGTAAATACAATTTTTAAAAAATGAACCCTCGATAATGCAATATATGTTAAACCATGTTTTGTCATACTAGTTGGATCAAATGCTAAATGATCAAAATTCAACCCTTGTGAATGATGTATAATGCATGCCACAACTAATTAAATTGGGAATTGGATTTTCGTGAGAGTGTGAAAAGGGTTATTCCCTATTTGTATTTTGACAATTGTACATTCGATTGGTGTTCGTTGTTTGTCAAGCCTTGGGAACTATTCACAAATTTGTAAATTTGTAATCCATGTATCATGTATAATTCAAGGATTATGAAAATGTATTTTGACTAAAGATTTTGAAATTGTTTTGTAAAATTTTTCAAAATTCCATTGGCACCATTCACAAGACCATATGATGTTTCATAATTCCAGCAAAAAAAAAATTTTAAATAAAATTTTGTAATTTAAACCATTTGTTTGAAATGATAAATTTGATAATTTAAAATGAGATGGGCATGTTTCAGCATGAACATCTCATGTTAAGAATGTGAATGTTTGACCTATGTGTTTATAAATAAATTTTTGTTATGCATAATTGTTTTAACATTAGTGTAAATATGGTTAAATGTTGTCCATTGGTGGGGTTTCCAAACAACTATTGTTCATACATTGTATGTCTTTAGTTGTTTGTGGTGCAACTCAAACGCTATTTAATATGTTAATAAAATTTATATCATCTTGTCACATCACTTTTTGTAATTCATAACATTGTACATATTTTAACAAATAATTAAATGCAATAATATTAAAAGTGTTGGTTATTAGTTTGAAATATATGAATTTCGAACTCAAGAATCTACTTGAAAATATTGAAATCTTCACTTGGATTTTTAAGAATTTTTATTTTTATTTTATGTCTATCAAATCAATTTTAAACTTTTATTTCAAATTTTATTTTATTTTCGGTTCTTGTATTTAATTCATTTATTTACTTACTTTTATATGGAAAACATGTTTTCCAATTTTAGTTCAATTCTTCTTTTTTAGTGTGACCTAAACACTTCAAATATTATCTTTAGAAGTTTAATTTTATAAATTATTTATTTGTCAACTTTTTTGAATTTTTACAATATTTTGCTATTTTAAAATATTAATACTTTGAATTTCCATTGTCGATGACAAGGTTTGACTTTTGAATCAAATTGTAAGTTTTTCAAAACAAGTTTTCGAATCAACAAATTAGAGATTCAATCAAAGTTCTCACAAAAAGTTACAAATTCAAAAAAGTTCCAACTTCAAGATAAATTTTAACTTTCAATATTTTAAATTCTTAATATTAAAATATAAATCCCTTGAATTTTCTTTGTCAATGAGAGGGTTTGATTTGTATTTAATTTAAGTCACATAAAAAACTCCCAATAGACCCCCAATCAACGTTGGCCAAGAAGCATGCCCATTATACAAGTACTAAAAAAAGTTCAAATCAAATTCAAATCAAGTTGCAAGTTCCTCAAAATAAGTTGTTGAATCCAAATTTTGACTCAATGACCAAAACATGTTGGACTTTTCTGCTTTTGTAACCTTCACTTTGTTTTCAAGTGTTGCTACAACATCTCGAAATCTAGCAACTTGGGCTTGATTCACAACTAGGGTCAATCAACCAATAGTTTCATAGTAAAGAACGTTTTTTTTTCTTGTGTGCTTTGACCACAATTTCTCCCTCCCTCTTTAGTTTTTGTACATGGAATTGCATTATTAGCATCATGCTAACAAACTAGGTTAAAGTGGATACATTCACATGGAAGGATAAATTACTTCAAAAGCACTCACATGCTATTGTGTAGTTGGTACTTCAAATTTAATAGTTTCTACTCTCTCTATCACATCCAAAATTGCAACTTCCAGCTCCCTCTCTCCTTGCTTACAATTCATTGTGAAACATAATTGTACTACAACCATTTTTGGGATACTACACACTAGACATAAGAAGGCCCATGCAAATATCAGCTTGACTTTTTTAAGTACATCAAAGTTTTTAATTTACTATCTTAAGCTTTTGTAGGCTAAAATATCACAATCTGTAATTACATTTGTAATTGAAATAAAATTCCATGGTACATACTTGAGAAGCATGATTGGCCAATTGATCTTTAAGTGAAGAAATCTCTTCCTAGGAAGTTGTTATTCTACAAAACTTTCTTGATAAGCTAACATTTTGTACATGAGAAAGCACACAATAGTACAACTTTTCGGACTATGATGAGGTGAGGCTAGTAGGAAAAGACATGAAACAACAAAATGAGACTCAAAAATATGGGAAGTGAAGGATGATTCATTTCTTCATGATAAATCAAAACATGGATACCAACATTCAGATTAATATGTAAAAGGCCTTGAAATAAAAAATTTTATCAAAAGATGAGCACAAAATCACTGGTTTGAAGTTTAAAACACACATATTGATGTTCTTTTGTGTTTGATTCCCACAACTTACATTCCAACTCTACAACTCATTAGCATAGAATCATGGATTCAAATGCCTATGCTTTGAATGTTTGCACCTCTCCATCAGGTGTTATCTCACAAAAAAACTTCTTTAGTTCATTGGCATTGGTTTTTGTTTTAGCCAAAATATCTTAAAGTTTTCCTTGTGCATTTGGAAGTTGATGTTTTAAGCATATATTTTCTTACAACATGGTTGCCATCTACTTCACCTACAGTTGAAATTTTGTTAAGTGTTTTTCTTCTAGTCGACATAACATGTACCTAACATAAAAAAATAATATAGCAAGACAACTAACTAACCAAGAGATAAATAATCACTGTTATTGTTAAAAAAAATGCTAATGATTGTTGGATAAACATAAGGAGAGAAAGGAAAGACAAAACATACCTAGGATTAAAGCTATAATTTTCATGGATAAGCTTTGTTGACCAGGTTTGTAGATTGCCAACCTTTTCTTTTGACTTTTCCAAGCTCTTTGACACAACTATTTATTGAGACTCAACAACATTTGTTCTTTCTTACATACCAATTAGCTTCTCTTGCAACTTCAAGGCTATAACTTCTGCTTCCTTCAAGGCTATATATTCACAGACTTGCAAATCGGCCACAATTTCTTTTGCTTCCACACCCTTTCATGTTGAAACAAAAGTTGATCAGATTGGTAGTGCTCATAACAAATATGGATATCACTTGGAAAAACAAATAACTATGAAGAATTATGACCTTCACTCACATCGGTGAAACATACACTGGCCAAAGATAACACCCACAAGAAATGTGCTTAATAGCTCCATCACATCTAGTTTTGCATCATTATATGTCCAAAATAGTTTATTCAACCCATTTTGTGCTAAGTGTTGACACTTACATGAATTATGTACTTTTTCTATGAGATGTTCATGATTTAAACATCTAAATAGGCCCCTCACAAAAAAATCTTAGCATACCCACCTTTTGAGCAATTGTTGTTGCCCTTTCTTTAGCTTTTTTAAGTCGCAAGTCCATTAACTGAAACTTCTCCTTTAATTCCAAAGCTTCTAAACTCACTTTGGCATGAGACTTTTTGGTTGTCATCACAAGAGCTTCTAGATAAACAATCTTTTCAACATCATTGGTAACTTGGTTATGGTGAGTATTGAGAAGATCCTTTAGCTTTGAGGACATGTCAGTTACTTATTTCAAACTACTTTCATGGTGGGTGGCCTTCTCCTCTGCAATGTTCATTTTTTCCACCAATTCACTTTTTGTTACTTGGGAACTTTTTAGGTCTAATTCTAGTTTCAGCATCTTGCCTTCAACATTTTTAGCCTATGATACATGTGTAACAAGTAAACCCTCAAGTTCCACTACTCTTTCTTTGCGTCCTTATGCTTTCATGTCTAGTGGCTCTCTCCTACTTAGCTTCCCTATCTTGTAAATAAAAAGTGAAGGGTATTAGTCAATCTCTTGTCACCTATCAATAACCAATACTAATAAAGAAAATAGAAAGGCAAACCTGATATACAAATGTGCTCCACCCCATTACTAACAGTTCAAACTAAAAAATGAGGAAGTATCATGCAAGGAGCCTGCCTAAAAATAACAAGTTGAAAATTTTCTCCAATGGTAGTGGTAAAGCAATTAATAATTCATTTAATTTTATTTTTTGTTGCACCATCGACAACAAAAGCAATTTGGGTGTTAATTCTTTCCCAAGCAACTCAAAAATTGCCCATAGCCAAAAAATTAGTTACAACTAGCACAATTTGAACTAACACATTGCAAAACAAACAAAAAATCCCATGTTGACTTTTATTTATTTGGATTGGTACAAGCCACCATTGACAATAGAAGCAATGCGGGTGCCAACTTTTTCCCAAACACCTTAGAAATTACCCATATCTAGGAGCATTTATCATGGGCAAGAAGAAGGTTCAGAATTAGTGGACCTTACTCCTCAACATGTTAATTAGGTTTCTACTTTTGGAAAATTTGCCACACATGTTGAAGACCTAGAAAACATTATAGGTCAAAAGCAAGTTAGATGCATGCATGCCTTGGGACAACTTCAGGATGATGTTGTGGAAGGTTATTGTTTTTAGAAGTGGGTTGGCTTTCCACTTTTAATTTCTCCTATATAACTTTGACCACTTGCTCATCATTAACATTTGAAGATGGCCTTTTTCTCTTCCCTAGAGTTATCGCACATGACAAAAAAATGTAGATGGAAACTAAGTCAAGATCTACCATGAAAAACACTTCATGAAATCATCAACATTTGTAACAAAACATCATGTTCCATTGCAAAACATTTCTCTTGATCTGAAATTTGTAAACTCTTATGCACAAGGATGCTACACAATTTGCATCATCAAGCTTTAATTTCCATGCAAGTTTCCCACATATAATTTCCATGTGGTGAACATGCAGTATTTGTTGAATTTCCCCATTGGATCCACCTACTATGTCCACATTTTCAACACAAAAAAACCTATTTCATTCTAAGCAATCTAAACATTTTCATCAAATAAATTGGTTCACTTAATGTGAAAACAATTTTCTTAAGGTGAAAGTTGCAAAACTTGGATCCAATGCAACAGTCCCTATCCCTATGGGGGTAGGGCCCAACAAACTCCACAAGGTTGTATTTTAGGGGAGCATTAAATAGTCTCATCAACAAGCATTGTAGGCCAACCACATAAACACATAGCAATCAATGTTAATTTTCACTTTTCTTAATAACACTAATGTCTATTGAAATAAACATAAGTTGAACACCCATTAATATGTCATGTGACCTTTTTCATCATCCTTATTATCAACCACCCTAAACCCTAAAATCCAAACCAAGATTAGTGAGATGGATTTGTATAAAAATGTTTCTAAACTTGGTTATCATATTTGTGTGGATTAGTTTGTGCAAAGAGTGAGGATTTTGGGGTGTTCTTTTTGTAGGGTAAGGCCCTATACATAGTGGGTTGAATTTTCATGTAGGATGCCATTCCAACCATGATGTAAATAATGTATAATGAATATGCTTTCAAATTATTTTGGCCAAATCACACTCATTTTGGCAATTCACATATTGGACCTAGCCTAAAAATGAATCACCAATTTGTTTCAAATCTCTCACAATAGGCTTTAACATACCTTGTAACTGGTAGTAGTTGTGCAACACACAACATGCCATGATATACCTAAGGGCTTTGTCTATTCTTCAAGGCATATCTTTAAGAATCCTCTAATGGTTTTTATAGAATCCAAAAATATTTTTTATCAAATTTGTTTTAAAATCAAATCTATTTTTATCCACTTGTACAACATTCCTAGGCCTATTTTTATTATCAAATAAGGCTAATAAGAAAAGTAAAATCCTCAAAGATAAAAGGCAAGATCTCTTCACCATGAACCTCCAATATAGGTTTTAATCCTCAATTTCATGTATAGATTAAAAGATCTCTAATGTCTTCCATCATGAACTCCACTTGCCTAAACAATACAAACATCCCAAAAAAGTTTGTCTACATTACATACCCCCTATTGTAATGCTCACGACACATTTATTGTAGTAGTCACTAGTAACAATAGTGATCCTCTTGTCAAGCCTATAAGAAACAAACACATGAGTCCCATCGACAACCCCACAAATCTACTGAATGCATGTAATATTCCTTAAACTTTTCTTCATAGACCTAAGGTTGTTCACCTCTAGATGTATGAATGTATACAACATACAATTTATCCTTACTGGATAAGATGTCACAAACAATATTAGTATATTTCCTTAACTATAGATGCTCCAACACAAAAAAAAGACTAGCCATTAATTATGGCCTAAACCCATGTGCCAACCTATACATGA
>Ga0209208_10011650_pt1 | contig 11244 bp, 7 predicted proteins | sample S1TSphfallax_3_FD_187694 | JGI IMG/M metagenome (GOLD analysis project Ga0209208, IMG submission 187694) | Host-associated microbial communities from peat moss isolated from Minnesota, USA - S1T2_Fd - Sphagnum fallax MG (SPAdes) (version 2) | ecosystem: Host-associated > Plants > Peat moss >...
GTTGGGTAGTTTGTTACTGGCTACCTGTACATGTGCATCTTTCTCATTTTCTATGATACCCGGTGGGTATTTCATTGTGGACTAGTTGTGTTGGAGCCTTGCCTCTCATATGTGAGGGAAGTGCAAAGTTGAGAGTTTGTGTTGATCCCTTCCAAACTATAGGGCTAAAGAGGGAAAAAGAAAAAGGTGGCCACAAAGTGATTGTGTTCCATGGTTTGGTCATTTTTTCCTTGGAGTTGTTGAGCATTTCCTTTGATATCATTTGCTGATAGTTAATGTTGCATTTGAAGACAAATTTCTAAGCTTTTGTAACAGCTTTCTTTCCTCAACACTCTTTGACAGTTGAACTAACATCTAAGAACATCAATTTCAAAATAAAAAGATTCCACTACATTGTCATATTTTTGTGTCTTCTAATTATGCATGGGTAAAACAATTTTATGTCCCAATGTGCACAAGGGAAAAAATACAACATTTCATAAAGTCCAAGTGGCTTGATCTCAACTTAGTGAAAGATAAGGTTTACTAGAATACAAGAGGCACCAAAAACACATTTTTCACTTTTATAAACTAAGAATTTCCAAGTTCCTCACAAAATAGCACAAATTCATGACAAAAAGATTCATTGAATCCAAGTAAGTGCCTTGATCTCAACTTGGTTTTCTAAGAGTGGAATCCATATGAATCATTTAAAAACACATTTTACATTGAAAAAAAATAAAATCAGTTTTTTAAAATCCAAAAACATTTTCACAAAGTAGCAAAAATTCACAACCAAAAATAAATAAAAATCTCCGAGTCGAAGTGCTTTGACCTTGACTTAGCTTTGAGGCAGCATTAAATGATAATGTTGACAAGGATCCATGTGAAGCACCTTTTTGTTCAATAACAAAGTTCCCCCATCCTACTCATTCTTTTCACATAACAAATTATGAAAAGAAGCTAAAGCTTTGTCCGGTTCTTTGTGTCTTTTAAGTACACTTTCACTTTGCTTCGCATGAAGTGAAGAGTCTGGATGGACACATGCCTTGTTTTCAAGGATGGACACATTCAAAAAAACCCACTATTCCTCTCTACTCAAACCCATGCTATCTAAATCTTCTTACAAAACTCAAATGTAAAATCTTTGGGAATCTTCTTCTGCAATTGCTTGGGTTTTTAGTTTGTTTCAGTAGCCCTTCTTCTTTTAGAATTTTAAAAATTGTTTCAGTTTGGGTTCCTCAGAAGTTGGGGCAACACAGACAAAGCCATTGTTGTTCTTTTTTCACATGGCATTTTTCAATAATGAGAACAACTTTCCAAAGGAAAAAAAAACAAGAAGGCAAGATAATGGGGTGCCTGTTTAGGCGACCGAAGAAGTCTCAGTAGACCTAGTCTATTCAATTGGTCAATGGTCTCTTATTGCTGGCTAGTCCTTCTTGTGGTGTATGTTGGTAACTTACATTTCATTCCAACTAGTGTGGCCCATGCCGTTGGCCCAAGTGTTATCGCGTTGTCCTCAACTGATTTTTTCCTTCCAAAACCTGGTTTTTTGGAATTTATTTGGGTTTTCAGTGGCAGAAATCCATTGCAAATCAATATCTCCCACATTCTGAATCCAAATCTTACCAACTCAATTCCATTAAAATCTTGCTTATCGAGATCTTTTCCAACAACACCCAAGGCACATTCCAATTCCTCTCAAATTTTTCAGCTATGATTTAATTTAATTTTCAGTGAAAAAATCATTCAATATTCAAGAAACTTTTGCACCACATTTCCAAACATCGTGGAACCCAAGCCCATGCACCCCTCCCTCCTCATCTAGAGCTTTTCAAAGACACCAAGAAGAACACGATCCGAAGCATCCCAGTTCAGTACATCTCATAACTACAAAACAAAACAAACTACCTTTCTTTCATAGGTAGATATAGGCTGGTCCACTTCAACAAAGGGTGTCCATACACAATCCAAACCCATTTAGAATTGTTGATGGAGGGACTAAAAGTGGCTTGGGCAGTCACAATCACTCTCGTTCATCTTTCTCTAATAAGCCACTTTAGTGGCTTGGGCCCTCACAATACTCTTTTTAACACTTCTCCAATAAGTCACTTTAGTGGCTTGTTGTGCTCCTACTCCAAAAGGTGCTTCAACTTTCCCTTTCTTCAATATACACCAAAATATCACCAATCCCTTTATATTCAACATATCCCATTTTCAACTATTTGGGGAAAGGTGAGAGAGGCTGTCTCCCCACATTGTATTGGGAAATAAACAAGCTCCTAGTCTTGAAGAGCTTTTTGTGTACCCTAGTAAAAGAGCAACTTTAACCCAGCAAAAAGAAGAAGAAAAAAGAGAATGTTCCTAATAATTGTAACTCAAACTTTCTTAGAAAGTGCCTATAATTTTGTCAATTAAGGATTTCAACATGGTTTCCACATGTCAAATTAACACAAAAATAAATCCTTCAAATTCGAGGTTGAGGTTTTAGAAAATCATCATGACTTTTGTGCCACATATTAAACTACAAAAATATAGGTTGCATCATAAAGGTCTTCAACATGTTCAAATTGTTGAAATGAAACCATACCTTAAATTTAGCAAATGAAGTGGTACATAATGTTAAATGGAATGGTATTTTAAAATTTCTTTTTTTGGGTGAAATTCCTCCATATATCATTGTTCACTTTAGCCCTTCTCTTTGCTTAATGAAAATCAAGCAAGAAAAACCCAAATTAATTTGCCTGAATTTTGTTTTGTGATTTTATGGAGGGGCCAAAAGACAATTGGGTGCAACCACACTAAGAAAAATCACAAGTGTAATCAATGCTCAGTATTTCGTGCTTTGATGTCAAAAATTCTATTAATGTCACAAGCTTTTAATGTGTTTATAATGTCCATGACAATGTTTTTAATATGTTATGAAAACATGTGGAAGATTTTGGAATGAATCTTACAAACATCAGATATTCACAAGCACTACAAAAGCATTGTAAATAGTGTTTTCATTATTTTTCTCATTTTTGAATGACTTGAAATGTATTGAAAGTGACATAATAATTATTCACACCTCCACATATTAATATAATGTTATATCTTTTTGTGTCATGAATATTTTTGGTGACTATAAAAATCATGAAATTCTAGTCCACTTTGTTATATAACCAAACATAGTCTACCACACCATGTTAATAGGTGAACTGATTTTTAAAAAATGGTCAATTGAGTGGTCAAGTGTAACCCCCTTTTAAGGTGTTTGCATCCAGTTGCACTAACTCCTTTTGTTGTCTCATTATTTATTTTTATTAGTTTTCAACGTAATTATTTCCCTTATTTTTCAATATTTATATATGGTTATTTTTTCATAATTAAATTAAGGATTTTTTTTTGTTGTGCAACCTCAACCCTAGGCTTGGGCCCAAGCTAACACATGACAAGAAACGTGGGTTAGGACAATGTTCTTGGATTTAAATGCATTCTGACATGTGTGAGAAAATGCAAGAAGATGAGATTCAACATTCTCATGTGGATTCCCATTTTTAGAATTGGAAGTCTTAGATTGCTTTAAAAATTTGGAACAAAGTTCAAATCAAACCTTGTTTAAGTTGGTTTTATTTAAACATTGGAAAGATCTTAATTGATAGATATTTAAAGAGTGGTTGCATTTTCAATTTGGAAATCTAAAACATGTTATAACAGCCTATTGAATGGTTGAATAATCAAATTAATAATTCAATTTTTGAACATTAAAATGTCCGATAGACAAGTCAAACCATGTTGATTCCAAACAATAATAACCATGAGTTATGTCTTTGGTGGATGATTGTTATTTAAAATTTTGTCGCATGTGACTTAACAAGTGATTTTATAGATGATTAAACCTTTGACAAAACTTAACCTTCAATTACAAAAAATGATAGGTAACATTAAAATAGGTTAGGATATAGGTTGAATATGTAGTTAGTGAATTGGTAGTTCGTAAAACTAGTGGTTGACAAAATAGGTAGTCTAATGAACAAGTACTTAGAATGTGCATATTCTTTAATTTCTTTTTGGATTGTTAGTGTCTATACTAGCTAATAATTTTTTAAATGGTCTATTCTAGTTGTTCAAATTTTGAATTAATTTGTGTATAAATAGGAGGAAAGGAAAGCAAATTGGACATTGAATTTTTTTTTTTTAATTTTCATTTCAAACTTGCAAAAGAGAATGAAACATTTTTTTTGTAGTTTTATTTTCTAAGAAGTTTAACAATATGAGTACATTTGCTTAAATTGTAAATAGCATTTGGGATTTTCATTTTGAATATATGTATTGTTGTTTTTGTAACTTGTTACAAAAATAGAAAAATTCAATAAACTTGATGGGAATATAGAAAAGTCGTTAACATTTGGCAACCACATAGTGGATTTAAGTTCAAAGCATTCATCTCAATTTTTTGGGTTATATTCATCAACTAGTAGATTAGAATTGAAAAGTGTTAGTGTTTTTTGAATTTTGGTTTGTATCATTTTTTTATTTAGTTGTGCAATTTTAAAGATAATTTTATTGTATCTTGATTCATTTTGAAAGCATTATGAAATAGGTTCAAATTAGTGTAAATGTTGTGAAGGAAATTAAGCATCCAATTTGTAAAATATATTTTTTCAAATTTTTTACTATTGGGAAGAGTTGATTTGATTTTAGGTTCAGAAGAAATGCAAAGGCTTTTTAAAAATTTATTGATTTCAAGAGATGTCAAAAATAGTCACTACAAGTTTTAAAAAATATTTGGATCAAGTTACACATCAACATGTGTCAAAACTTGCACAAATGCAAGATGAACAACAAATGCAACATGTGGGAAATGAACTAGTAAATGCACCAAACATGAATGTAGCATAGAGGGTAGAAGCCAATGAACGACATTAAATTGTAGTTGAACTGGTTGTGTAGAGGGTCTCAACCTTACCCTCAACCACTCACCAAATGATACCACAAACATAAACCCAACCATGGGCAATGAGTGCTCACAATGGTGGAAATCATGAATCTACACAATAGTTTGATGAAATTGTGTCCACACAACAAAAATGGCAATTTGTAACCTTTGGTTATTTCACACCTAGAGCATGTGTACCTACACCAACAACAATTTATAATGGTTTGCAAAATTAACCACCAAATCCTAACATTAGTTTGATAACCATTGATACAGAAATGGAATGAATCCAACTTATCAATATGTTGGAACAACTTTGTCACATTGATTGAAGACCAAATCAATCAATTTCCATACTACATTTGGAACATATTAAACTTTGAGCAACACTAAGGATTGTTTGACATAAACCAACATGTCAACCTACCACTTGGACAACTAGATTAGTGCCTTGTCAAAGCGAAAGACCATAAATTCCACATCATACATTAGTTCCAAAAGGAAACCAAGGTGTTGGAATTGTAACTTGTTCTTATTGTTAACAAGTGGGACATCAATTTAATTGTTGCCCCTTTGTTGATGATAGATAAAAAAAATTGTTGAGAGAGAAAGTGATGAATGTTCATCAACCTATCATTCCAACTATTACAATAGTATTACCTAATGTAAATCTGAATAAGGAAATCAAGTCATGAATCCTAGTATTGGTCAAGATCAAGTGATGCAATAATATTGTTAGTGCAATAATACATAGGTGGAGCTAATAATGAACTGTTAGCACATTGACACAAACACACGAGAAGTTAACAAATCTTCTTTGTTAGTACACATTGATAATTGTTTAGTAGATTGTTTAAAGTCCCAAGGAACCAATCTTCAGTTCGTGATTTCTCTGCAAACACTAGCAACCCACTTTTCAACTGCCAACAATTTCAGATTCACCATTGTCTATCATCTCTATTCACCCTGCTAATCAACAGCTATAAGCTTTTACACCTCATAGATCCAGCTGGACACAGTTTGTATGCTACAGGCATGGCATCTTATATTCAACAATGCCAAGGTGGTGTGTGTCACACTGCTGGCGTATCAACAACACTTCACAACGTCAGTTTCACTGCAACTCAGCAAGTTGAGGCAATTTAAGAAAACATAGTGCCAAATAAGCAAACGTGTTATGACTGCATGTAAACACATTAGCCCACATGTAAACACATTCACAAGCTACCATTGTGCATACTGCTTCCAAAGGCCTGTAAGCATGCCAGCCATTGATTGCTCTCCTGCTGATGCTAAAACTGTGATGTTCTGAGGAACCGCACACAACCATGAATGCTCCATGTCAAACGCCCCAATCCTCAAATCACAATTCTGATGTTGATCATGTTGAAAACTTTCTGCAGCAGATATATGCAAAGAAGACCATTGACCTAGTTTTTCCCATTTTTCCAATATAAGGAATGGGTATACAACAGTGAATCAACTAGAGAGGATGACATGAAGAACATTCAGTATATCCATCCTCATCAGCTTTAGTACTAGCACTCTGCACAGAACTGTCAGGTTGGGTCATGTCCTCAAGTGTGTAACCACCAACAACAATGCAGCAGCATGACTCTTTCCAAGCTCTTACATGTGGTACTGGTCTTGAAGGACTCCTGAACACTGACTCCAATCTGCAATGATAAGATATTCAATGGATGCTCACACTGAATTGTCAAACTTGCCAAAAATTCTTGTGATGGCATCAAAGCACACCCTCTTGCTGGGTTTCAAATGGTCATCAACTGTGTCTTCACTGCTGGTCTCTCTGCAAAGAAAAACATGCACATTTGTAACCAACTGGAGGAAAAAAGTCTGGAATCTGGAAGAAGTTGGAAGTATGTAGTATTAACATGATGGTCACACCCATCTGTAACATCAGCAACACCAGCATATGCTTCATGAGGAATTAGAGTTACCATCCAGAGCATGAGCTCCGCAGAGTACGTAACAGAGTCAGGCTAGATAAGGCTCGAACAAGAACTTCATGGATCTGCAACACTCTCTAGAGTTTGCTTCATTGCAGGAGAAATCTGATAAACAAAACAGTAGGCCAATCTTGTGCTAAACTATACCATAAAACCCCTACTTCTCAACCCCCACAAGAGTGAACAAGAGATCAGTACCCCCTCAAGCTCGTATTTGAAGAATCTGGAAAGAGCAAAAAATTCACTTGAGTTGGATCAATGCTCTGTTACAGCACAACAAAAAGATGCTTGAAAACTCTCTTGGGATTGAAGAGTGATGAGAAACAATACCAACAGCCATCACTACTACTGTCATGTTGTGGCCAGCCAAGTCTGTGACCACTGATAAACCATCTCTAACTCCCACTGGATGGATCTGCACATGAAATTCTGTCACCAGCAATGGGTCCGTGTCATAAATCTAGAGGTTACACAATCATGTACATGCTCCTGGACACTTAAGGAGCCAAAACCTGTAATACAAATGTATTCTTACAAAAGAGATGGAGTTGCCCTCAGGTGATGGAAAGAGAATCTCACACAACCCTTGCAGAGCTCGGTGCAGGAACACATGGTTTCTAGAGTCTAGTGGTGGTGATCATAATGTACTAAGAGTAAAAGATTACAGCGCAATGCAAAGACTGCTACAACAACCAAAACTCATCTCTGAGACATCTCATACACTGGCTACTTTAAGATTTCTTAGTCCAGGGAGGGGCTTTACTCATTGGAAGCATACCTCTTTTGTCCACACTCTGCTGCCGGAAACATGTGCTTCTTTCTCTTGAACTTTCCTTCCATCGGCAAAAGATGAACGGCTCCATCATCATCATCATCATCATCACAGAATGCTCATCCTTCTGCAAAATATGGTTACACCTTCAAGGTCCCATTGACAGCTGAGTACAAAAGCAACTCATAAGAATTCACATGTTCCGAGCAGCAACAACAGGGTAGACACAAAACCTTTGTCCAGAATTGCCCAAAGAAATTTTTAATAGAAATGTGGCCGGAAAAACGACAACATCATTGCTACTGGTTTTGTTGGTGCCAAACTCAGTGCCTTCAATGCTGCAAGACATCTCCTTGGCATGAATGGATTGGCAGCCGAGATCGCAAAGCTGCTTCTTCCCCGAGATCGCAAAGATGTCGTTCATGAAAGGAGATCTGCTGTCCAAGACGCGGAAGCTTATGAAAGGCGGCATTATGGCTAGATCCCCTATGGATGGACGCTATCATCAGGTACCTGATCGAACAGCTTCTCTCTGCTGCAGTTGCTGATGTTGCGTTTTTTTCTCACCATTTCTGTTGTTGTGAGAGGATTGTTGAGAGGCAGGCTTTCGTTTTTTTTCCCTGAGAAACAGAGTACCTCCACAGCCGAAGAAGACACGATGTCATAGAGCACCCAACATCAAGTTACCTGAGGATCGACTGGTGGAGTCATACTATGCACGCCATCCTGAGGCCAAAATCATACCCTTCGAGTAAGGGTTTAACGAGCTTCTTCATCTTCTTGACGGGGTTGTTTTAAGACTCTTCCTCCAAAGGAATTTCCCACTGCATCCATCCGCTGCTGCGTTCTTTTCCTCGTTGGGATTCTAAGATCTTCAATCCCTCTCCGTGTTTGTTCCTTCTTAGGGTTTTAAGATCTTCAATCCCACTCGCTCTCTGTTCCTCCTTCAGAGAAGTTTTGAGGGTCTGTGGCATTCTGTTTCCTCCTCAGGAGTTTTAAGATCTTCGATTGTCTCTCCTTCCTTCAAAGGAATCTATACATCCACTGCATTCTGTTCCTCCTCAAGGGTTTTAAGATCTTCAATCTCTCTCTGCTGCATTCTGATAGTCCTCAGGATTTTAGATCTGCAATCCTCTTTCTTCCTCTGAAAGTGTTTTACGAATCTCTGCTGCATTCATTCTGTTCCTCCTCTCACCGGGTTTTAAGATCTGCAATCTTTCTTTTCCGTCAAAGGGGTTTTAAGATCTTCTGCACTCTCTGTTTTCTCCTCTTCCCTTAGTTGTTGCTACACAATTGCACTTCCTGTTTCTCTTCATTTTTGAGTCGAAAGGTATCTACTATATGATGATGATGATGATGATGATGATGATGGTCAGTCCAAATCTGGTTACAAAGAAGAATTGAGTGATGGTAATGGTGATGGTGATGGATTATGTTTTCTTGGATCAACAGGATAAACAGTTTTGATCCTCCACCAGCTCGCAAGTTTGCTTGGCAGCAATTGGAACTCATGGAGCTTCCAGGACCAAGCTCGTGACATAGTTGAGGTAGAGGATAATACTGCACCAGCTGCAAAATGATTGACAAAAGCCATCACCCATCTAAGTCTGGAATGGCTGAAGATTGTTCCCAATGGCTTGCTGCTTCGTTTTGTTCTTTTCCTTGACAATCTATCTTCAGCTTCTATGGATTTCAACTGAGCTACAGGTGAAGGCAATGCTGATGATGATGATGATGATTATCATGCCCTCCACACATTTGCTCATGTGGGTGAGAGGAAGTTGTTGCTGGATTAAAAAAATATTGAAACAAAATTGGATTTCAATGCGAGGGTTGGATGTTTTGTTTCTGGTGTTTTTTCAAACAGGTGGAGTTTGAAGCAGCAGAGAAAGCAGAGTTAGAGGCATTGAAGGCAGAGAGATGGCATGCCATTTGGGAAGGCCAAGAACCGCTGCCTTTGAAGTTGACCAAAACTGAGGACGTGTAATGAGAGGAGTGGGAAAACATTGTTCATGGCCTTGACGTACTAGGCTCTCAGGGATGAAAGGCAGGTGACAAGCTACTAGGAAGTGATTCCCCACACAAAGTGTCAGCCTTTTCATGATCACATTCTTCTTCTTCTTCTTCTTCTTCCTCATGTGTTGTTCCCAGCAGGATACCTCCTCTTCAGCATTCAATGGTGCTCAATTTTCTCACAACTTCAGCAATTAGGGATTATGGGTATGAAGGTTTTAGGGTTTCTCAATTTCGACAACAAAGTGTTGGGTGACTGGTTGCATGTTGAACAGCATCACAGCACTCTTTTAAGAGCCACTCTTCCAAATTAAAATGTTGTTGACAGGTTTGAATATGTAGAATCTCAGGAGACCTTGTGAGGTTGAGTCTCAGATATCCTTCAGAACAAAAGTTGACAATTTGATTTGTATTCAGTCTTTTCCTGCTTCACATGGTCTTCCTCGTTCATGTCTCTTTTATTTCCTTTCAGTGATAGCTGACAGTCTAACTTATTCTTCCTGTTGCTTCCAGAACTGTAACAGAAACTCAGCTGAGAATTGCACACACAAATTGAGACCTAGTGAAGACTGCACAAATTTTTGATGCACAAAATAGCTTGAATGCTGAAGATCTATATGCATTCTATATGCTTTCTGCATTGGCATTTATTGAAATGTCCACTCTGACCCTATGGACATATTTTTTTACTTCATGTAGAAATTTGAAACTCAGTTTTTTTGTGAAAATTATTTGTTTAAACTTTCTCAAGTGAGATGTGTACTTTGTATGTGATGACATGAGTTTGATACTGATGAGCGTTGATGTTGAGTTGGTATCAAAATTGAAAACTTGGCACTATTGCAACCAATTTGCAATCAGGTAATGGCTCTAGGTTTGGAGACACTTCACACAATAGGACTTGATCCTTGTTTTTTCTTTGAAATAACTGGAACCTATACTAGGTAGTCTCTCCAAAAGACCATATGCACCCAACTACTTCTCAATGATTCAATTGTTTTTCCACCCCCCATTCCTGTTGAAAATTTTGAAACCCACACCTCCCCTTGTTAAACCATAATGAATAGCTAAGCCAAGAAACCAAAATTGAAGCCCTAAACTATAATCAAAGCTAAAACAATTGAGTTGTGCCCTCTTGTCCTGACCAGCTCTTTTTTTGGGGTGAAATTTTGCATAAAAACTGTTAAGAACTAGAAAACAATTGGTTGCATATTCCCTGGTTTTTATGGGAGAAATTTGCCAAGTTTAGAAAACAGATCAAATTGATTTTGCCACATTTTGACTTGGACCGAAGCATGAAAATGAGTATGTTAGTTCATGTTTAAGTAAACAACATTTGTTAATGTCATTTCCCAAGGGACTTCAAAGGGGATTAATTATGACAATATTTTCACCCTTGAAAAGCCATAACCACATTGTTTTAACATCCTTCATTCATTAACACCACCTTTATTCAAGTTAGGTAGATTTGTTAATAATTTCATACTTTCACTTTCACAATAATTTTTTCTTTCCCCAATTTCATAAAGTTTTAAACTTTTCATTGCATGTGCCATAACAATTAAAACCTTTTTTTTGTGATAAGACGT
>Ga0209208_10011651_pt1 | contig 11243 bp, 8 predicted proteins | sample S1TSphfallax_3_FD_187694 | JGI IMG/M metagenome (GOLD analysis project Ga0209208, IMG submission 187694) | Host-associated microbial communities from peat moss isolated from Minnesota, USA - S1T2_Fd - Sphagnum fallax MG (SPAdes) (version 2) | ecosystem: Host-associated > Plants > Peat moss >...
GGGCAAGAAATACATCTGGGGAATGCTATTCCAGGTTATGTAATTGCTTATGAAGATGAAGAGGGAGACCTTCTTCTTGCTGGGGATTTGGGTTGGAGGTAAGGCACCTGCACAATTCCCTTTGTTACTAATTTGCAAACTTTTCAGTTCATTTTGTCCTCAAAATATCATGCTCTTGAAGATGTCTGTCCTCTTTCCTGGTTTTTTTTCCTTCACCTTTTCTCAATTGTTTCTTCTTTTTCGTTTTGTTTCTCATTCTGTGTTCCTCATCCTTCTCAGTTTCCTTGCCCTCTTTTCTTTTCAGTGTTGTTGAGCTAGCCAGCATCATGGCTGCATCTTCCTGTTACTCCTGGTATTGTAATAGAAACTCAGTATGTTTGTTTATGTATTGACATTGACCTCCACCAACTGCCAGGAGCTGATGTAGCAGTCTCTGAACATGCACATGACTGTCACTGTCAAAATTGCTCCTCAGTTTTGTTTTTGTATTCTCTGTTCTCGTGGGATGGATTTCCTCTATTCTCCTGTTTGCTGATATGCTTTCAGATCTGAATTTTCTAGAACCTTATGATCAGGTCATCTTTCAATTCTATTCAGGCTAAAGTTGAAAGTATGGACGGCTTGTGCTGTAACTATTCCAATGGTTATTCCTGGCATTTGTTGTATGCAGCTGTATGGCATAAATCATTCTTGCTGGGGAGTTTGGTAATGCTCAAATGCGAAGTGTTGAACCCTCCTCACCTCTTAGAAATCTTCAAAGTAGCATTTAACTGTTGTTTTGGTGAGAGGAATTGCCTGAATACTTGATGTGTATGTATCTTGCTCTTGATCTGTTAACAGGGAGTTTGTGCGGGCAGCAAAGCGGATCAGGATTGTGTCAGCTGTCAAGAGTTCCCGGCCCAATGTCTCTACAGGTGCATTAAGACTTGTGATTCATTAACCAACGCCATCTGGAGTTTCCATCCATGCACTCTTTTGTGGATATGATTATCTTTTGGGTGTGCCTTGTATTAAGAACTTGTAGGTCACTAAACCTCTGCCTCACCCACACATCCAGTTGGGCTTATAAAGAACCATCCAACATAATGTCTGGTGACAGGTCCTGAAGTCGAACTTTAATCAAATTGAATCAGGCTAGTTGGTATATTATGTGGAATGCTAAGGTGTAGATCTGGTAGGCAAACCATAAACGGTGTTTTTCTGGAGCATGATTTTGGGGTGGGCAAGGCTGGGGTGTTCTTACTCTGATTGTACTGTAAAGTGTATCTGCAGCAGACTATTATTTGCAATGGAAATGTCAATAAACCTATGGCTGAATAGTATGGAGCACTGCATCATTTCCTGGTTTCCTTCTATATGTTTTGCTTCACAGTTACAGAGATTCCTTTCAAGTTAGTTCTGATGCCAAGGTTTTTTTGTTGGTCACTAATGCAGGATTGTGAAATCAACTAGAATGTTCTTCAGTCCAAGGATGCAAGCAGTAGACTCTATTTTGGCACAGAGGTTTGGAGGCAGCTTCTTTAGTTCTTTTGCAGGAGAAACCTCTTGCTCCATTTTTCTGTCTCCTATGAGAGAGGAACTTGATTGAAGTAAGATATGCACTCTTCACTTTTCAGATGGGGAATCCTGTTTGCACTGTTCCCTTTTTTGTCTGCCAGAGGTACTCATCAACTCCACAACTCATTGAGCAGCTTCAAACCTCTCCTGTTGTCTATGTGAAGTTTTAGCAAGGCAAAGTTGCTCAGATGAAACTGTACTCAGTTCTGTAGGTTGAAGTGACATTGATCTTGTGGATTTGTCTATGTTGAACTATTTAAGGATCTAAAAGGAAAGGAGGATGATGAATGTTCATCTCAGGTGCAGTCACTTGGTCTTATTCAAAGAAAATATCCAGGGGTCCAATGCAATTGTGACTTGTACAGAGTGAAGAGATCAATGAAAGAGTGCAAATTCACTTCCTGTGCTCTAAAATGATGCAGGTGGAAGCAGCAAGAGGTGATTTTCATTTCTAAACTTTGCTGATGTGCAAGTCTCATTGGAAGTTAAATGCGTGCTGGAACCCATGGTGATAAGTGATATTGCAGTTCTAATCAGATTTGCTTACAAGCTAGACATATGGTTTCTGCTTTAAAATGTGTTGAGAAAGTCTGCTGTCATGGTTGACTCTGAGCCTATTTGTTGAGGGAGTAGAAACTTAGGCATGCAGAGAGCGAAAACACAGTCGACATCAAAGATTCATCAAAGATTCATCTGCATACCTTTGGCATTACTTAGCAAGATCCATAATAAAAGTATGTCTGATCATCCACCTGCGACCTGTCTGTTTTCACTGTGCTAGTTCCAGACCAACAATCAGAATGGAGACGCCGTTGAGAGCCTGATTCAGGCTGTATAAACATAGTAAATCAAGCATACGCTTCATTCATATAGAGAACATGATACAGTGTATGAGAATGACTTGCCGACTTTATGTATGGTGTTAGTGCAATGAAATACAAAAGGCAAAAATGAACATGTACAAGTCAAGAACTGGGATACAGTGGAATGCTGAATGACAAGGATCTGCAAAAGAGAGCACATTGTGAGAGTAAAGGAGGATAGACAACCTCAGGATAAATTAATAGATTTGAAACAAAGTTGTATACACCAACCATTTGGTGTTTGCCTTTACAGAATTCTAACTTCTGAGCAAGATGACATCAACACAAGTATCCTGTTTGAGGCATGCCTTTTCAACTCCTGAACTAAGACATATGTTTATCCTAAACCTGACAGTTTTCAGGGCCAGATACCAAGAAACTCCACTTGAATAGGCATGATTTGGTGATACCATTGAGGCCCACAGGATGAAGGATGGCTGCCTAGAGAGTGAAATAAACAAGTGGGAGCAAGATAATTGTATCCTCACATTTAGGCAACTCATCATCTGGAAGCTTGAAGCTTGGACCAGTGGTGAAATAATCATCCACACCTCAGTGTGCCCTAAGATGACTTGCTCTCTGCAATTGGAACCCGGACATAAAGTTGGCCATACAGTGTCACGACGGCTGATGTTTGATGGGCATCAATTCGAGAAGGCAAGGATATAACCTGAAAACATGGTGTTTTAAAGTTAGCCTTCCTCTTCCTCTTTCTATTTTCTCAGATTTTGAAGGTTGCATAATAGGATCTAGTTATGATGACCATCAATTTCACATCACCATTGTATCAAATGGCACCTACATATGTAATAGGCTATGATTCTAGATGATCTCCCAGTTGGTTTCAGATAAGAGCACTTACCTTTCTGAAAGGAGTAACCCCCCAAGGATTGTCTGGATCCTCTGGCATCCCTGCAATCACAAGTCTGCCGCCTGGCTCACATTGAATTCGTACCTGCCACCAAACACTTCTCATGTGGCTAAGAAATGCAAGTCCGTCATAATTGCTTATTCCATTCAACATCTCCTCTCTTTCTCTCTCATGGCTGCTTGGCCTAAGCTCATCTTTGGTTAAGGCAGTTTCAAGAAGCAGATGCAATGATCCATCATTTTAGGTACACAATGGGTAATGAGAGTGTCTCAAACCTCCTCGCGTGCAAGTCCAGGGACAAGGGCATAAATCTCAAAGCAATCTACCTGCAAACCACCAGAACTTGCCCTAGTCAGTGACAAAAGTATGTTTACTTATCCAATCTATTAGAAAGGCAGTGTCATGAAAATTTGGTCTAATTCTTCACACAAATTCTGGGACAAAGTGCATCTCCATTGTAACCTGGTTGCTGAAAGAGCAGTGGGAAGATGCAACAGCAAGAAAACAGAGAAACACCAAGCATGAGATGAGTAATATAGGACCTAGAGACTCACATGTTTGTGGACATTAATCTTAACCCAGTCAGCTTTAGGACCCTCATCAACTATTGGGGGTTCAAAAGCAGTCACAATCCCATCACTCTGCTTTGCCATCACTGGTCGCCTTGAAGATTCCTGCTTCAAACTTCTCTTCCCTGTGTTTGCTCCTGCTGAGTTGATGGGTGGGCTTTGCTCCCTCAACCGTGGTCTCCCCTGTGCTCGTACAGCTTTCACTGCTCGTTCCAGCACAGTTGGTGTTCCCTTTCTCTTTACCCCAGTGCCTGCTGCATTCCACCCCTTGCTCCCTTGGTCAAACAATGTCATAGATATCCATTAAGTTCCATAATCTAGTTTCTTACATGCTAGAGATAAGAAACATCTTTATGAGCTCAAAGCTCTTCTAAGCCTAGAATAGTCCTACCCGTATTACTGTTGTTTTACAGTAGAAATGACAACAGTCAAGCAATTCAGCGGGTGCTCTCTTTGAAGAGAGGTTTACATCAACAAAGACTACACTGCTTTCCATCTCTATTGAATCTTAAAATTCTGTGAAGTTGAACTTTTAATACCGATGCTTGTCAACTTCTTCTCCTTTTTTGTATGCTTCCCACCAGAGCCTTTCTCCTGTGATGCAAAAGCATTCAGACCCACGGAAAGTTGTTTGCATGACAACATAGAACCAGGCCAGTCAAGACCATTTGGATCATGACTAAACCTCAAATCAGCATCCCAGATGTGTAAATTTGAAATTAAGGGCATAGCGATCAGAACAGAGTCTGACAGTGCATGGCCAGAACACCTATAAGATATTTGGTTCCATTTTCAGGCAGTAACTGAAACATGATACTGCTAAGAAGATAACTAACCCAGGAATTTTCAGCTATCCTTGCCACCTAGGCAGTCTAAAACTTTCCACTTACATTTGTATCTTTAGTTTCCCCATTGCCTGTGCGTTGGGAGTGCCAGCCCTGCATTGCACGTGCAGCTGAATCTCGTCTCGCTCGCCCTGAACCAGATAAACCCCCAGCACTTACCTGCAAACTCAGCATACAATTTACAATCAGGACCTCGTTGACTTGTCAAACAGTGATGATGACAGCCCAAAGTTGATTCTCTAAAACAAGTATAGTGACTAACACATGTGTGTTGCTGAACTGTTCGCAATCTAATGATAGAACTCAAAGGTAAAGTGAGGTGCTAGTACTTGAGCTGTAGGTGTAGTGGGAGACCCTGTCCCCTGGCTGTCCATCTGCAAAAAGGAACTATCCATATGCCCAGGTCTCTGAATATTTCCAGTTCCTGGAACCCCTGTTTTATATCTCTCATAGTCTAGAAGCGCCTGCAGTGTCAAAATTCACAAAAACAGTCATATGTAAATTAACAAGTCCCTAAGACCTATACGGAATAAAAAAAGTACAACATCCACTTATTTTCTTCCCACGAAAATATAAAGAAGGGCGGCACAAACACTGACAAGGGATGTGGGAATCATTCTACCTTCTCATAAAAGCCACGGAATGACCATGATATGGTTGTACATGTCCTGGAAGAAAATTCATCCAGAACAGTCAGCTTATCTTTACAAAATATTTCAACCCTGCTGGTAGATTTGGAGATGGAAGGGTATGAACAAGAAAAGAAAGGATATTCATCAAATGCAGGATACCTTGTTTGTCTCTCTGCAGCCCACTTTTGAACACATCTCTTCTTCAAAGCAATATAAGAACAAGGAGAGAAGGTTCCAAGTGTCAACACCAAAATTGTGAGAGACTTTAAACATAGTACTGTGACATTGAAATCATCCAAACAAGATAAATGAGTGCTGCTTACTTGGGTGGTTTGAATTCTTCACCAACTGTCCGCCAGAGCTTGCTGGCTGTAACCTACACAATGTGGATTGAAGTACACAGCCCGAATGAAACAAGCCACATGTATCTGCACTAAAGGTAGCCTACGAATAAACAGCAGATAGAGTTGCAGGAGTGGTTTCTATCCTTGTACACCTCACTATGGGATCAATGGGAGACCTCAGATATGCATAGCAGGTTTGCTGTGTGTTCTTAGACCAGCAAGTCATAGCGTTTCCAAGATCTTCTAGTGGACTACATGCTGTCATTCCCAGCACTACAAAACCCCTTATATGGTTCCGCCTTTCCATGCCAACAGAACAAAACATTATCATCAAGCACTATAGTATGGAAGCGTACATGATCATGGCCGCCAAGCCTGGTAACCACCCTCCAAAGCCTGCACCCAGCCATTCAAAGGAGCTCTCAGCAGCTAGAGATTGACAGATCAACAACTGTTAACACCCTTCTAGTATTAGGCATCCTTTCTAACCCTGGTGGTTGGTGTCTTTCTACTTGTCAGATCATGTTTGTTGAAGTCAGGCTTCCTGTTTAATGCTACTAAAAAAGTTCAAGCTCCAAGTCAAAAGCTCTCTTTTTTGCTTCTACATTCTTTGCAGCTCATCTACTATTCATGATCTTAAGTACCCATACATTTCCTAGCATAGGTGCACTTCATGACAACTAAAGAGTGTGGGCAGTAGGTATTCATCATCTCAAATTCAAAAGGGTGCAACATGCTGTATCTGCTGGCCACTAAGAAATTGCTCACTTAAGCACATTCAACTCTAGTCCATAAAATTTTGGAGGCTTGTACTCCATATTCCTTTGCTTGAAGAAATGCTCCAGTTCCTCAACAAATTCCATCTGCTCTTCAAGTGTACCCTCTGCACCATCATCTTGGATTTCCTTCTGGTCCTCTTCTTGTTCCTCCTCCTCCATCTCCCCTGCTTCATTGGTCTGGACATCATCCATGCTCTCAGTCACAATCTCTTGACCCTCCTGAGCATTCTCATCATCTGCTTCAATCACTTCATCAACCATCTCCTCAGCCAACTCATCGGCCAGCTCTGCTGCCATCTCATCAGCTATTTTATCTGCCATCTCATCTGCTATTCTGTCTGCTATTTCATCTGCCATCTCATCTGCCATTCTGTCTGCTACTTTATCTGCCATCTCATCCGCCGTTCTGTCCACTCTTTTATCTGCCATCTCATCCACTACTCTGTCTGCTATTTCATCTGCCATCTCATCAGCCATTCTGTCTGCTACTTTATCTGCCATCTCATCCGCCATTCTGTCTGCTATTTTATCTGCCATCTCATCTGCCATTATGTCTGCTATTTTATCTATTTTATCTTGATTTTTCATCTTCTCATTCTCAATCACACTGTGCTTGGTTGTCTCCTCATCCTGCAGTGGTGCTCCAACTGCTGTTTCCAACAGCATTTCAGTGCCTGATTCAACTGGAGCTTTAAGCATTGGATCGGCAGCAAATTCCTCAATCATTTTGCCATCCCTTGACTCCTGTACTTTTCCCTGCTCCTCCTCTTCTCCTTGTGTCTTGTGTACATTTATGGACTCATCATTGTTGCAAGGTTTGTCAACCTTGACTATGCACATATTTTGTTCCACCACTTCACTTTCTTTCATGTTCATCTTCTCTGTCTCCAGCTCTTTCATTTCCAGAGGAGTTTCCTCCATAAATGTGTCCCCCTCCTTATTGACCTCAATGCTCTCCTGTGGAGACACCCCTGGGTCATCATCTGCCTTTGGTTTCTGGGTATCACCTCCATTTACCACCTCTTGATTTACAGCAGCAGTATTGTCAATTCCCTCCAGCAAAACAGGTTGAGATTTGGTCTCAACCATGCCAGTTAGTTGCTCTGCTGCAGCTCCCATCTCTTCTGCCTCTCCACCTTTCATGTGGAGATTTTTTTTTCCCGAAGAACTATCCAAAAGCGGATTTACAGAAGAACCCTGCTGCTGCACAGTCTCTACTAACCCTTCAGGTCTTCCATTGTCAAGTACAGAGGATACTGGCTGCTGCTGAGCCAGCATTGCTACTTGACTCCCATCAGCCACCTCCGTCATCCCACGTTTATCACCTTCTTCTCAAAACACTCAAACGTACGTGTCCCACCAAAGTTACGTATTTATTCAATCCTTCTCTGCCACTCACACTCACAAGATTAAGTGAAGAGACCAAAAAAAACCACCGCCAAAAACAAAACCAAAAAAAAATAAAACACACACACACATGCACACACATACATAGAGACATACAGACAGCACAACCAGAAACCCTGTCAAAGAAAAAAACTGTATGCAAGCAACACATCATACAGAGATCTCAATAAGACTCTTTATCACAAAATGTGAAAGACATTATGAAAGAAAACAAAAAGAAAGACCAGAAAAAAGTAACCATATGGCCAGAAAAAGAAAAAAAGAAACACCAAAGGAAGTAACCTTTTTGAGAAAAGCTGTTATCGACATACAACCAAAATACTCTCTTTCTTTCTTCCTCCAGAGATCATGAGAAAGAAAAGCAGAGCCACAGAGAAAGCAGCGAAGCCAGAAGCAGTAGCAGCAGCAGCAGAAGAAGAAGAAGAAAGAAGAAAGACTGAAGCCTCAAAATAAAGTAGAATTTCCGAGAGAGAAACAACAAACCTTCCCCCGCCCCCTCTAATGCACAAAAGCAGTTACGTCTCTCACAAAGAACCAACCAAACCAAAAAAAAGAGAAAAACAACGCCAAAAAAGAAAAGAAAAATAGCAGTGGAAAAACACACAGACATGCACACAAAGATATCCAAGAAAGGAAAGAAAAAAAGAAAGCAAGCAAGCAAAGCAAAGCAAAGCAAAGCAACCGAAACAAAATACAACAACAATAACACACCTTTTTTTTCTCTTCTTCCTCTTCTCCTCTTCCTGCGTCCTCCTCCTCCTCCTCCTGCCTTTTTCGTCGCCACTACCTTCATGTGCAAAGCTTGCATGCCGAGAGTCAATCCTCCCTTCCTGCCTGCCTACTCTCGCTTAGTGCAAAACGCCATCGCCAACGCTCTGCCAAGCTCCGCTCCCTCTCTCTGTTCGCCTGCTCAGCGCAACTTTGGTTTTTTTTTTTTTTTTTTTTTTCCTCTTCCCATACCATCTGCCCTTTCTTTGTTTTTCGGGGCACATTCTTTTTTTTTGTCCGGTGGCGGGCAGGGGTTTAACCCGGGCCTCTCTCTCTCGCCCTGCCCGCAACCCGTGCCCCACGCTCCCAAAGAACCTAAAATTATAACACCAAAAAAAGCATATAGGTTTTCTCTTTACCCCGGATATACCCGCGGGTATGTAACCGGGTAACAGACTGAAGACATACCCTACTCCACGGGTAAATTTTTTTTCTTCTAATTACCCTAGACAGGGAGAGCAACAAATTTGTTTTTCCTCGTCCCCTACCATCTGCCCGTTTTTTGTTTTATTTTTATTTTCCAATTAACCCTGCCCTTTCTCTCTCTCTCTCTCTCTCGTGCTGCCCGCAACCTGTGCCCAACACTCCCCAAGCACCTCAAATTTGTTGCAACTAAATTTAATTTATAGTTAATTAATTAATTAAATGTCTTGGGTTTTCCTGTATTGGGTGGGTAAATAATTTACCCTGATATACCCATGGGTAGACATCAGGGTACAAGACTCAAGACATAGGTACCCTACTTCATTAGTAAAAAACATTTGTTACCCTTTTTCTTATTATCTTACCTGGTTGGTAAATCTTGTAATATAACATTGGCAGCTTCAAGGCTTGTTACATTATTTTCAGAAATGTTGAATTTTATTTTTTTGGAAATATTTTTTCAATAAAAAATCGAGAATCGTTTTAATACGCTAATTTTTTTTTCTCTTAAACATGGAATCATTTTTAATTAAATAATTATTCAACACTAAAATGTCGAACTTGCCATGGTACTATTGTATTTCAAACTTATCATGCCTTTACTTATAGCCAAGTAAAATATAATTAATTAATTAATTAAAATAAATAAATAAATATGTTAGGTTTACCATTACCTAAGGGAGGGTAATTGTTTTGGACATGATAAAAAAAGGATATATATGTCAAAATCATCATATATCATATATGCATTTTTATATTTTGCAATGCATGTGATTATTATGGGTTGTTTGAATTGTGATGACTCATTTTTCAATATATTTGGTTTTGGTATTTTATTTATGTTTATTACATTAATTACCTTAATAATATTCTTACCATATAATCTTTGAATTTCTTTAGATTTTTTAAAATTAAAATAATTTTTTGAATTTATTCTTAAGGCTATTGATTGGTTCCATTCTATCGTGTTAGTCTATATATTAAGATATGTGTTTGTTCATTTTATTCATTTGGATTTGCGATCATATTGTAACCTTCCCAAACTATGGTGCCCTTTGTTTTGGGTTGTGGTATTGTTGGAAAAATAGTGTCCAAGACTATTTTTTACAATTTTTGAATTTAAAAAAACCCACCGTTATGAAGTTTAAAGTGATTTTCATCTTATGAATAAGGCAAATATTTGTCATTTGCTTTTACCCAAATTGATAATTTTGCAAAGCCTATATAACCTTTACCCAATTTGGAATTTTAAAAAATTCTATATATCTTTGCCTAGGTAACACATTTTTTAGAAAATATTTTAAAAATGAATCATGAATAATTAATTGTAACCCCGATTTGATTAGTCATTTTTGGTTTCAATAATAATAATAATGTGTATTTTGGATATGTGGGTACCCCATAGACACACAAATAAACCATCGTTTTTGGCTTTTTGTTTTTACCCCATTGTGATGTATTGTTAGGATTGTCAAGTGATATCAAGAATAAAAAAAACTTTTCAAAATTCTCAATTGTACAATAAAATGCAAATTTAAGGTGCATTCCTTAATTCCCATTAAAAAAATCATAGGAGGAGTTTTGGGATGGGATTAGGATGAGGTTTCCGAATTGGGTTTAAATTCATGTAAAACTACACAAACCAACTAGGACACACAAACTTAAACATGCCGCTCCTTATATATTTTAGAAAGATAAAATGTTATATTTAAATATGTTATGAAATTATAATATATATTTAGATATATTTTCATTTCATAACATATTATAAGCATTTTATTTATATTTAAGTAAATTATAAATTATTATTTCTCAATAATTGGACCCTATATTGCTTTGCACACCATTTGAAATAAAATGGAAGTGACATCCTAAGCTCAAAAGACTCATAACAACCCAAAGTTGGGAAGAGGCATCACCTTCCTCATAATATATCTTGTAATTTTTCATGGAGATTATATTCAAATGAATTTTTGGTGCAATTGCCAAGTTTCAATCCTGCCACTTGGGGGGTCATAACTTTTTCATTGCAAACCTAAATTGAAAGCTTTGAAAGGAAAATTTGTAATTTTTCAAAAGAATTTTTTAATGACATATCAACCTCCCCAATTGAAACTAATTTGACCCTTTCAAATCATCATTTAATTGGCCAATAGCCACTTTGATAAGTAGTTTGATTCTCATC
>Ga0209208_10011652_pt1 | contig 11241 bp, 8 predicted proteins | sample S1TSphfallax_3_FD_187694 | JGI IMG/M metagenome (GOLD analysis project Ga0209208, IMG submission 187694) | Host-associated microbial communities from peat moss isolated from Minnesota, USA - S1T2_Fd - Sphagnum fallax MG (SPAdes) (version 2) | ecosystem: Host-associated > Plants > Peat moss >...
AAGAGGACTTTTTGAACATTATACTTTTGCATGGTGAAATATTCGGGTAAGCCCTCTCACCTGAGAGCTTTTACCCTACACTTTTTTTTTGGCGGGGAAACAAATGGCCATTTGTCCTCATATAATGAAGGAACAGCTTTTTTAAAACAACCAATATTTGCACAATAAGTTGTAGCATATGGCCAAACTATATAACATAAAACCTAAAGTTTTCTATTGTCCTCTTTTTTTAGGTGTATCCAAATTTGGGTAGTAAGTCTTCTTGTCGATTGTTGTTGATTATTTGCTTTTGTTTTTTTTTTTTGTTTTTTCTTTTGGTTGTGTTTACTTGTGTTCTTATTTGTCATGTACTTTTGATGGATGGGTTTTTATCCTTGACTTATATTTATATGTTTTTTTTTCTTGCGAAGGAGAATCGTCAACCCACTTACTTGACAAATTTGATATTAAAAAAAACCTTGTTGGGATATAACAACAAAATAATTACTAGGAATTATAATGTCAAATAATAGTATTATGGTTTGGGGTAATAGTATGGATTAAAATGGCTCATAAAATAATGAGCTTCATGTGCCCTACAATGAATTTTTTTTTGATTTAGGGGCATAAAGGTTGATTATGAATAATTTAGATAATTACTTTGGGTTAGTAATAATGGGAGATCAAGTATGTAAGTTTGACCAAAAATCCTAGATTCCAAATAATGTAAAGTTTGTCCATAAAATAATGAAAAGTTATATGATTGGTCCAGGTGGTTCGCTATTAGTACTCCCCAAGCTACATGGGTGGGGGTTGTAAAAAAATAAATCACTAAACTTGGATGTGAAAAAAAATAGTTTTTACAAGGTGGACATATTGAGCACCACTGGAGATGCTGTAAGGGCTATTTAACTTCACTTTTTCTGCGACATGCAATTCCCAAGGACGTGTAAAAGAAGGGCGAGGGAAATGGGAATCACAGTGTCATACCCAAAACACATGTGTCTCTCCTTTTCTCTCTCACACACAAGTCCTTTACAAACTCTGCAAATTTGGAAGCTGGAGTTGCAGCAGAAGTGGTTGACAATGGTTGTGGCGGTGCTGTTGCAGTGAGACAGATGTAAACAGTCGTGGGTGTTAATTTTGTGTTGCAGTCTCAGCTTCACCAGTTTCCAATCGACGCTGCTGCGGCTAGCTCCCAGGTGGTGGTGGTGATTCTTCTTCAAAGCTGCTGCTGCCGCTGCTGATCGGTAGTAACTGTAGCTGCTAGAGCATTATCATCATCATCTGCATCGGAGCCGGATATGCCGGGACGAAAAGAGGTGAGAGAGTATGAAGTGAGCCCCAGGATTCTGAGGTTCACACAACTGGACATCGCGGCGCATTTTATTTTAAGGAACCATATCAGCACACCAAGATCGAGGAAGCGGTGACCATGATCCTGTGCCAAGTGAAAGCGCCATCCGATTTCGGGAAGCTCGGAGTCGTGAGGTATGATGATGAGTTCTGGTCTCTCGACAACCGCAGGTTATGGGTGTTCAAAAGAGCCCGGGTGGAGAACGTCACGGTGCGTGAGAGCAAGGATCACGCTAAGGTTCCCCGCTTCCAAGCTATGCTCCATGACCCGCAGTTGATGAACAAACTGCGGTCAGAAAATTTCCTCCCCAGGATTCGTGGGTCCAAGCCACCGCACTTCGAGTGCCGTCCTCATGTCAAATTTCTTCGCGTTCATCAAGTAGCAAACGATCATTTGCGGAAGCCTGCAGCAGGTAAGGATCAAGCAGCTCCAAAGATGGCGGTTCATGAACAGCAGCAACAGTTCGTTTATAGAGTAGTGCAGCGAGCTGGTGGCCCTCCGTCGATTGCAGCTGGGTACAGCTTTAGTAGTACTTATATTGCGGGATCTCAAGCAGCAGCTGCGAAGAAAGTGGCACATTCTCAAGCTTCGAATCTTCTGCCGAAGAGATCAGCTGCGAGTACGAGTTCAGCTCCGATCATGCCGGCTGACTATAAACAACCAAATAATCGATCAGTTTACACAAGAGTACAGCAGGTGCCAGGAGCAGCGGCTGCAGTTACTGCAGCGCGTATCTCTGTTGTTGCGGCCGGATCGAGTCATGTGAAGAACTATCATCCTTGGAATCCATCACTGCTGCATGAAGGTGCTGCTTCTTCTGTATTCAGTGGATACTTCCCGAAACAGGACCAGGCATCACACCACGTCATTCAGATTCCCTCGGATCTGCCAGACCCACTAACAGCAAAGCTACTTCCAGCACCTACTAGTGATCAGGATTGGTATTCAGCTTCACAGGGGAAGAAGAAGCAACAACCACAAGAACCACAAGCATCGCTTGTAACATACACCCAAGGCTTCTTTCGCAAGTGCTGGAAGTATACTTGGCAAACCTTTCTTGGTTTCTTCTCCAGACTTTACCAAGGCTTCTTCCGCAAGAGCTGGAAGTATACTTGGCAAACCTTTCTTGGTTTCTTCTCCAAACTTTACCAAGGCTTCTTCCGCAAGTGCTGGAAGTATACTTCGCAAACCTTTCTTGGTTTCTTCTCCAGACTTTACAGCAGGTGAGGACTCAAGAGGAGGAAAATGGAGCTACCAGGGTCATGTCAAGGTAATCATGAAATGCTCTAGAGTCTATATAGCCACAACAACAGTACCCCATCAAGATCATCCTTTGGGGTTTCCTCAGCAAATCATTTTGGTTCAAGATTGCAGGATTTGCTTCACATGTGGTGCACTCCCTGGTTCTCTCTCTCTCTCTCTCTCTCCATGGAGGATCCCTTCTTTGTCTTTCTCAGGAGGATGCCTTCTCGTGTGTGTGTGTGTGTGTGTGTGTGTCTCTCTCTCTCTCTCTCACACACACACACACAGAGGATGATCGTTATGTACCTTTTCTTGTAGAAATATACATGAAGTGTTCAGCATCCTAAATACTCCTTCAAAAGTTTATAAGCTTGCTTTCGGAACATTTGAAACATCTTTCAATGCTCTCTTTGGAACATTCAAAACATCTCTTTTACAGCTCGGGCTTTGGAACATTCAGAACATAGAGAAAATGTTCTGGATGTTCCAAACATCTCTCCCTCCCTCCCTCCCTCCCTCCCTGCCTCCCTCCCTGCTCCCTCCTCCTTCCTTTGGAACATTCAGAACATAAAAGAGCTGATTCTGTTTGTACCAAAACAGTTAGATCATCATCTCATAATCACAATTGGAAATTTTGCGATTTCATAAGTTGTAGTGGTATGTTATTGAGCTCACAAAATTCAGAATTTCTCAACACCTACTTCATCATATGCAGGCCAGATTTCTAGACATGGTTGGTGCAAGGAAGTGAAGAGCCAAAAATATAGAAAAGATGTTTAAATTTTTAATAAAAAACTTTTTATTATATTTTGCTTGTTTGGCCAAATTTGGCTAAATCTTTGTATATAGATGATTGTGGCTTTGGCTACATCAAAAAAAGTTGACCCAAAAACAACATTGATCTGCAGTTTTATACAAGCCTCAACTATCATGCAAAGTTGGTTGTACATAATTAGATTGTATACTTGTAAATTTCAATTGTTCAATGCCTTGAATTTTTCTTTTCCATTTGTGGGCTGAGATTCCTAATTATCTTCCAGCTATTGGAGGTAATCCAGGATGAAATGAGACACAAAAGGTAAAGATATATCCTATGGTAGAAGGAAACCCAGAACCTACAAGAGTTTTAGGGTAGAAACTACTAGTGTTGGCGAGTTCTGCATTTTTAAGGAAGGTTCGGTTTTGGTTTTGAAATTTTTATAAGAACAATGGAACCTCTGGCTAAGGTTCTAATAAAAATTTGAAGCATATGAAAACCTTTGGATAAGGTTTTAGTTGGCATTCTAAACCATGGCAGTTCCAGAGTGATAGTGTTTTTTTTGGGAAGCAATCCTAGGTACAGTTAGGGTTTAGGGTTTGTAATTAAAATGATAAATTGAAATTTTAAAAATTGCATGAATATATAGTTTTTGATTCACAATGTGAGATTGATCATATAAAATATCCCATAAGTCCTACTCAAGTGGCCCGCATGTTAATAGGCTATGGTTTTCTCATTACAAATTGTATACAATTTTTTTTGAAGTTCTAATCAAATGGCTCAAGCATCCATAGGTTATTTTTTCTCATTACAAATTGTACATAAATTTTTTTGAAGTTCTAATCAAATGGCCCAAGCATCCATAGGTTATGTTTTTCTCATTACACATAATTTTTTTTGAAGTTTTAATCAAATGGCAAAAGCATTAATAAGCTATAGTTTTTCATTATAAATTGCACATAAAATTTGATGTTTATTCCAAATGGGAATTTTGTTTTGGGTCATATCATTCCTACAACCAACAATGGATACATCCTTTTTGGTTCTTCCCATATCAACATAACCACACAAAGCAAAAAGCTTCAAACATTGGCATAACCACAAGAAAAACAAGACTCATTAGAAAAACAAGACTTATTGGTTGTTACCTCCACACATCAACACAACCATAGTGGTCATCAAACTACCGAATCATTGCCCCCATACATAACATAACCAATTCAACATGCCTTAACAAAGTCCAAAAAAACTTCAAAGAGCTTATGAGTTGATGCTCCCGTTCATCAAAAGAACCACAACAAGTCAAAATCCCCATGCATTAATAAGATCACAAAAAAACATAAAACTAAAACAAAAAAGAAAAATTGGAAATTAGATCCCTATGCATCAACAAAACCAAAAAATCCTACTCATTTAATCATAATATAAGCCTTGTTTAAAATGACCTTGATGTTCAATGAACTTTTTTCTGTTTCTCAATCAATGTGTCTTTGCATGTGAGAAATTAATCTAGTTTGTTTTCCTTGGTCCCTTCACACTCAAGATGAGCATCATGAGACTAGCTTTATATAGCAAGTATGACAACATCAACAAAAGAAATTGCCCAAAGAAACAATTGTTGTGTGTTGGCTCTATTATTGTCTTCACAAGATTCAAATGCTCTTAACATCATATTTTACAACAACATCCATAGCAACTGCACTGCCCACATAATCTCATATGGCTTTCATGTTTTTAAAACATGAGTCCAACATGATGGACAACATATTATGCACCTTGGCATTAATGACATTAATGTAAAAGCGAAAGAATGCTAGAAATGGTGCTAATACACTAACCACTTGTGAATTCATCCTCAATCTAAACTCCAATTCTAAATCAAAATTTCTTTGAATCGAAGGTTGATTCAAAATTTTGGCCACTTCATATTTCATTAAAATACACAAGGTGAAAGTAGATGCAAATTCATCTAATAACCAAAATCCTTGACTCTGATTTAATACACATTGTTTGACCATTGATAGTAAGGTATTTGTAATAGCTTGAGCAATAGCCCAAGTTTGGTACATTGGGAGTCATGATAAGAAAGCCAAAAATTGTTGTCACCCATAGTAAATGGAATTGCATTTTGATATTCCAATGCCTTTTGGAACAAAATGATTTGTTATGCAAATCACGTTTTCACATGAGTTTTCAACATCCTTGCTAACAACCTTGCAATAATACAAAAGTCCTTCCACTCTTGTTTCCCCTTCCTAAATTTTTTAATTCCAAGTTATAATCTTCTACAATGATGCACACTCATTGATGAACACACACCTTGGAATCATCAAGAGCATATTGACATAGCATGGCCAAAACATGATCTCACAAATGGACTAGCTAATTGAAATGGAGAACAAATAACAACACTTATCAACATTAAAGTCAAGGAACTTAAATTTTGACCTTTCATCCTTGACATAAGCAATGACTTTGTCAAGTAAATCAAAAGAGTCCGGTAAGACCTTTACTTGGTTTGCCATGGCTACACTTGTTGCGTTATGCACTTCAAAAATTCCCATGGGAACATGCATAGGCTCCCATAAATTGTTAATAAAATTGACAACCATGGCAAAGGTGTTATGTTCACCATGAAACATCCAAAGATTAAAAGATGTGCATGTAATGCATGAAACAAGTGAGGGCAAAACATATCTCTCCTTGGTTTTCTCCACAATGTTTGATATCACATTTGTCACTAACTAATGTTGAGATGAAAACACAACACACAAACACAATATTAAAACCAGTGATTCGACCATGAATGGTAATGTATAAAACCAAATCTTCAAAAAAAGGTATGTTTTGTAAGGTTGATTTTGTTATAAGGTCGATGGTTGCTAAAAAAATCATTGATCAAAGAAGAAGGGATATTATTATTATTTTGTTGTTTTTTGTTGATTTCCATTTCCTTGAGCTTTTTATGGCAACAAATCTCACCTTCTACCCTCTTTTAGATGTTCATAAGATGCATGGTTTTTCAAAGAAATGTCCCATGGTCTTTGTTATAGCTCATAAGGCCCTTATTTTTCCCATGGGAAACATTATTAACATTAACATCAATTGGAATATAGTGGCAAACAATACATCACATGATTTGGGGATTACAATAATTAATTTGTGCACCATAATTAACAACAAAAAAAACCCCAATAACTTGTAGTGCAATGCAAAAGATACGATATGTTTTAGTTAATTAGAAGCTTTGGAAAACAAATGCCCAAAATGCATTTTTGTCAATATTTGAATTGATATTTGATGCTTATTGTAATTTTCGAATAACATTTTTAGCAAGAGACACAAATTCACCATATTTGACATTGTTTTAAGACATTATTGTGTTGAGGTGAATGCCACTTGCAAACACCATCAAAATTGTTACATCTTTTTAACTACAATAAGAACACAACAACAACAACAAGAAAAATGGAAAGGTGGAAAACACAAAGTTGTTGTGTCCTTTTAGTTATAATAGGAACACAACAACAACAAATGGAAAAATGAAATAACACAAAGTTTATGTGTCCTTCTAATTGCAATAGGAACACAACAATTATGTTTTTTAGTTGCAATAAGAACACAACCAAAAAAATGGAAGGATTTGAAAATTACATGAAATCGATTCCCTTTTGAAAATTGAAAATTAAAATAGATCATGCAAAAAAGAACTTATGTTGTTTCCCACTGTGTTGTGTAAAAGTTATAATTTTTATTATCCGCAATTTCACCCTCCCAAAAGGTTACCACTCAAAATCAATTTTAGTAATGTTTTAGCACATCTTATCTACCAACATCTTGTAATTTCATTTTATATGTCATTTTGATCTCATTATTAAGACCTAAGAATCCACTGGTCAACTTGGAATGTAAAAGATGAACAACAAACCTAGAGTGCAAAAATAAGAAAATAAGGTGAGAAACATGAACAAAAAAAGGTCTTTGCAAACTTCCATGTTAACACAAATATTCACATTGCATGTCACACCTTTGCAACTTCACATTAACATTCCAAGCTTCATCTTTTTGCATGCTTAAACATTCTATGTACTAGCAAATGCATGTGGCATGAAAAGGAACACAATTTCAAAGGCTTGACCTAAAGTTGCAGCAGTACATTCTCCACATCTTAAAGCACATTTGATGCACATTCTATGGTGTTTTAAAAGGGAAAAAGAAGTCAATTACTTTCATGCAACATGTGAATTCCTCTCCATTCAAGATCAGATTTAAGGCATGAAAACAAAAGAGGAGAGGGCCAATGATAAGACACCTAAAATTGTTGAAATTTATTTAGCTATTGAAATATCCATTCATCCAAAAAAATGCCAAAGAAAGAAGAAAGGTTGCCAAAAAGCATGACGCACATAGTTGAGGTTGGAAAGTTCAACATCATCAATGATAGAAAGAAACAACTTCAAAAGCAATGTCATGGTTGTGAAAATTCATCACAAATATGAAAAACAACAAAAGTTGCAAAACATCAACAAGGAAAAATAAAAAAATAAAAAAATAAAGGAAATGAAACATTAAAACAAAAGAGGAAAAAGATGAAAAAGACTTAAAATTGTCAAACTTGCCAAGCTGTTGAAATATCCCACTTGTTCATAAAATGTTGAAAAAAGAAAAAAGATTGCTAAAAAACATAAAACACATAATGGAACTCAAAAAGTGGAAAACTTGACAAAAATAGAAATAAACAACTTCGACATGATATACTAAAAAAAAACATGTGTTTTTTACTAGTCTTTGTAATTAAATTTTAATCATAAGTGACATTAACAACCAAAATCCCCTTAATCACCTTGGACAAGTTGCATGTGATATTAGTAAAAACAACAAAAGGAATTGGATGAAAAAAAATCAACAAATATAAGTTCATCCTTTAACTCCATTGTATACATATGGTCACATGCGATTAATCTATGCAACTATTTTGGTCACAATTCAAAGGAAATGATGTGTTGCCACATGTCTCAATATTTAATTGTTTAAAATATAAATATTATTATTATTTTGAAATAATCTAAGATGTTCAATTCAAATGCTTAGATGATTTTATATGATGATATGTGACCCAATGTAAATATGCCATGTGGCATTTTAAAATGAATTTAAAAAAAAATTATATTAAGTTACTAAGTACTTAGGTAGACACATCAATAGGTGCCTACAACCTAGGCTACACACATACCTACCTATTTAGGTAAAAAGGTAGGTAGATAGATGGGTCTTACCTTCCTAGGTTAAATACCTACTCATATAGGTGAGTACTTAAATAGGTAGGTACATAAGTCGACCTAGGTGGGTAGGTCAAATTATGTACTTACTTAGTTAAGTAGATAAGTAAGTTGGGGAGGTAAGTATTTTAAAATTGTGCATAATTTTTTTTTTTGTTTTGAGTTATGTCTTTTCATTGACTTATCCCATGTGCACAAATTTTTTTAATGTGAAATTGGATGACCACATCCCTTGTTTATATAGTGTTCAAAATAAAATTGGAGAGTAAACAATATGGGATAAGTTTCAAAATCACAACTTTCTCACAAATTAACTTGTAATCCAAAAACTTTCTTCATGACTTTAGATAATCATTTAATCAATAATGATTAATTTTACATATATTTAAACTATAAACTATACATTACAAATATTAAGTATTCATCATCACTTACTTAAATAACTAATAATTTTTTAATATTTAACGAACTAGCTATCTAATTACTCACAAATTGTCAATACATAACTCATAGATAATTAAATAACTAAAATATCTTTAAATATTTTATTATTTGAAAACGTATGGCGAATTATAGATAGAATAATTAATTTAAAATTATTTTAATTTTAATAATTTTCATATTATAAATAATGAACTAACAATTGTTGTTAGAAAGTAAAAATTCTACACAAATTTTTCTTTAAAATAATATTAAACTAATAAAATTAATTATTATGTAATGTCATTTATTTTTGTAAAATTTATTTAGGTCAAGTTTTTTTTTTCTATTGGTAATTATAAATACAATAACTTGCTAAATGTAAAATACTTTTATAATTATTGTCAAATTACTAGAAAAATATTTATCATAGATGATTATTAACAGAAGTTTTTTATAAAAAATACTTTATAATAATTCCTGAAATTAAAATCACTAAATAATTATTTTAACTATATTATAAATTTTCCAAAATTTAAATTCAGATGATGTTATAAATTACAGATTGCAAATAGTTACATTCAATTAGAAAGTAATTATGCATGTACTAATTAATTCTTATCTGAAGCAATTACATTGATTTAAAAATAATGTAACATTAATTACTGTAGTTAATTTCTTTTATTGTAAGAATATAAGTTATATAATATAAAAATCTATGTTCTAACAATAATTATTTAGCATAACTTATAATTAATAAAAAAAATCATTTATAGTGTTATTTATAAAAGTGATTTATTATGGATAACACTAGTAGAAAACACCCTTAAAACTAAATCAATAAATTTCTGAATTTTAAAAAAAAAGTTTAGATCCAAAATAGTAATTCAGAATTCAATTTTCAATTTTTAGATCAAATAATGTTTTTGGATTTAAATTTAAAAACTCAGAATTGAAATGTCAATTTTCAGATTCAAATAACAATATTCAAAATTGAAAAGTCCCATTTTTAGACTCAATTTAATAAGTTTCTGAATTGAAATATTATTTTTTAGAATCCAAAACAATACTTTGGAATTCAAATTTCAACTTTCAAGTCAAATTATTTCCTAAAATTTAAATTAAATTCAGAATTGAAATATGACTTTTCATATTCAAATAAAAATATTCAAAATTAAAATGTCAATTTTTTAATTCAATTATAATTTTTAGATTCGAAAATAGTGATTTAGAATTCAATCTCGGCACTAAAAAAAAAAACGGTTTAAATGTTTTTCACCTTAGGGTTAAAAAAAAGGTGGTCGGTAATTCCCCACGACTTGATAAGATCTGTACCGTCCACTACCGGCATTTACACAGAAACGAACTATCAAAATTTACCGACCCAGTAACGGTAAATTGCAGGCCTCCAATGGCAAGTAGTTTTAACCCTGTATTAATTTATTTATAAACAAATTCATCATCCATCCATCCATCCGTTCCTTCGTCCATTCATTTATTGTTTTTGAGTACATTCTTTTTTTCCATTTTCTGTTCATTGGTGATTTGTTCATTCGTTAACAGCGTTGACAGAGAATAGCAACAAACAAACACAGCATGGTTGACTGGCAAGAACCAGACGATGCGGGCCGCAAGGTCTAGTGGTCAAACCGCACCGTCGCCTGCACATTCGCCAGCGTCGTTCGGTCGTCCACCGTCCCTCCCTGCGCTTCTGCTGTTGCTTCTTCTTCTTCTCTCCATTGCTGCGCTTCGCCTTCTTCGCAAGCGCCACTCTCGCGTTGCTATTTCTCATCGTCTTCTTCTTCTTCGTACCTATCTTTTGCACCATGTGGACCCCTCTTTCTTTCCTGGCTGTTGCGACATCATAACTCTTCTACATCTCTCTCGCTCTCTCTCTCTCTCTCTACCATCATCATCATCAGCATCATCGTCGTCATCTCGCGTTGACGGAGTAGGTACAATAAAAGTCCCCCCCCTTTTTTCTTTGTCAACATGGTGACGACGCTTGGTGGGTTGCCTTATTTGGGTCAGCCGCATTTGGGTTCACAGAATTCAGGTCTACGACTATTGGGCTGTTTGTTGTTGTTATGTTTGTTTTATTGCTAGATAGATAAAAGCAGGTGGAAGGAAAGTGGATGTGTCTTCGGGTGCTTTGGGGGGGGGGGGTTTGGGGGGGGGGTCCAAGTTTGGGTGGGAGTGCTGCG
>Ga0209208_10011653_pt1 | contig 11240 bp, 5 predicted proteins | sample S1TSphfallax_3_FD_187694 | JGI IMG/M metagenome (GOLD analysis project Ga0209208, IMG submission 187694) | Host-associated microbial communities from peat moss isolated from Minnesota, USA - S1T2_Fd - Sphagnum fallax MG (SPAdes) (version 2) | ecosystem: Host-associated > Plants > Peat moss >...
TAGTCACTAATAGCCATTAATAGAATAGTCACTAATAGCCATTAATAGAATAGTCACTAATAGCCATTAATAGAATAGTCACTAATAGCCATTAATAGAATAGTCACTAATAGCCATTAATAGAATAGTCACTAATAGCCATTAATAGAATAATCATGAATACCCACTGATAGAATAATTATTAATGGCCATTAATAGAATAACCACTAAAAAAACATTAATAGCCATAAATAGAATAGGTACCAATAGCCATTAATAACCACCAATAACACTAATAAAAGAACAACCAATAGCCATATATAAAATTGCTTAGGATTGCCAAAAATGATATAGAGTGAAATAATTTATAATATACAAAACTAACTTAAGGTGAAATAACCTATAATAACCTAGAATTGTCAATAATAACATAAGGTGAAATACCTTTCAACAGCCAAAAATAACTTATAATAGTTGTAAACAGTCTAAACTGAAATAATTTACGATAGCAAAAAATGTTCTTGAATAATGATATTCAACTTTTTTTTTATTCAAATGATTTTAAACTTTCAAAAGGAAATAAATGTAATTATGTACATTATTGAAATTTTAAAAAAAAGTAAATTCAAATCATTTCATTTGAACAAAATTTCAATAAGTTATGAATTTTCAAATTTTATGTTTTTGTAATGTTTAAAATGAAGTATTTGATAAATAGAATGTAGTGTAACATATTATCACAACAAGTGGGGTGGCTTGATGGTAAAGGTATTTGTTTGCAATTCAAAGGTCAAGGGATCAAATCTCATGGGTGGTGTTGTGTGCAATCAATAATGGTATGTTGACCAAATATTCTCCTATCAAATTCTTAGAATAGGTGCCTAGGTTGATTATGTGGCCAACCTACCTACCTAGGTTAAGTTTTTAACCAAACATAGGTAGTGACACATGTCAATAAATAATAGCTTTAAAAATCATGAAATTATCAATAATATTATATATTATATAATTAAATTTTATTTGATTTCCATGTTGGTTAATTAATTAACTAGCAAATGAATGGTTTAGTAAAATTATATTTCACTTGAAAGTAATCTTGTTTCATTAAGTACTGATGAAATAAGTCATTGTCCGTATGCACTAGTCCCCGTTCATTAGGGGGTTAAATAATTTCACTAGGTAAAAATGTCCAAATTCATTCAAAATATAGTGAAACCCAAAGTGAATTCGGACGCATTTTGTAATAGTCAATAGATTGGATGATAATAGTGCCTTTCAAATAATGAAAGTGAGTAGGGGTAGTTTTAAAGCTTGAAATTTTAAAGAAATTTCATAAGACTTTTCAAGTTTTATAGCATAACATTTTTTTGATTTGCAAACAAAACTTGAAATTTTGTATGTAGGTGCGCCCTTTAATTAACTTTTTAGTGAACTAATGCAAGTTGGATTTGGATAACATATGTGATGCTAACAATGTTTTGAGTGATTGAAAGTTTGTTGTCAAGTTGAGCTTTCTGCTTTCGTGAAACCCTTTTGGGTTCTATGGCACAACTTTTTATTGATTTAGGCATAGAACTTGAAATTTGGTAGGGAAATGTGACTTGTAGGTAGCTTTCCAATGAACTAATGCAAAGTAGATTTAAATAACGTATGTGATGGGAACAATGTTTTGAGTGACTAAAGGTATGATGCCAAGTTGAACATATTGTTAAATCCTTAAAAGTTGGTTTAGGTGGGTGATAGTTTAACATAAAATCATATGATTTGGAGAATTTGAACTTAGAAAATATATTTATCAATTCCAAATCATAAATGATGCATAGGAGGAAAATTATTTGTTTTCAAGTACAAACTCAATTTAATATCTAGAAATACACTTTACATTTTTCCTTCACCAATAATATATGTACCTTCGAGTATAATCACTTCATAAAACTAGGAATAGAAGGATAGAAAGTCACCTCACACATGTTGGAAGTAACAATAATTGAACTTGGGTAGGATAAAAAAAAACTGGAATGATCCTTGTTGAATGTTCCAAATTCCACTAGGAGGAGGGGTGGGAAGAACAAGTGGGGTAATAGCCCTTCTATTTCTCGTCTTATTATCTATTGTTTGCAGACCTAGAGTTTGGTTCAAAGAAACCTCAACAAAGGCACCTTGATATACATAAGAGGAGGGAGGTTTGATCATTTTCTCCTTCAACTTTCCTTTTCCCTTGAAAGAAATTTTCCACCTCCCACCTTCAACCTATGTTCCTATAGAACTTGTTAGAGTTTCCATGAAAGAGGGCATGATACTCTCCCTCAATGGAATTTCCAAGGTGGGGATGTTGTATTTCAAACAATCGAGATACCAACCACATTGGAGAAGATGGGAAGCACGTCAATCTTTGAGTAAGTCCTCCCAAAACATAATGTTATTGACCTTAGGGTCACACCAGATGTCCAAGAGATTGGGGAGTTGATCAATGGCACCATGGAATAACAAAACATGATAGAAATACTTGCAGGATAATGAACATCGCCTTCATAAAGAAATATAATAAATGGTTACCAAGTCTCCTATTTTTGGTGTTAAGATAAGGGGAAACTATGTGGTGATGCCAAAATAAATATGTGGACCAACAAACACTCAAAAAACAATTTGCAACATATTGAAAATGGAATGAAGTTGTATAATTGGAATATATGTACAAACCTTGTTTGACAACCTCCTTGTTCCTGGATTGTTGCTCCTAAGATTTGCTTCTTTGGATGCCATCCTTACCCTTGAATTCCTAAAAAGAACAAATTTCCCATACTACCATCATTCACTATTGTATATATGAGGAGAAAAAGATCATATTTAAGACCTCTCTCACAACCAAAGAAAAATCGGAAAATGTTACATCAAAGAACTTGAGCGCCTCAACCTTAAGCTACAAAAACAAGAGCACAACAAGAAGGAATATCTTTGAGGAAAAATGAAAAAAAATGTTTCATCTAGAAATAGGATATTCAATGCCAAAGGATTGCCTTGTGCAACCATTTTGCCAAATTGGGAGTAAAAAAACTTGGGCTTGGGGAAATTTTTGGCCTCCTTTAAGACATCGTATTCATTCCACATCTTAAGCCAAGACAACTTCTATTCGGGGAAAATGTTTTTTTATCAACATCTTTGGCTCCAAATGCATGTCATAATGAACTTGTGTCTCATTCAAGAAATATGCACCTAGAAAAGGATCACATACTAGCAAATACTTGTAAAAGGCTGAGTAGTGATCCTTCCTAACTTGCTCCATAGCTTTCTCCATTCACTCTTGCAGCCTCAATGGAGAACGGTCTCGAATGTCAGAGAATTCCTCATAATACAACTTGACCACAACATCCCTAATTGCAAAAATCTCTTGATGTAAGAACAAAGAAAAGCAAAGATGAACAAATTGAATATAGAAGAAAACCAAAGTCTTGAAAAAAGTCTAAAATATTTTATACCTTATACATATATTCAAAAAGGCTTCTAAGGTCAAGGAATGTTATGTCTTGCGAGACTTGGACTAGAATTTCTTATAAACATTTGTTAACATCGCCTCCTTGAGCTATTCTAAGGGGATAATCCCAATCAATTGAATTAAGAAAATTCATGAATAAGGCTGGGTTTAACATGCTCCAAATCCATCAACATGTAGAGATTCAAAGAGGAATGAAAACAAAATCCTTCAAATCTAACTTAATGTAAGAAACAAAAGAAGGGTCAAGAGCATACTTATTTGGTTTCATCATGGCAATGAAAAGCTCAACAAACCCATGAGAGGTATCAAGGATAATGGAATCAACATAGATGTGCCATGAAGGCTCGTCATCGTGCAAACGATTAATGTAAGATAGACAAGCTTACGTGTGATTCCCATCCTAGACAAAAAATATGCGCTTGGAGAAAGATTTGAAGTCAAGATTGGAAAGCAAAAAAGACTCAAATCTTTCATTTTCAAACATCTAATGTTTATTATAAGAAAACATGTGCTACTCTTGGAATTATTCTTGCCCTTTCCAATTAAAAGGTGAAATGTAAAAAACTTTGCCCCCTTCCTAATAGCCAATCTAGAACGCCTACTCCATCTTGAGGATGTTAATTTTGAGAGCAAGATGATTAACCAACATTGATATCATCCAGCGTAGGGGAATAGCCATCTAGGCTTTGTTCCAAGCACCATCTTGTGATTATCAAGGACTTTAGAGTTGTTAAACTTGGTCTAATTTTGAACAACTTGAATAGTCCTATCAAAGGACAAAAAGTCTACATATGCCACCACTTGGGAAGTCTGCAAAAAATTAGAATGTTACAAATGCACAAAAAAAACTACGAAAGGAATATAAAAGTGTGCAAACCAAAGTTGATCCTAATGCATGCAATACCTAAGGCATCTCCATAGTCTTGGTGATGGAAAACACTTTGAAAGACATGTCTTGCAAAAATAAACACAAAAAAGTTCAACATTATTTGTTAGAAAAAAAATTGAACTCAAATGGTCAAGCTGAAGAAAAATAATAATATCCAAGGTTTTTTTGACATAGAGAAATGTTTAGTTGAAGGAAAAAAAAGAAAAAGGAGCCGAACTTTAATTTGGCTCCAAAAGTGGAACCAAGTTTGAAATTGGCTCCTTAAATTCTTTTGGTTAAGCTTTCTTGGCACTAAATGAAACTTGGCCTCATCAATAGATGAAGAGCTGAGATCTAGCTTGGCTTTACTTTTGGAGCTAAGCCAAAATTCAACTTTGTTTTTTTTTAAAGTGTGGATTGAGTTTTAGCTCGACTTTACTTTTGGAACCAAGTTAGATCTCAAAATTTGTTTTAAAAAAAACTTTAGCTCAGCTCCTTGAGCTCCTTCCAAACTTCTTTCTGCACCAAAAGAAGTTCCATAAAAGCAAAAAAGTTCCATCTGAACTTCTCTTGGGATTGAGAAAAACTTGACTACACTAAAAAAAATATGAACTGGGCTTTAGTTTGGCTCTAATTTTAGAGCCCAACTAGAGTTAGAATTTTTTTTGCTCCTTTTGAGCTTTTTTCAACGCCAAGAGAAGCTCAAAATGAACCAAGAAAACTAGAGCTAAACTAAAGCTAAACTTATTTTTTGCTTTTGTTGAACTACTCTTAGTGTTGAAAAAAGCTCAAAAGGAGCAAATGAAGATGGAGCCAAGCTTAAACTAAGCTCCATGTTTGGAGCCAAGTTCAAGCTCACCTTTTTATTTTTCTTTTTTTTTGGTTGATTTTGCCATTGCCCTAAAATCCAAATTTAAGCTTGGATTCGAGCCCAAGATTTTTTGAACTTGAATCCAAGCTTGAGCTTGGATTTTCCTATACATGAAAACTTGAAAATAGCCAAAGTAGGAGTTTCAAATTTTTACCTTGAACTTGTTGCTTTCCTCTTGAGGTGTGTTGAAATCTCCTAGGGTCTTTGGATCTCCTCCTTCTTCTTGCACAAAAAGATCAACAAGAAACATTCTTTTAAAAATGAACACATATATACATATGTGGATTCAATTTTTCATTCTCTACTGGGCGAAACCCTAAAAAAAGGCAAACAATTTGTTTCTAAAAGGTTATATTTTACTACACTAAGGAATAAGAACTAAAGTGGGGTTTTTAAACATTCAATTGATCATATTTATGAAAGTAGGAATTTTTATATGTTTTTTTGCTTTGATTGATAATTTAAATGAAAACTAAAATGTGCATGAAATTGATAAACTAACTTAAACCTTATATGAGAAATTGAAAAATATTTCAATTAAGTTCTGAATTGATTTAGTTGAATTCTACATGGACTAAGCTATTTAGAATTATCAAGCCTTCACAAAGGTAATTTTAAATTGATGTATAAACATTGCTATAATGATTTATGAATAAACCTTAAACCCTAAACTATGAACACATTTTTTATTAACCATGAGTTTTTCTTTAAACCTAATTGAATTAACATTTATCAAAGGATGATGGCTTGTTTGTGTGTTGTTGTTGTCATCCCCTAAATCTTTGCCATAGCTTGCCGCTACTTCCTTCTTTGATGATAATAATCCATTGGTTAAAACTTGTGAAATCTTTTCAATTAATGTACTTTCATTTAGGGTGCAATGCATCTAGGCCTATAATGTAAAAAATCTTACCGTTAAAGATTCCTCCTTCCCTTGAAATAAATCAAACTCCTTTCCTCTTCATGATACTTTTATCTCCTTCACAATGGCGTAAAAAATGTATTAGAAGATATGAGAGTTGCTCAAATACAACACAACACATCTCTATTCCACTTTTAAAAATACAACACCTCTTGTCTAGGAACTCGTAAAACACATTTCCATGTTTTCTTTAGTGCGATTGTTAACTTTCATTGTATTGCTTTGATATGAGTCCGCTTGTTACCACACCTTTTTCTACTCATGTGTTGGGCTATGGTCGGAAGTTCAATAGCCCTTTGCATCTGAAAAATGTTTCATCTACCCACTATGTGCCTTTTATATTTTCTTCTCTAAAGGATGTTGTCATTTTTTGACACTTCCTACATCCCTATTATACTTGTGACCATTTAAGGAAGGTATACCTAACAATTACTGATTTAAATTGGTTTTTTGTCTATCAAAACAACTCATTATTCAAAGTGTCTATTGAATATAATGTTAATCATTTAATGGATTAGGTGATAGTTATTGACATTTTGTTAACGTCCTTATTTACAATAGAATCTTTCTCGTGCTACATTTTTGGCAATTCAATGTTATTTCACCACCATTCAGTTAGATGACAAACGCTTAGTAATGGATGCTTTGGACAATAAAGATGAAATTCCTAAAATCATTCAACTACATTTCCATTTAATTGATTAATATAATAGATGTGAATAATTATAGTTTATCATATTACACTATTAAGATGATCAAATGTTAATAACTACTAACCTAGGAAACACATTTTTGACAATGTGTAAAAAAAAATATATATATATATATATAATTTCACCCAATTTGTTGAATGTTAATAATAACCACTAGACATTTTTTAACATACTCCTAAGTATTTGTGAAGTCTCAATTGGTCACAATTAGTTATTCCTTGAAAAATAACTACTTGTTCAACCTAACGGCTCATACTTGTTAAAATGAGTTGGCGGTGTTGTTAAATCGTTAATTGGGTTGAATGTTGACTAGCTTGGGAACCCCATGCCACTAGAATCCAATCACCTACAAGGGATTTTTCTGTTTGCATGATTGGATATCACACTCTACAAGGACTAGTTGGATTATTCTGTTGTGGTTAATGTTATGGTTCCACATTGTTAGATTAATCATATTTTGCAAATCCAACCTATGTTTTTCAAGATTTCTCATTTGTTGATATCCATAGTTTTTTTTTTTTTTTTTTTTTTTTTTTTTTTTTTTTTTTTTTTTTTTCTATATTCCAACTAGTGTTGAATATATTTTTTGGTTTTTGTTATTTCACTAATTGTTGGATATCCTCCAATTTTATGGCAAGTCAAATTATTCATTCCTTCCTATGATTATCCCATTTACTTTTGAATTGTTTTTTTTAACTTAAAAATTAGTTTGGTTATTGTTGGTTTAGTCTATTAATTAAATACCTTAGTGTTGATGGTTTGGTTTTTTTTTCTTCATTGCACAAGTTTATGCCTTTGATGTCACAAGAACCTTGAAGAGTTTTTTATGTTATGTTTCATGTTGTGAACATCGTGTTTTAGTTTCCTTTCAATAAAAATTTATGTTTGCACTTGACCAAATCTTTTATTTGTTAACATGTTATCAAAGTTTAAGTTGGTTGGCGAGAAAGTTGAAAAAGATCTATAGTTAAACATTTTTTAGAATTAGATCTTGAGAGTCTCTAGTAATATCATAGGAGTTTTTCAAGTGCACGAAAGAAGAAAGGAAAGGAAATAGTGTGAAAAAAAAAAAATTAATGAAAAAGAATCAACACATCAAAGGTTGTGAAAGTCAAAATTTTAAATTTAGATTTAAATCTATTATGAAAATATCTTGGAATGAAACTTAACAAAAAAATTTAAAACTATAAGACATTTATATTCTCAAAATTTTAGAAGAAAATGATATGTTTTGTGAAAGTTATGAACTTTTGAAAATTTTGTGTCAAATCTAGTTTTTTGGTCATATCTCCTTTGTTTGAACGTTTTTGAATCTACACCTTTGGAATATTATAAATCATAAGGGACTATATATGTGGGACAAATTTCATGACATGTGGATTTGTATTGAAAGAAATTCAAGTATCTAAAGTTGAAGTCAAATTTTTAAAAAATTAATAGTTCTTTGTGATCTCACTAATAAGGTTGAAATTTTGAATAGATGTGGAAGACATCTATTTAATGTGTCTCCCAAAATTTCAAAGGGTTTTGAGTTGTTGAAAGGGTGTTGTAAATCATTTTGTGTTCTAGTCCTAATTTGAAATGGTTTCAAGAAAGTAGCAAGATTTCTCATTTATGAAGTTAAATGAGTTGAAATTTTGAAAGATAATAATAGACATAATTTTTCATGTTGGACCAAAAATTTTAATTGATGAAAGTTAATATATGAATGGTGTAGTTTTGTAAAGTTGTTGGTGACAAAAGTTTACATTAAAAATATATCAAAACAAATTTAAGAGGGTCGCAAATATAATTTAAGAAAACTTGAGGGAAGGAGTTTAGACTTTGAAGATTTTGGAGCACAAATACATTATCAAGGCCTTCATTCAAAAATTTGGTATGTAATCATGTGTTTAATACCATACAAAATGTTATACATTATACGTACATATATTTCAAACCTATGCATAATATATAACCTCATGTAATACTCAAGACATACGTACATATGCAAGGTCCATCTTGCTCAACCTTAACCCTAATTCTAGAAACCTAAGGAAGGAAATAAAATCATTTCCTGAAACAAATTATTTGTGAAACCCCAAGAAGACATCAAGTGTTGCCTTGAGAGATGGTGGACAATTTTTCTCAAATTGCAATTGAGAAATTAGACAAGAATAATTTCTAAATGTGTAAATTTAAGATTATGATTTTTTTGATGGGGAAAATTTATTGGGAGATCATAACTAGTGTTGAAAAAAAACCTCCTTGTGAGGCATTCTTGCACACCTTCAATATGAAAATATGCACTCACAAAATTCGCTTGGAAGTGGAACTACTATGTAGTTGTAGTCTAACAAGTAAGGTGGTTCAATGTAATGCAATGAAGTTCACTAAGAATTTAATGCGTTGTGTCCACTTGGAAAATACAAAGACATTGTGGGAGAATCGTAACTCACCATGATGGAATGTGAAGGGGCATTATGTTGATGTTCATTTAATGTCACGCTTGATGGTTGAGCCCCTCTTGTTCCATTCGTCATAACATCTACATACAACCTCCTAATCTAACATGCATTGGATTTTTGAAAAGCTAATTTAAAAGGAACCATGTTACAAAATTTTATAAGTTTTTATTTTATTTATTAAGAGTTAAGCCTTGGGACTAATAATCACTTTGCTTAGATTGAGGAAAAAAAAACTGACAATTCAACCCCCTCTACTTTTGGCAAGTGTAGCCCCCTTACAACCAAACTGATGATGTTGAAATTTGAAGAAAACCTTCTACACCTCCTAAACAAGCACTGTTTTAAGTTTGACACAAATCCAACAGTGGATTTGGGAGGAACAATTATTTGAAATAAAACTCTAGAGGTTTTGTCATGGAAATCCTTCCATGCTTAATTCTTGCACACATCTTTCTCGTGAACAACACCTTTTTCCCACCCAAGAGACTTCCCTCTCCCTTGGTAAGCCTCCATGACCTTTCCTTGAGCTTGTTCCCCTTGCCCAATGGAAGTTTTGAAATCCTCCCCTCCAATCAATGGCCTTCTCATCCTTCAAGAGCCAATGAGAATTGAGAATGATTTGCCTTCCAATTGATTTTAGGATGAGAATTCTTGGGCCTAATGGGACCCAAAAAAATATTCCATCCTCCAATCAAATAGGATGACAATCCTCATGACTAATGGGATTGGAGGATTCATCCTTTCCCTTATCTTGGATATCTTGATGAGGTTCTTGAGTTTGATCTTTATCCCTTCCATCCGTTGACCCTCACATCCTACTTCTTCATCCAAATTCTTTCAAGTAACTAATTACTAGGACAATTTATTGATAGTAACAAATAAACATCCTTGAGTCCTTACTTGACTAAATCAATTCAATGGTTGAAGTAACATCTCTGCGTACCATTTACTTTTTTGATATCCCTTACTTTTTTTTTCTTCCATGCACTAATTAACTATGTAGTACATAGTAAATTAAAATTAAAATTTGCATCACAAAACCCCCACATACTTCTAGATCCATTGTTAAAATTAGGGTTTGATGAATCCATTAGATCTAGGATGTTCGAGTTTTCATGAAGTTCCGCCGTCACTCCCACACCTTATGCCTACCTTAATTTGTTAAATAAAAAAACCCCGACCCCTTCTGAACGCAAGTACCACATTGTTTCTACTACCCTTTTGGTTTTTGTTGATGCAGGTGAGAATTTAGTCATAGTGGATGATGTCGCTACGCCTTCGAATCCTCTAGTTTCACTGGTAGAAAAGGAAGAGCTTAAAGAATCACCACTTGAGGTGAATGTTTTTCAACGGTCGTGCGAAGAAGAATCGTCCAAAAGAGTGTTGCGCACTTGAGTTAATCGTTCGGCATGGGATCGTCGATTGTCTCCTAACTCGCATGCCTTAGCAATCTATTTATAATTTGTCCCTGCTTGTGGAACCGCACCATAAAGTTTTGAAAAGTGTTAATGTGAAGACGACGATGTTCGTCTTCATTGTCGAACTTGGGTTCCTTGTGATGGCCATTATCGTTGGATGTAAGGCCCAATCAACCCCCTTTCCATGGAGCATCGAGCTGAATACCTAGCTCGCACCATTCGTCACATTCTGGAGTTTTTGCAACTGTGATCTATCCCCTTAACGTTGTTTACTAAGTTGTAATTCACCAGAAGCCACTCAGGTGGAAATGTTAATACTTAAGTTTGATTTTGATTCTATTTAAGAGTCTGATAGAAGTGAAGACTAAATAAAGATGTATTAGGACCGCATCCTAAAAAAATTTCAAGTACATCATTCGTGTGTGAAGATTATTCTATAGACTAACTTAATATTGTCATGGCGAAATGTTATTGTTAATTATGGGCTTGTATTATCAATATATCAATAAGATCCCATTTAATTATACAT
>Ga0209208_10011654_pt1 | contig 11240 bp, 9 predicted proteins | sample S1TSphfallax_3_FD_187694 | JGI IMG/M metagenome (GOLD analysis project Ga0209208, IMG submission 187694) | Host-associated microbial communities from peat moss isolated from Minnesota, USA - S1T2_Fd - Sphagnum fallax MG (SPAdes) (version 2) | ecosystem: Host-associated > Plants > Peat moss >...
ATGCAAACCAGGTTTTTCTAGCCCCACCCTTATAGTATTAGTGTACTAATAAAAAAAAAGTCTTGAATAGGTTTGTATGTAGGTGTGCAGAAAAATGTTATGGCCAATGAAATTGCTAGATTTGCTGGTGTGAATTTTTTTATAAAAAATTTACCTTCAGTGAACTAACATGTGAAAATGTAACAAGGGTTGGTAGGTTAGTGAGAGTTTTAAATGATCAATGGAAATGTAAAAAAGGGAACATTATTTTCAATGTTTAGCATAATAGGGTTGTATAGGGTTGTAAGCTTGGAGATTATTATTATTTTATTTGTTCAGGCCAATGGGATTGGTGGATTTGATGGTCTAAATTTTATCTTCTTAGTTATATTTGGCAAACTAAGGGTCAATGTGTAAATATTTATTTATAAATAAGGTTGTAGCACATTATTTGAATTTTTTTTTGCTTTCCCCATTTTGTGATACAACCACATTGGTTATATCATTCACAAGATGATTTACTCAATTTGGTCATAAGCCGGGCAAGAAAGTAAAATTTTCAAAAAAATGATATTATATTTTAGTTAGATGTTGGAACCTATTGTTCAAATTTGGCAATTTCACTATCACTTTCTTCCAAATTTGACAACTTTGTACATTTTTTCAATAAAAATCTTTTGTATGAGAACCACTAGAGTTTTGTTGTTTGCAAGTTGATGAAAAAAAAAGATATTGGTTTAAACTAATGTTGGTTCATTATTATTTTTTATAATAACTATTATAAAGATTTGGAATCACATAAGTTATTAGAATAAAAAAATTGAATGTTAAGTAGGTGGGTGTGTAAATCACAAGTGGGTTTTGGATCGAAATTATGTATGTTTATTACATAGTTATGAAAATCTATGTTTTTGTTTGCATAAATGTATTTTCACCTTTTTATTGTCTATGTACAATTAGTAGGCCACATCATTCTCCTACCATGGACTTCACATAAATTATATTAAAACCTTTCAAAACTAAAATCTCGATTCCCTTCACAATTTTATTCTATAAAGTTTTACATTCATACAACAACTTATTTCTATCAAGTGAAGGTGTTTTCCAAAGATCACAAACACCCACTTATGTATTAACCAAAAGGAAATTAAATAAGAAATTTCCTAAAGTCTATACATCGTATAATAAAGTGGCAAAGATTTTTCACATAAATTATCATGTGTGAGTCAATGCACTTTAATGTGCCAAAAACTTTTCACATGACTTTTCACACATAAATTATCATGTGAAAGTCAATAGACCTTGATGTGTCAAAGATTTTTCACATGAATTATCATGTGAAAGTCAAACACTATGACCAAATCATAATTAAAGTATGAAAATCTATTAATAAATAAATCATCAAACTTAACTGTTAAATAATTACATAGATAATAGTCTAATTACATCAAATTACATCACTCCCAAAGTCATTATGGATTCTATCTTCGGAATCACATATCCAAAACTTTTTTTTAACTTGTCATGATTAATGTGATCTAGATATGGTAAGCCATCAACATTTTCAAATTCATAAAATCCTCTATCTACAAACACCTTCCTAATGACAAATGGTCCAAACCACTTGGGCAATAATTTTTTATAAGCTTTATGATAATGCCGTACGTCAAACATCATGACAAGGTTACCTTTTGTAAACTCCTTTTTTTCACCTTTTTCTTAAAAACTTTCTTTTGTTGAGTTTGCACGACTTTAACGGATTGGTGGGTTCTAAATTATAGTTTGTCTAATTCAGTAAGTTGTAACAATTGATGGCATTGGGATTCTTTGAAAAAAAGTTTAATTGTTGTGGGAATGCATAAAGTCATTACTTCCAACTCAATGGGTAAGAACGTTTCCATCCCATAGGTTAAATGAAAAGGTGAATACTTTGTGTTAGTTTTGTATGTGATGTTATAAACCCACACAACATGGTGGATCTTGAAATCATAATCACAAATGTTCACATGAACCTCAGGTTCTTTTATTAACATCGAACACAATGTCTTGTTGGTCCTTTCTACTAAGCCATTGGTGCTAGGGTTATACAAAATGGTAAAGCTATGTTTCATTGCAAGGTGTGCTAACAAGTTTTTCACAATGTCACTCAAAAATTGAAGACCATTATTGAAAACAATTTCGAATGGTGTTGTAAATTGAGTAAATATTTGTTCATACAAAAATTGTGTTATTTTTTATTTCAAGGCATGTACTTTTGTAAATTTTGTGAGGTAGTCTATGCAACTACAATGAATTAATGCCCTTTCCTAATCATTGGCAATGGCCCCATAAAATGAATTACCCATTTTCAAAAGGTTTTAAAGGTGGTATGGGGTGTATAAGGCCACTCATAGTAAACCTTTGTGCATAAGTTTGACATACATCAAAACTCCTAGAATAATCATGCGCATCCTTGAAGAGGGTAGGCCAGTAATAACTTGCTTGCAAAATCATTTATGCTATGGTTTGTCCCACAAAGTCGCCTCCATAGAACCCATCATGAAATTCATATAAAAGATGCGAAGTTTCATCCTTTCCAATGGTTCGTTGCAAAAAACCATCTTCTTTTTGGAAATAAAATTAGTCACCTATTATCGAGTAATTTCAACTTTTGAGCGTATTTCGTGTTTACACTGTTTTTGTGGCTTTAACTAAAAACTTCATGCCATCCAAGTATTAAATGATTTCTTAGTATTGCTTAAGTGTTTATTCTACATTGATGGTCATTATTGTTGCATTTGGAAAGTCATCATCCTTTAAAACATCACCCATTCCTTCATATGCCCTTGTAAGGCCATCAACATCGCCATGTCACCTTCCTGGACTACGGACAACGTCAATGTCAAATTCCTCCATTAATAGCAACCATCGAACAAGTTGACCATTTGGATTGGACTTGTTTATTAAGTAGGTTAACGCCTTGTGATTTGTCACAATTTTGGCCTTGTACCCCAACAAGTAATGGCGAAACTTCTTAAGAGGGAAAGCACTACAAAACCTCTTATTCGATCATAGTATAATTTTTTTCTATTAAGATTAATTATCTATTAACAAAATGAATGGGATGGTCATGCTCATTTTCATCCAATTGAGACAATGTGCTCCCCATCACTTTTTTAAATGCATCACAATGTACTAAAAATGGTTTGTTCTAATATGGAATCCAAAGGATTGGTGCAATTTAAAAAATTGATTTGAGTTATTTGAATGCACATTTGAATGCTTCATCTTCCATTAGTGTAGGTGTATCTTTTCGTAGGAATCGTGTTAAAGGACGTGTTTTTGCTACAAACATGTGTATGAACCTTTAATAATAATCCAACATCCCCAAAAAACTTTAAAAGGCTTTCTTTGTGGTGGGAAAAGAAGCTTTGAAATCCTATCAAACTTTTTGACATTTGTGGCTACCCATTATTTGATAGAATGTGTCCAACCATCTTCCCTTTTGAAAAACTAATTGTGATTTTTTCAAGGCTCAAAGTCATTCTTAAACCATCCAAGCGTTGAAAGATTAATTCAAGTTTGGTAAGGTGAAAAACTCTATCACTATAAATTCCAAAATCATTAATGAAAACTCGTAGAAAAAGGCCCAAGAATGGTTCAAAAATCTTGTTCATTAAACATTGAAATGTCTTTAGACCATTACACAAACTAAAAAAATTAATGTGTAACAAAATGTTCCCCATGGAGTGGTGAATGTGATCTTCAATTGATCTTCCAAAGCAATTTTCACTTGGTGGTAGCCCTTGTACCCATCTTCGAATGTGTACATTTTGTGTTTTGCTACATCTTCCAATTTTTTTTCATAAAATGACAAAGGGTCACTACTAGAAATTCTAGATTTTGCAATTGTCATTTGCAACTAAATTTCAGTTGCATGCGACACATGCAACTAGAAATTTGTGTAGTTGCATAAGACAAGTTGCATATGACATTCAGTTGCATGCGACACTATGTATGCAACATGTATATATGGTGTTAATATATATGCTCATCCATACATACTAATCCAAATGTAGTTGCACCTTATGTGCAACTCTTCTTGTAATTACAATGTAACGAATAAAAATATGACGTGTTTAAAAATTGGACAACTAGCTTGTGGACACGTGTCACTATTTAATTATTTTTGTGTTTTCAAAATTAAAAATTCATTGGATAATCTCAATCATTAAAATTCCTGCCACTAAGATGATGACACGTGGCACACCATGGAGCATCCATTGAGCATTTGACATGTGTCTTTTAAACACTAATTATATGATGACACGTGGTAAGTAAGGCCCACTTATTTTTTAATTTTAAAATATTAATTAATGAAAATTCAGTCATCCAATTTATGATTAATAAGATGTTGACACGTTTTTACCTAGGTAGGTAGGTAGTTATTTAACTTTATTAGGTAACTGGGTTTATTTAAGTATTAAAGTAGGTTGAACATAGGTAGGTTTAAGATATATAGGTAAGATTAAAATAATTTGATTTTATTTTTAATATTAACCATTTCATGAAGGTCAAGCTTTACTTATTTACTCATCCCCAGTTGCTCATTTCTCCTACTTATATACTAAGCCAAATAGAATTGGAAGCCAAAGGATATGGGTTAAAAAATTCCATTGCAAACTTCATGAACCAATTTAGTTGCACATTAGATGCAACTAATGTACTAGAATATAGCAGCCAGGGGAGGGCTTTGTTGCTTTTGGTCTCAAAAAAAAATTTGAAGCCCTCCTTTTGGCGCATATAACACATTAAGAATTGTCAAAAACAAATAAGAAATGAGAAAGTTATGGCCCCCCAAAGTAAAGGGGGGGAGTCAAAAACTCGGAAAAACAACCAATGAACACTACAAAGGCCGATTCTTAAACACCCACAAAGTTCTTTTTATGTTATTTTTTTGCTACTAAAGTTCCAACATGATTTGTAAAACTTCAGATGATGTTCCTATAACATTTTAAATTGTTTAAAATGAACAAGAAATAGGAAAGTTATGAGGTTTGAAAATAGGAAGGGTAAAAAAAACAGAAAAGAAAAAGTTTGCAACTTGGAAAACTTAGTTTTCTTATTTTTCTTATTTTTTTTCTTGTTAATTTTTCATTATTCCTTTTCTTTTGCAATTCGAAGATGATTGTATAATATTTTTAATAATTATTTTAAGCTATATAATAATGTTAAAATTATATTTTCATTATATATATATTTATATATATATGATTATCATTATAATTATAATACAAATTTAATTGATAATTATGAATATTTATAACAAATTTTAATATTATCATATTAATTGATTCTGAATAATGTTTTTGTTTGATCAAATTTACGTTTTCTGAAAAAGATTCCAAATAAAATAAAATAAAATATTTTTGTTTGCCAAAAAAATATTTAAATATATTTGACAAATAAAATTTAAAACTTGTAATATGTATTTAAACCATGGTTTGGTTTAACTTAATTTAGTTTAGCCATAAATATTTTAGCCTAACTTAATTTAGCCATAATTATTATATTATAATCTATTTTAGCCATAATTATTTTAGCCATAATTATTTTTGCCTAATTGAATTTAGCGATAGTTAATTTAACATAGTTTAATTTGGCCATAATTATTTTAGCCTAATTTAATTTAGCCATAAATATTTTTGCCTAATAAATTTAACCATGGTTAATTTTAGCCATAATTATTTTGCTTCATTTAGTTTAACCATGGTTATTTTAACTTTGGTTAGTTTAGGTTAGCCTAAGTTAGCATGGGGTTAACCCTAGTACTAAAAGCACATAATATTATTATACATAGCCTATGTAAATATATTAAGTATAATAATTTAAATATGTTGGTTAGGATGAATTCCAATGGTCATGTATTTTTTGCCGCAATAATTTTTTGCATGTGATTTTATTAACTAAGGCCTACTTAATATCATTGGGTAAGCCCCATCTTCTTTTAATACCACATGGAAATCCATAATGGTGGAAACTATCATTATAATGATTGCAACATTATTAATTAATCCTTCTAACTTAATAACTCATTTGTTAGCCATTTAAAAAGTTATTGAAGGCGGCCTTTCAATTTTCAACCCTAAGTACCTCATTGCAAAAATTATCATCACATTGACTCTTACCCCTCCATCCACCAACACTCCATGTTACATTGATGCATTACATTGCACATCAATGATTGGATCACATTCACATTCAACTACTATGGCATTCAAAGGTGTGGGTACCTTTGGGACTTTAGGTGTTGATAACCCTTTCTTTAATTCCCTTTGAACTAATGGCACCATTGCCACCAACTGTCCAATGGTGATGTCTGCCTTCTATGATCCCACATCCTTCACCACTGAATAAGGACTAAAATCTCTAAAAATTAGAAAGTGTTGGAATTTAAACTTCCACCTTCAATTTATTTATTTTTTTGGGTGCTTTCACCATCTTTTTGAACTTCTTAAAACTTGCATCAAGATGAGTAGTGTCTTTGACTGATCGTTTAATTTGGGCCATGACATCAACCACATCTTTAAAAATTTTGAGGCTCTTTTTCAAATTCATCAAAACCTTTTCTTACCTTTCATTCATTGGTTTAATTAAATGTATTTGAACTTTGCCTTTCTCCACTGTAGAAAACCTTCGAATAGAAGAACCCACATTTTCTTTGGTAGGCAAGGTATGCAAGTTTGGACATTCTTTTGAATAATGTCCCATTTCTTTACACTTGTAACATAAAATTGTTAATAAGTACTTTTCCACATTTTTGTTTTTATTAATCTTCGGTTGCAATAAATGGAGGTTCAACTAGTTCATTTGAATAATCATTTGTTCCATAGTCGATCCATGTGAAAGTTTATTTCTAGATGCTTTCGCGGCTTTAGTTTGTTGAAAATTGAACTACCTTTGCCATGGATTTCACAATTGGTTGTGGAACTTCTTCCATGTTTTTTTCCTCTTCGACCACCTCCACCACTTAATCAAACATCTTCGTTTGTTCATATTTCACTTATTGTTGTAGCTTTGACAACAAACCAATGGTGAAATGTTCTAGCACCAATGCATTGATTCTAGCGAAAAATGGATTAATTCCTTTGTGACCTTGTGCCCTGAGACACCCCTGGAGTTTATTCTACAATGTCATTGTGCTCTCCTTATACTCTTTCACTGATTTTGAACCCCCCTGCTTTAGTTCATTTAGTTCAAGTATTAAGTTTTGGTAAACATTCTTTATTAGGGCCTTAGTTATGTAATTCCATGATCCCTTTAATTCTTCTATCTATCGTTCAAATTAATGTGATGTTGTACCTTCTAAGAATTCAAGAAAAAAATTAAGCCATTCTATAGTTGTTCTAAACCTTATATTAATACAAGTTCTTTTATATTCCTTTAAAAATACTTCAGGGTTTTCACCTTTACTTCCCCTAAAAACTGGAATAACCATGTTGATTTTTATTTATTTATTAAGAAGATTAAAAAAAACACCAAATTAATTAATCTCTTTTGACCAACTATCATTTAACTTTCACAATTTTTTTTCATGAATTGGAAAACTCCTAATGGCTCGAATTGCATTCATAATAAAATTTTCCTTATTTTCTCGATGCAAATTTTTAAAAGGACTAGACATCTTTAACCTTGCAATTATCCTATTTAAATGCTTGGATTGGAAGACAACATTTATAAGATCACGTCCATCACAAGTATCAATGATGTTTCCATTCCACATGACATGCAAGTTATTGGTTATGGCATAGTTTAAAATTACATTTTTTTTTAAAAGCTAGATGAGTAAATGTCGTTATGGTGTGATCACCCTTTGGCCTTGCTTCAAAGGTTTAAGGTCACATATTGAAGTCCAGATTCTTCCCGTTGTTTATGTAGTTGTGACACTATCACCCTTGCTTCACCCACATTTCTAGATTCTTCAATAGGTCTTTCAATAAGTTTTTCAATAGGTGAACTTGGCCTAACAACTCTTAATGTTAGTGATGGGGTTTGTAGTCTATCTTCTGGAAACCATGTGCAAGGGGAATTAAAAGCCTCTCCTAACATTGACATTAATGTTTTATTTAAAACACTAATCCTAAAAATAAAACATATATTGCTTTTCAAAAACCTACAAAAAAATTTACATCAGAAATTAAAAAGTTTCAAGGTTTCAATAAGGTTTAACAAACATAAATTTATTCATGAACGCATATTAGTTTTTTTTGTAAATTTTCTATCTACATTTTTTCATTTTTAACATTTGCCTTATTTTTTTTCCTTTCTTGCCTGTAGTTTGTCTTTGCAAAACTTTTTAGATTCCCACAAATCCAACTTTAGTTCGTGATTAGGATTACATGTAAAATCCAAAAATAGACTTGGGGTCAAACATAATGATTCGTGTTTATGGTCTTCATGATGTTGCTTTATGCATTCAATTGTCCACCAAACTTGACTTGGTTTGCCTCTCGTAATTTCTATTGTCACAAGCTAAATCTCTTCCACCCATGTTGTCACTTTTATCCATGATTTGGGGATAAACAAATCACCCTACATCTCACGTTTTAAAACAAAATAAATAATTTTTTGTTTCCTACCAAACTTACAATAACAAAATTAAATTCTTCAACACAAAGAACATAGATTCAAATCTCGGTTATGGAACCAAAAGATGTAAATCACAAGTGAGTTTAGGACTAAAACTATGTATGTTTATTACATTGTTATGGAAATTATGTTTTTGTTTGCATAAATGTTTCCTCACCTTTCTATTGTTTATGTATAACTAATATGCCACACCATTCTCCTACCATGGACTTCACATAAACTATACCAAAACCTTTCAAAACAAAAATCTCAATTCTACTGATAATTCTATTTCATGAAGCTTTACATTCATACAACAATTTATGTCTATCAATTGAAAGTGTTTCTAAAGGTCACAAACACATGCATATATATTAACCAAAAGGAAATTAAACAAGAAATTTCCTAAAGCCTACACATCACATGGCTCCCCATGTGATTTCGCATGCATAATAAAATGACAAAGATTTTTCACATAAATTATCATGTGTGAGTCAATGCATCCTAATGTGCTAAATACTTTTCATATGATTTTTCACATAAATTATTATGTGAAAGTCAATGGACCTTAATATGCCAAAGACTTTTCACATGATTTTTCACATGAATTATCATGTGAAAATCAAGCACTATGACCAAATCATAATTAAACTATGAAAATCTATTAATAAATAAATCACTAAATTAACCATTAAATAATTATGTAGCTAATAGTTTAACTACATAAAATGACACGTGTTTATTAATGTTTATGTTAAAACTTAAAATGAAAAAGGTTATTTTGAAAAGGAAGGTTATTTGACCAAAAAACATACTGAGGGTTCTGCATATACATGATAAGAATGTTGACAAATTAACTATTTTTGGTAAAAACATGATTATGGCCAACCCATCTAATTGTCAATTGGATGAAAAAAATTTGTTTGTTTTATTGGAATTTAGTATTTGCTAAGTTTAAACTAATTTCACACTTTTAATGGGAATTGTTTCGATGTGTGAGAAGTTGCAAACTTGGGTTGAATAAATGAAAATGCTAACTTTTTCTCTTCTTGCTTAAAGACATGGAATGATGATGGGAATTCATTTACGGACAATAATACCAAAGTAAAACATTAATTCTATAGCTTGTGTTTTTGTTTTATCTAGTTGCAACTATAATGAACCAAAATGGACATTTTTTTTGGGTACTTAAATTCTCAAGGACATTCTTCCGCCGAAAATGAAGCTATTGTGTTGAGAACCATTATAAAGTATAGTAGTTTCAAAAGATTTTACCTTTTAGAAATTAGGTGACATGATTCATCCTAATTTAATTGGAAAAAAATTCATATTCATCTTTCGACATTTTGTTTTCTCCTCCACCTTCTCAAATGGGCATCTATCCTTGAGCAATTTTATCACCAATTCATAACCCACAAAACTAAATATGAAACTACTTTCTCCAAAAATGGTTATGGCACCCATCATAAGCAAATTCATGCAAATTGTTCAAAACATGACAATGTGATTGCACATTTTTCCTATTTTTGGGGGTTTTTTTTTTCACAAATGTGGATAATATATATGAAAAGCAATATTTGATCAGTTTTGTTTTATGAGGAAAAAATCATTAGATTTCCAAAAAATTGAAAATCATGTTGCACATGACATTTCTTAATTGGTTTTGATTTGGTATTTTTTTTAAAAATGTTTTAAAAAGTTTTTAGAATATGTCATCTTTTAATGTGAGAGCCTTATTGGGTTCCTCATAATTAACGTGATGGTAAAAAATGGAAAAAATAATCATGAAATTTTTTCTTTTACAACAACATGATGATGTACATTAAAATAGATTTATATTCTATTTTTTCCTTGGCTATAACCAATTTATCATAGAGATTTGATATTAAATTAATGGTAAGGCCATTGTGTATAACACATCTTGTTTGTTTTTCAAATTACTTATAGAACCCCCCAAATAGATGGATGCATTCCAATACAACCCATCAAATGGATGGGTTAACTTTAAATTCACACATTGGCATCTAGTAGCTTGGGGCAATAACAAATCTGAAAAAAAAATTTGGCATATAAATCTAATGAACACACCTCATGAAATCATGCCACATTGCATGATTTCCAAAAAGAGACATTGTATTATCATTAATCACATTATCAATGAAACCTTTGACCTATTAATAAAGAAAAATTCATTGAAGTTAATGTCACAAGTCATAAGGTGTTGTGATTATTAATCAAACTTTTTACCATGTGGCATGTCACTTTAACATTGTATGACCATAAGTTGTTATTAATTACCAAAAATTGCAAGATTCAATGGAATTCTTTTATTACATAATTTTGAATGATTAAAATATATAAAAAATAAAAATTTAAAAATTGATATTTGTGTAAAAACCATCAAGTCATGATATTAACCACAGTCGTAAAATATAATGTCACATGATATCACAATGTTCTTTATAACTATGAAGTAATTAGTATGAACATGTAATTATAATTATAATAAAAATAAATAAATTATGATTTTATTAATCAGTTGCAAAACCCAAGATATGTTGTTGTGTTTAAATCCCTACTTTGAAAATAGAATCAAGTTTTTGTAAAAACCTAGTTCAATTTTGATGAAAATCAAGACTTAAGAAAAACCTTCT
>Ga0209208_10011656_pt1 | contig 11240 bp, 5 predicted proteins | sample S1TSphfallax_3_FD_187694 | JGI IMG/M metagenome (GOLD analysis project Ga0209208, IMG submission 187694) | Host-associated microbial communities from peat moss isolated from Minnesota, USA - S1T2_Fd - Sphagnum fallax MG (SPAdes) (version 2) | ecosystem: Host-associated > Plants > Peat moss >...
TATCTATGACATGCTCCCCAACAGTACAACAACCCAATTCACCTTTGTTCCAGGCAAAAACATCCTGATATTGCTCAAGTATGGCCCAGAGTTGCTGCTGCCTTTCTTTCTCTAAATTGGGATCTACTTTAATTCGCTGAGATATATCATTCCACCTTGCATCCCCATTCTTATGACTGGATGGGTGCGATCGTGTAGCAATGGGATGCTCAGACTCACTACTCCCCATCGTTCCAACCTGCAAAAGTGTTGGTACCAACGTAGTGTTCATTGTGCGATACTGCTGTGACGCAAGCTCTGCTGTGCACTTGGTCGCGCGTTCCTTGCGCATGCTCTGCTCCTCATCCGCAACCCACCTTATCCAATCTGCATAATCATCTCCATCCGTGACCTCCTCCTTCATGAAGTTATCCGCCTGTCCTTACAAGATTAGTTGCAGAATCTCCGGCGGTCCTTCTGCCTCAATCAACTTTGCCAATTCATCCCCCCCAAACTCATCTTCTGATTCATACTGCTTTACCAGGTCAGCAAATACTTCACCGTATTCACTGCCTTCAGTGCCCGAATCGGTGTCTGATGAGATTGCAGCATCTACGTGCTCCTGTTCTGCAATTCGGTCACACTTATCCCCAAGGGGTGAGCTTTGCCAGAAAGTTGTAGGTTCTGGCATCATGTTTGCCGATTCGACCCTTTGCAGTAGATTCACCATTGTCAGAGGTAGCACTTCCACATTGGCACCTGGTCCATGCCTCACCTGGATGAGGCCGCGCTCCACATCCACAATCGCGCCTATCTTCATGAGGAAATCCAAACCCAACAGCACATCATAGCTATCCGTGTCCACGACCATAAATGTCATGGCACACTGGACTCTCCCGACTTCCACCGGCACCTCATCAATCCTGCCGAGAGCCTGAGTGATGACGCCCGACGCTATTTTGTAGGTCTCCGATCCAGTGACCAGGTGCATCATTCCTAATTCCCGCACGACAGCCGTTGCCATGACTGTCATTGAGGCCCCTGTGTCCACTAGTCCTTCAACAATGTAATTATTAACCTCTACAAGCAGATGTAGAGTTTTACTCCGATGGCTTTTGTTGATGCATACCCGCCTCAAGGCAGGCACTGCAGATACCATTGACACTAGACTTTCATTCATTTCCGAATCCCTCCTCCTTCGAGCCAATTTTACTAAGCTTTCCAAATGCTCCAGCTCCCCTGGAACAAGCAGAATGGTTTCCATCGGTGAAAGCGAAACCTTGCCTTTTATAAAGTGAGAAAGGATCTTGGATCTGACTGTAACATCTCAGCCAGCACCAAGTCCATCTCCCACAGTTTGAGGGGTCGGAACCTCCCCTCATGTTTCCACCTCAACAGGCACTCTCTTTCTGGGCACCCTTGTGTGAGAGAAAATGCTTTCACTCCCACAAAATTTATTCAATTGTCGCAGGATTGCCTCTTCGTCATTGACCAATACTTCCAAGTAGTTAGCTGCTCCAGAAGGCGATTTTTCATCCTTCGGCTTCTTCCAACATCTATCTTCGGAATGTCCCAGACCCGTGCAGTAGTTGCACTTGATCCCGCAATTTTCTGTCCGATGTGGCATCCCGCACTTTGCACATTTCGGCCGTGCTTCGTTTAGCCTTGGACAGGCGGTGGACAAGTGATTTCCCCCTTTGCACATCTGACACCCTCCGTTGATTGTGGAAGAAGATGATGCCTCCTTGTTCACAACTCCCTTGAACAGATTGATCAAAGTCTCATTTAACGTCGAGACCTGCTTCTCCATAATGTTTTCCTCGGTCACCTCTTCCCTTTCCTCCTTGAATGGCTCCAGTGGCGTCTCACCGAGCTCGCCCAACACTCTTTCGACCTCAACTGCAGCATCCACTAGTTCTTCGATGTCTGCGAATGCCCTAACCATACACAGTTTACGTATCTCAGGCCTCAGTCTGGCCAAGAAACGCCTGCGCTGCTCGACATCCGGAATTTGTCCCTTTCGAAACAGCCTATCCAGCCGTTCGAAATACTTCCTCACACGTTCCTTGGGCTCTTGCTTGACGGCATCCATCTTCATGCGGATGTCGTCAGCATCAATCCCTCCATATTTCTGAATAATCAAGGTTCGCAACTTAGCCCAATCAGCTGGCGCTGGTTGCAACTTCCGGAACTAGTCTTTAGCCCGGCCCCTCAGGTTCAATTTTGCGATCTTGAAAAGCTTGTATGCGGTGAGATCGTGCACCACCGCAGCCATCGTAAGTCTTTCTGCCCAATCACCTACATCCTCGTACTCCCGTCCCCAGAACAACTCATCCAAGCCTTGCAGACTCGTCATCCTGTAAGGCAAACCACCTCTAATCCAAAATTCTCAACAATCAGATGTTAGTCCAACCGTGGAAGGTGGCTTGCTCACCTTCATAAACTGGTCTCAAAGGAACAGCTGAAAAGACAGAAGGAATGAGAGAGAAGTCCTGCTCATCTGATGATTCTAACTGGAACTGCCAGCTATCTCCCGCATCGCACCATATCCGCCAACATATCAAGCGCGAGCGTGATCCTCCATGCTCTATCCTGAGAACACGATCTCCCGTTTGAAACAGGTCTTCCACTCCTGGTATGTATATTCGGGGAAAATGGTTGGCTGTGGGCATAGAAATGGGTACCCAGATGTCGCCGACCCTTGGTATACTATGCACCTCTTCGGCCGACGATGGCGTCACTCGACGCAAGGTACGACGTGAAAAAATATTGGTGCTGCATTCGGGAGGTTGAGACCCATCCACTTGGTCCATTCCTCGCCTTCACCCACACTTCTGCCCTTGTATGGAAACCACTGTGCACAATCTCAACTGCGATGTCCCCAACGCGGGCTGCTTCCGGATCGCATCCGACAATGGTCACTATACCAAAGCCTTCTAAGTGCAAAACTACGGCACCCCTGGTTGGTGCTCCCTGTCTGGTGTAAAAATCAAAAGACAGGAGAAGTCTTTCCTCACGGGTTACCCGGGTTAATAGCTCGGGCGACACCTCCTCAGGGCTTGACGATGACATGTTTGCTCATTTGACATTTCATACACTCTCTCAGGTTAGTCCTAGAACTACCAGATCTCAACGGCTCTGATACCAAAAAGGAGGACCTACAAATCCTCACAATGTGACTGACGTTCCAACATGCTTGGACTCAGACGAGTCCTTCCTTTCACCGAAACAAGTAACCACTCTGATCAGCTTCGGCAGAGTCTCTTCCCTTACACTCTGATCATTGCCAGACGGGGACCTCATGCACTCCTATTCCACTGAAATGTCTGCAGGAGCAAGAGCTTCCAGCTTTACTCACACAGTCTGCGACACACAAATGCACACCACCTCCACAGAATCCAACCCATTCAAGACAGAACCACAACAACAAAGCCTCCGAGTCTGCCCTTTGTCCCTGAGCTTTTAGTCATATTAACAAAAATGAATGAGTAGAACTTGTCTGCTCTTACAATGTACATTCCTAGAGTCCTGCAGTACCCTGAAAGAAAACCAAAAACAGTCCCTCTCGATCCTCACATGCTAATTCCCTCGAGAGATTGCTAGCCTGAAACTACCAGATCAGCGCAGCGGAAGAAGATCAGACATCAGTTTCAACACCTATCCTGCTACCTCCAGAGAGTGCTCTCCTAACTAGTCTCACGGTTCCAACTTAAAGGATCATCCCCCCTGCACCAAAACTTCCCATTCAAGCTTTCATTCTCCGTTACAAAACCTTAGCCGCCCAGATCATAACTCCGCCGCCTTCATCACTCCCTCATTTTTGGCGGATATAATTGCTTAAACCCTTCAGCAAAAGATCAGCACCAGAAGCAGAAACCCAGTGACCAACCAAGTGGGTGTTCGATCTCCCCACAACCGGTCACAGAGGAACAATCATGACCAATTCCTACATCAAGACTTGTGGAAGAGAAGAAGTTGTAGCAACTTGTAAGTAGTGGAGAAGAGTTTCTTCAAGAACTCTTTGAAGAGAGACTTGTTTCCAGCATTATTCTTCAATGCCCAAAATTAGAAACAAAAACCATGATGAAGCGAAAAGGTAAAGCACCTATAGAAGAACAAGTTGAAAAATTGTTAAGAAGAAACTAGTGTCTAAAGTGAAGGAGAGCCAAAAGATGTTACAGTGGATGAAAATGGACTCCAACGAACCCAAATGGGCTAGACGAGTTGGTTTGGAAAACATGTTCAACATGTAGTGGACAACACCAAAAGAAAACATGTTGTGAAACTTCTTATGAACTTGGGAGGCAATGGAGGATGGAAAAATTCTTAGGCGAGTACATGGTGAAGAAATTCTCATTAATTAGGTATTTATACATGAGCAACTTGGAATTTCCAACGAAGGAGCAGTAAATGTTGCTAATGCAACTTTTGAGGATGCCAAAATTGCCTTAAAAAGAATTGTAGGTCCACATGTTTTTGTTGAGAATGAACAGTGGAATGTAATGTGCATGAAAGAGGAATTTCATGTGAGATTTGTAACCATTTTGTAAATTATTTTTCAAATAAAGAAGTTAGTTTATTTCAACAATCGGATTGCTATCACTTTTGACCTAATCAATAGGGAGCAACATGTTAATTGGTGTTCCATAATGTTGACCTAGTTACTGGTTGAATTAACTTATTGGACCAAACATTAGAAAATAATAGCATCTAACCTAATTTCTAGCAAAACCAAAGTAGATAATTGTTATTTAGGGCTTATTTCAAACATTCTTTTTAGGAAGTGGTTCCCTTAATCCGAGGTGCCTTCACCAAGAACAACAACCCAAAAAAAACACGTATCACTAACCAGCCAAGAATGCCAAGTTGTACAACAGTGACAAGTTTCACTTGAACTTATTACCAAGGAACAATTCTTGAAAGAGAGAATGCTCGGCTCTAACATCACCCTTACCAACATGTCAATTTCATCGACTGAAGACGCATATAAAACCGCCTACACCAAACGATAAGTTAAATCTTGAACCTGTTACCTCACCTTTCAGAAAACAAATCTAGGACTATTTTTGGATCATCGGTTAATGATTCAAAGGAGGATGAGGAGTGAACCTATTCATATGAGATTAGAGGTGGAGGAGGAAATGAGCTTGATGCAACAACTACACAAGGCAACATTGAAGAAGAACTTGAACCCAATCTAAATTAAGTAATTGACAACATCCAAGTTGAACATGTTGTGTTTGTTGAACCTATAGTTTCCATTACAGAACTTGTGGCTATATCTACAAAATCATCTCAACTTGTTTGGCTTATAGTTGAACCTGTATAAATAGAGCATCCATAATTTTTTTGATTTCAATCTATCCCAGTTTCTAGTCATTCCACAAAAACTCTGAGACAGATTAGCATGTTTTTAAAGCAAGTTGTTCACAATTCCACAACCTGGTCAAAGACATTACAAGAACTTTTAAACCTTATAGTTGAATTTGAGCAAGTGTGAACCATATCAACATAGCCATGTCCAATAGTCTCAATTTTTAAAAGTTGCATCAGGGATATTTGAGTGTGGTAAGGTTATTAGGGGTTTTTAGCAACTTCATGTCAAAATAAGGAATGATGAATGCGCATGGTTTTGTGTGTGTGTGTGGGGGGGGTTGCTTTTTTTTTTGAAATATGATATTGGTGAATAAGGTGTTGGGTTAGTTCTTTTTTCAATAAAAAGTTAATAACCATAACATTAGAATTTTAGTTGCATAATTAGGGGTGAGAAATCTTTAGAAGGTTGGGGGTAGAAGTAGACACCAAAATTCATGGTGTGCAGCAAAACATTGGTTTTGGTTTAATATTTAATGAGTAGCAAGGATGTTTGAGATTCATGAAGTAATTGAGGGGGTGTCAATGAAAGGTCCAATAGAGATAGAACAATCTTCGAGCCTTATAAGCATAAGATTAATTCGAAACAACTTAACAATCAAATAAACAGGGTGATGGGGTGGCAATAGCAAAATGAGTTTCATAATGAATGAAACATTTATTTGGATTATGGACAAGCTCAACGAGGAGCTGCAATTACATGTTGAGTCCTAGGTTATGCCATAATGATAGTTCATAACTACAAAAAATCTAGGATGCGTTGAATGGTGCGAACTAGGTAATTTGCCTTGTTATTAAAAGGCAATAGATAAATCAGACCGTGCAACCAACAATAGTGTCCAATGCCGAGAATTGAAGACCATACGAAGATGGAGGTGTCTTCAATCTCGTAACAACCTTCATAGACGGTTTAGGCTCATCACTAGCAGGGTTGACTTATAACAAAATCACCAGGGAATGATAGTTTGGAGAAATGTGATAGTACCAAGCTTAAGGGGGATTAATTTCAAAACGAGCGCACACCTTTCGCAATTCGGGGTTTTTGTCATAAGGATGTTACATCAACGTCAAATCTAAAAATGATTTTGAAGCCAGTTTTTGATTCACTTGTGCAGCTTGACGCCTGTAAAACATGGCCATATGCAATGCCATAATTTCAAGGAAAGGAAAAAAAAATCTTCATTCAAAATCAAATCAACAATGAATGTGTGAAGGACTTGTTACATTGAGATGCATGGTTGTAATTTATAGGTCAAGGAAAAGGAAGGAAATGCGTAAGTAATAGTTTATAACCATTGTAAAGTAAAACCTTAAGATCAAAGGAAAAAATGAAGGTATAAGTAAAATTTCTTGGGAAGAAAGTGGGAAGAGGTGAAAAGGTGCTTCTCCTTCTCCTTCCATTGGCCACCAAGCATTGGAACCTTCCATTGGCTACAGAATTGGGATCTTCCTGCACCTCCTTCCTTCTTTTTAAAAGGACGAATTTGGATCATTTAGGGCTCTTTCTTTCCAGACATAATTTTCGACTCAAATCTTAAGAAGACTTTATTTCCACAACCTTTTTTGGTAGGAGAAGAATTATTAGTCTTTGGTAGATGGTAGAAAAAAGGAAAGTAGATTGGACGGTTGTAATAGTTTTGAAAGAATGGAAATGAATAGGGATAGTGTTGGGAACTTGAAATCTTAGAGAAAGTTTACAACCCTCTTGGGTTTGATAGCAAAACTCATTATTGGTTTAGCTATAGATCTTAGGATTTGGTAGGAAGGTGTGCCTTGTAGTTAACTTTCTAATGAGCTAAAATAAGCCAAATTTGAATAATACATGTGTTAAAAATAATATTTTAAATGACTGGTGGTTTATAGCCAAGTTGAACTTCCTACCTTCGTAAAACCCTCTTGGGTTTGGTAGCATTACTTATTATTGGTTTAGTTGCAAAACTTTGGATTTGGTAGGAAAGTGCGCCTTGTAGTTAACTTTCTAATGAGCTAAGGCAAGCCAGATTTGAATAATACATGTGTTAGGAATAATATTTCAAGTGATTGGTGGTCTACAGCCAAGTTCAACATGGTGTTAAACCCTTAAAAGTTGGTTTAAATGAATGATAATTTAACATATAATTCTAGGATTTGGATTGTTTGAACTTGGAAAATATATCTATCAATTTTAAATCGTAAATGATGCATAGGAGGCAAGTTACTTGGTTTCAACTACAAATACAATTTAACATTTAAAAATACACTTACATTTTTCCTTCATCAGTAGCATATGTACTTTCAAATATAGTCATCTCATAAAATCGGGAGTAGAAGGACAAAAAATCACCTCACAACAAGTTTAAAAAAACATGTTTGAAATCCATAACCACCTACAAACCTATAGCCTAGAGATAGAAATAATGCAAAAACTTTGAAGAACTGTGACAAAGAACTGGTCATAGTCAAAGGACAAAAAAACATGTCCAACAAGTTGAATGAGGCAGAATAGGCTACTAGGAAAAGTGAGAACATGTAACAAGAGTATGCTAATCTCAACCAACTCAACTAAAAGACCCATAATGATTTGAATCATCTCCAATCTTATTTGGAATGAATGACGCAAAATTATGCCAAAATGGAAGAGTCAAATTTGGAACAACATGGTATCATAATTGGTTTGGAACAAACCTATCAAGATCTTAGGGAACAACATGTAGCTGCCCACATAAAATTTGATAGGGGAAAGCAAAGTCTTGTTGATCAAAATCAAAACTAAAAGGGTCACTTGAAACAACCAAGGTACAATTGAACAAACCTAACCCCATTTTACATGTTAAAATGAACAACAGGTTAAAGGAGTTTGAAGAATTATTGTTAGACAATATTTTACTCAAAGTGCAAAATCAAACCTTGGGAAACAAAAACCCCAAATGGAGGGAGTGGTGGCAAAGTATTCAAAAGTTCATAGAAAAGCAAACTCAGGATAATATGGAGTTAGTTTTCTTTGATGAACAAAGTTATCAACTTGAGCTCCAAGCTTATCAAACCATTTTCCTTGATTTCAAATATGAACCCTTGAGTTTTATATTTATGGAAATTAGAACCAGTAGTAGAGTTCCAGTAATGTCATATGTGGTATAACCTGTTACTAAACCAATTAGTCCTTTAAAAGGCGGAATAAGTTTAGAAATCATACCCTTGCTTATTCAAACTTTTACCATACCTATTTTAGTGACCATTATTGTTAATTAACATGTAGAAGGTAGTGAGAGATCTAATAAAGAACATGTTGAACATGTTAACCTTTCATTCAACATACTAGATAATAGATTAGAATCTTTGGAATTCATATCTACTAGTGTACCTCTGACCCCACATTAAATAGGTATAAATTAGGAGGTTACTTTAATTTCAAGTACCTCGCATGTTTTGGAGGTATTTACAACACCCATAACGACCTTTGAAGATACACATGATCAACATAAGATTATAGTGCCAACCGGTCTTCAAATTTTAAGTCAAGTGGAACTTTTGGAGGTAGCATGACGCACCGCCAAGCTCCTTGATAAACTCAACTATGAGTCCAAATGTGAAAACAACGAGAAGATAAAGAATTGGGGTATGTTCCTTGGTTCATAACACTTTGAAGGTAAAGGGGCATGCTAAAGCTCTGAGATTGACGCACTCCCAACTCCTTGAAAGACTCAAAAGTGAGTCCAAGTACAAGACAACGGAAGGGGGAGGAGTCGAGGCACGCTCCCTAGTTCACAACACTTTGAAGGGTAGAGGGGCGTGTTGGAGCTCCAGGATGGGACTAGGAAGAGTTGACAAGCTTCACTCACTCACATGGGCCTGCACACAACCCACACAAGGTGGTTAGTGCATAGTTGGAGCACCTTTGGTGTTAGGACGAGCCACGGGTAACATGGACACACAAGACTCACCACGGCCCGAACTTGGGGGAAGCCACCACCTTCCCCCTTATAGTATACTCTGCACCTCTCCACGGGGCCTACATTTAAATGGTTTTTCTTTCTCGGGACTCCTAAGTGGGAGTCCCGAAATCGCACCAACTAGGATTCCCGTGACTTTGAAGCCCCATAACTTTACGAACAGACCTTGGATCGAGGTGTGGTTTAAAGAAAAGTTGTAGCTCTTGTCAAGAGCTTTCCAATGGTATGTCACAAGTTGTCTGCAGCTAAGTAAATCGGGTCGATTCCTAACTTTTTATGGTCGGGAGTCAAATTGGCAGTTTGACTCTCGGCCCTTCTTTTGGCCATAACTTGTGTTTCAAATGTTCAAATGAGCAATGCAAGCCATTTTAGACATTTACGTTCCAAAAGCTTTCCAATGATATAAAAAATGTCACAATCCATTAAATTTTGACTGTTGAAATCGCTTTCTGAAGTTTCGAGACTCCATCGATACTCCATCTCCCAAAGTGGGAGTTGCCTTGGGAGTGTGAGGGTTCATTCCCTCACTTTCTTAAACTCCCGGGAGTATGTGATGTGACTCTCGGGCTCCTCTTGTCCCGCAACCTTGCAACCCCTTTTCGCCTTGGTCGCAAGCCCAAGGCCAAGGTTGCGACAGAGATGGGGATTAAGATGAAGGAAAATTGGATCAATTATTCACATGGACTTGCACAAACCAAACAACAAGTTGGTTAGTGCATAGTTGGAGCACTTTTGGTGCATCAATGAGACACAACCAAACATGGACTCATAAGACTCACCAGAACCCAAACTTGGGGGAAGCCACCATCTTCCCCCCTAAATTGTCTAAAACAAAGTTATAGCCTTCGTTGAGAGCTTTCCAATGATATGTGGCACGCCACTTGCACGCAAGTAAATCATGGCAATTATCGACTTTTAGTGGTTGGGAGTTAAATTGGAAATTTGACTCCCAGCCCTTCTTTGGCCATAACTTATGTTTTAAATACCCAAATGGGTTATACAAGCCCATTTTAGACTCTACGTTCCAAGAGCTTTCCAATGATATAAGGAACTTTTTTGTTTAATGTGTTTTGACCTCTACAATTGCCCTTTAAAAATTTGGGAGTCAATTGGGATTCCAACTCCCAAAGTTAAAGGTCACTTGGGAGTGTGAGGGTTCATTCCTTCACACTCTCCTACACTCTTGGGAGCATGAAATGTGACTCCCAGGCTTCATTTTTGGCCTGCACCTTTGTAAGCCCTTGCCTTGGTCACGAGCCCAAGGCTAAGGTTGCAACACAATAGGTGCTGAACCTATTGAGGATGTCATCAATCAACCAATTATAGAAAGCTAATCTAACCTAGGACTTTGAGCTAACATTTCAAGGACAAATTGTAGATTTCAAAAGGGGATAATGTTACCTAAATTTAGTAACATGTGACTTAATAGGCTGATAGTGTAAACAAGTTGTTAAACCTAACATGTAATATTGATCTAACTAGTTACTAAACCTAGTAGGTAATGTTATTGGGTTTGAGATGATAGGTTGACAAGTTAATCAATAGGTGATTTGTAGAACTTATACTTGACAAAATTAGTAGTTGAACATGTAGTTAATTAAGGAGGGTACATTTTAAAAACAAATTGGATTGTTAGTTTAAATACGAGCTAATGATCGTTTATGATGGTCAATCATAATTGTTGTATTTTGAAATAGCTAGTATAAGAACTAAGAGGATAGACTTGTTAAGGACTTTGGATTTCATTCATGATTATGTGTTTCACTCTTCAATTATGGAACATGGATCATTTTTTTTTCAGTCTATTTCCTTCAAGCTTGAACAATTTGTGTACATGTTAATTTAAGATTGTAATAGTTTTATTTTTATTTGTGTATTGTATGTACATGTTGTTGAAAAATCCAAAGGTAGATTAACCTTGATGGGATTTTTTTTTTAACTTGTTAACAAAACCCTATT
>Ga0209208_10011657_pt1 | contig 11238 bp, 10 predicted proteins | sample S1TSphfallax_3_FD_187694 | JGI IMG/M metagenome (GOLD analysis project Ga0209208, IMG submission 187694) | Host-associated microbial communities from peat moss isolated from Minnesota, USA - S1T2_Fd - Sphagnum fallax MG (SPAdes) (version 2) | ecosystem: Host-associated > Plants > Peat moss >...
CACATACTGTTGGAAAGCTCTCGACGAGAGCTACAACTTTGCTTCAGATCGCACTTCGATCCGATGTCTTCTCGCAAAGTTATGGGGCTCCAAAGTCCCGGGAGTCCCAGTTGGCAAGATTTCGTGACTCCCACGCGGGAGTCCCGCGGGAGTCCCGGGAGAGAAAAGCCATTTGGATGTGGGCCCCGTGGAGAGGTCCAAAATATACTATAAAGGGGAAGGTGGTGGCTTCCCCCAAGTCTGGGCCGTGATGAGTCTTGTGTGTTCGTGTTGCCCGTGGCTCGTCCTAGCACCAAAGGTGCTCCAACTATGCATTAACCCCTTTGTGTGGGTTGTGTGCAGGCCCATGTGAGTGAATAAGCTTGTAAATTCTTCCTAGTCCCATCTCGGAGCTCCAACACACCCCTCTACCCCTCAAAGTGTTGTGAGCTAGGGAACGCGTCCCGATTCCTCCTTCTTCCGCTGGGAGGAGTCTTCAACATCATCTTTAAAATAAAATGAAATAGAATTTTTTTAAATGTTTTTACTTGGAAAAAATGTTTAATTTTACAAAATGGGCTACATATAAATAAAATATTTATTTTTTAAAATTTCAAATTAATGAGTCCTTAAAATATACTTATGTATTAACAAATTATGCATGTTATAATCATAATATATCAAAAAATTTAAATGAAATAGGTTTGAAGACCATTTTGACCCTATTAGTTTCAAATGTATTTTCAACCTATTTTTATGATTCCAAAGTTGTTCAAACTTTGTATCCAACTTCCCATAAATTAAATGTAACCTATGTTTTCATATTTCTACTTCAAAATATTTTGAATCTACTTTCTTGTGTCCAATTTCAAAATTATTTCATTTTAAAATTGGATTTTGGATGGATTATTTTTTTGGTCTATTTTACCTTGTTAGGACCTAGGAAGCTTTCTAACCTTGTTAATGTATGTTTTTTTGTTTTTTTTTCATTTTGTCTCGCATTTGTTCCTCACCTTTCTTTTGTTGTTGTTTACTCTTCGCCTTACATGTCTACTGCTTGCTCCTCACCTTACTTCTTGATCCTTGCCTTGTGTTGCTACTATTTGGTCCTTATTTTATGTCGTTGCTTACCTTATGTTGTTATTGTTCATTATTCTCCTTGTATTTTGTTGCTCGTTATTCACCTTGCATTATTGCTATTTGTTCCACACTAAGTATTCATCTCACCCTTCTTTGTGTTATTATTACTCATTATTCGCCTTGCATTTCTATTGTTCACTTTTCGCATTGCATTACTATTGCTCATTCTTTACTTTACATTGTTGTTTTTCGTTCATCACCTTGCATTGTTGCTATTACTTGTTCTTCGCTTTACATTAATGTTGTTCATTCCTCGGCTTGCATTACTAATGCTCTCTCTTCTCCTTACATTGTTGATGTTCATTACTCCTTGCCTTGTGTTGTTGCTAGTAATTATTTATTTGTTGAAGTGATGTATCCCCCCCCTTTCCTACCATGTGCACGTTTTAAAATTTGGAACATGAAATGTCATTTAAGAAAATAATGTAGTTTTTTTAATAGAAATTATCCAAAAGTTTTGTTCTTTTATTTAAGTTTTTGGCTTTTGTTTAGCTTAGTTTTTTTAGTTTTAACTTTTGATTTTTCTTTTTTCAATTTTTGGTTGCAAGGTTATTTTTTTAAAAAATTCAACTACATTCTAACCTTACATTGCACTTCATTTTTGTAAATGTTTTTATAAATTGTAAATGTTTTTATAAATTTTCTTTCTAATAGCTTAGAGGTTTGCCTATTATTGTTTGGTTTTTTTCACCACTTATCTAGTAGAATTTTATTTTACAATTGATGATAGGAAAATCATCCCAAAATGAAAAAAAGGAAGTAATAATGATGAAATATATCTAAATGATGTTGTAATGGAAGAGGAGAGAATGGAAGAAAAGTTTGAAATTCAACCAAGTTTACAAACATAAAAAAAACCATTAATGCATACGAGGGGAAAGAAAAAATGAAATTTGTGTTGAAAAAATTGCATATTCAAATAAAAAAGTGGATACATGATAGCATAAATGCATTATGTTGGCCATTTTATTATGTAAATAACAATAAACTAGGGGATCTTAAGTGTTCACAATTGATGAGATGCATTTTTTATTATGCAAGTCCAATTTTAATAACAAATGCCAAAATAGAAGCAAGGAAAGGTTTGATATTGTATAACAATGCAAATGGAATTATTCTATTAAAAAAACATGTTTATGCAGACCATTGTATGATTGTGAAAATATTTTGAAGAAGTAAACAATTTATTAAATGAACCTTATGAGAAGCAACCTACAAAGAATCTCATGTAAATGGAACCACTATCTTTAATTTTTTTGCCACCAAAGATTCTTACAAAAAAAATGATGTGTAACAAAAGTAGTTTTCAAAAGGTTTAGGTCATGTAATTGTTAAAAACCATTTTCCAATGCATCTTGTTGAAAGCCAATGGTTAAAAATATTTAATTTACATTTATGTCCAAGGGTTGTTTTGCCTTTTAAAAAATAGTTTCAAGAGAAATTTTGTCCGAGTTAATGGAAAAATTTAAACAATTGTATGTCCTACTTGCTTTGGTAGATTATTGTTATTATGTAACAACAAGTTTTGATTTGTGGATGTCAAAAGGGGCTTATGACATTCATGCCCTTGTTATTAATTATTTGGGGTTTGATTGGCAACCAAAACATATTGCAATTGGGTTTTTTCAAGCATCTTATACCTCTAGCCATGCATTAGCCAAAGACTTAACTAAGTTGTTATGCAAGTATGACTCAAGAAAAAAAGTCATTACTTATGCATGATTTAATTTAAATACTATAACTCTGGCCTTAAAGTCTGTTGTAAGTTGTGATGTTTTAAGTTTGGCAAAAAACATTTAGGGTAGTTATTTTGGCCATGCATTCTCTAAGGCATGTTAATATGCTTCCATTGATGAAAAAATATGTAGAGTTTGAAATATATATTTGTCAAAATTGTCCAATTTGAACTATAGAAATTCATAACTTGGCCAAAAAAGTGAAGGAAAGGCAAATAAGAATGGAACAAGGCTGATGCAGATTTCAATCTTCCTTGAAGAAAATTGAACATTCAAGTTAAAACAAGGTTATCATCCACATTTTAATTTTTCCTTATTTATTATTAATTTTGTTAAGATTTGTTACAATGTAAATGATGATCATTTGTTGTTTTTTTTGTAAGTTTGCCAACATAATCATTCTTTTTCAAAAAAGTTTGTAGTCCAAGAATGCTATAATGCTTTGCTATAACATGCAAAATTCAATGAGGATGACAACCATAGTTCCACCCCCTTTGACATGGCATATTTTTCAAATTTTTGTTGATTGTTTCTCCTTATGTTATAATTGCTTGTGTTATAAACCAATCTAGTGGACATTGGTTATTAAATGATGTCCTTCATTTGGCCATTTCCATGAGCTTGAAATTTAAAGAAGAACCAAAAAATGCACCATCTTTTTAGACCCTAATGGAAGAGGATTCTAATGTGGCATTTGAGTTGATTTGTTTGGCTTCCAACATTAGAAAAGAGGTTTGTGGAGTTATAAATAGTTTTCTTTCCTTCTTGAAGAAATTTAACGAAAGAAAAATACATTATATGTTTGCTTTAATGTTGGACACAAGATTTTAAAAAAATTGTTTAGTGTTTTCTTTCATTGGTCATGATCAAGGCATAACAATTATTGAGCAATATGATACAATTTCATTATAACCTATGTTCATGAAATGTTATTACCCCTTGCATCCATCGATAGAATTTAATAATGGTTTTGCTAACAAAAGAGTGGATGATGATAACAATTTGGATATTTTTCAAATGATAACAAGGAGTATTGAACCAACAAAAAAACTTTTTAAGAGAAAACTATTGGTTTGTTGGCATTATCAAGTAGATGTGAAGGAAATCAAGTATCCCTTTCGATGGTGGGAGAAACATGAAGCCATGTTTCTCACATTTGGGTTTTCTGTTCATCAAATTTTAAGGATTGTTGGTTCCCAAATAGAGACTAAAAGGATCTTTTCCTTGGTGGAAATCCTCACTAGTTTGAAAAGATGTCATTTATAATCAATTGAATGATGAAGGTAATAGAGAGAAAAAAAGGTTTGGAGCTGAATGACTAAGGCAACAAATAAAAGAAGGTTAGGAGGGAAAAAAAAAAAATCCTACTTGTGCATTTTGTTTTTTCAATTCCAAGCTTTCTTTCTTTCTCTTTGTGCAAGTTGCCTTTGTTGCATAATACCAAACCTTTTATCTCCTTTTTTCTTGCCTTCATTGTTCAACTCTAGACCCTTTCTTTCTCGTTTTGTGTAAGTCACTTTCATTATTCAACTCGAAACCCTTGTTTTTTTCGCTCTACATGTTGTTCACCTTCATTACTTACTTCTAGACCTTCTCTCTTTGAAAGTCACATTCATCATTCAACTCCAAACTTTTTTTTTTTTGGTAGGTGATGTGTCACCTTCCTCATTCAATTCCAAACCCCCCCTATTTCTATTTGTTTTGTGTGCCTTCATTGTTCAATTCCAAACCCCCGTTTTATATTTGTTTATTTTTGCACCTTCATTGTTTAACTCCAAACCACCCCTCTCTCTATGCAAGGCATTGCTTTGGTTGCTTAGTTTTAAAAGTCCCCCATCCATTTTTTTTTCCTTCCCTAGGTATTGGTTCATTATTAAAGCTTGCCACCTCAAATATTGGAAAACATTTCCCCCTATCTTTTAAGGTCAACTATCATCATCATTCATGGGCATTGTTATTACATTTGTGGTTTGCACATCCCCCTTCACCCAAACTTGTCTCCACTTTTTTTTATATAATTAAACTTTTAGAAGAGTTCGAATGTGTACAACCCCCCCTCCCCCTACCAATGAATTGTAATGCATTATGTTTCATGGAACTTCATGACCCCGCTCCTTCCCAATGCATTGCCTTATCTATGTTGTCATGTTGACATTTGAACCCTTCATCATGTTTGTTTTGTTTATCATTTTGTTCTTTGGAATCGAAGCCCCTTCACACCTTCCCATCTACAAGATGTTACTCCAATTTGGTTTGTTGCAACCTCATTGCAACATGTCCCTTTTGTTGCATTTGAGCTCTTGCCATAGCCTTAGCCTCCATTTAATTATCTAATCCTACATCAAGGTTGACACCTATGTACAATAAAGGATGGGCCTTTAAACTAGCTACAAAATTCTCATGAAACCTATCCTTTATTTCCCATATTGTAGTTATTGTCCAAGCTACATTGAATTTTTCTTTTGCATGTTTTTATGTTATTCATTGAGTTGCCTTCTTAGTTGGGGTGAAGGAATTAGGAACATGTTCCTAATGCTTGATATTGTCATCCATTGTCTATGCATTGAATGGTCAAATCCTTGCACCCCAAACCCATTCTTAATGTTTTTCCTAGATAAAGATTGGTCCAAGGTCTTGTCCACATAGTTTACACTGATTAATTTGCAGTGATTGTTTTTGACCATTGCATTGTCCCTATATTTTTTTAAAGCTATTTTGAAAGGTTTGAAACAACTCATATTTAATGGTTTAAATGCATGAAAAGTGTGAAATGGTAATGTAATAGTGTCCAATCCAAATTCCTATGCTTATTCTATTGTTTTTAATGAAACATGTGACCCACATCCATCTAAAGAATTTAATAGATCTAATTGCATTTTGTAATGCCACCTAGATTGACCTATTTGAAGAATGATATAAATTCTTTGAATAAAAAAGAAGTCATCTATGTTTTCCTTTGCATCACCATGCATGTTCCTTCTTTATAATGCTTGATGTAATTTTCTTTTATCCTATAACCTCTAAATATGTAAAACCTTGGCAAGGAACCTCCTATTGCATTTACAACATAGTTTATAATCAACCATTTCTTGGATTTGGGAATGGTGTTATAAACCTGATGTGAACCCCTTCTTGCCAAAACTTTGGCCCTTGATTGATCTCCTTCCTAAATCCTTATCTCATTTGAGTTCCACATATGATCTTCATTATACTTGTTTTGAATGTATAGGTTTTTCATGGTTTGGTAGAAATAATCACAAGATTGGCTTGTCAAATATTGTTCTTAGTAAACTTGAAGTCCTTCCACAAGTCAAACATTCAACTTTGGATGTCGATGCTTGAACCAATACCACTAGAAGTTCCCAAGAATTCTATTTTTGAAAGGGGTTGATCTAGTCTAAACAAGTTCCACCACCTTCATCTTGAGCTCTCAAAAGGATATGGAAGGTTCACATTATTGTATATCGAATGTCCAAACCACCACTGCTACATCTTCTTCCTCCATGAACACATCTTGTGACCATTATTTCTTTGATCATATCCTATGATTCAAATTATTTGAAAGAGAAATTAAAGAGAAGTTATAAAGGGACATGCCAATGTTTGCTTGTTTTATTTAAAATATTATGTTCATTTTCTACTACATCCATTGTTTTTTCCAAGGATTCAATTATTCATTTGTTTTGTTATTATGGGGTAGAAATTCAAATTTAGGCTTCATGTTTTTTGTGCTTATATTGCAAGGACATCTCTTTATATGTTGTTGGTTGTATTTATTCATTACCCATGAGGTACATTCGATATCATGGCTAAATGTTGCACCTTAGCCCTCTCCAACTAGTTGGTGAAATCCACTTGAGGCATGTAAGAGGTACACACTTCAATCTCATTTACACATCCCAAGAGTCCAAAAAGTTGGTTAAATATGGATATATTAAAAGTGTATGCTTTTGTAATAATTATGTAGCAAAAGAAATGTTTGCATCATTTTCCTTCATTGCCTATTCGTTCGTCTAAAATCACTCCTTCCCTGGGGATAATGCCCCAAACAAGAAAGAAATATTTGAAATCTTATTCACATTGAATGGGGTGTACCGTTCCACTAACAAAATAAAATCTTACCAGAAACCTGATGTTCCACATCAAAGATCTGACAAAATCAATTAAGTTGTTGAAACTCTAATGAAATATGTTTGACAAATTTGTCCTAAAAAATAATGAATTCATTATCCAAAGTAACACTTGGTGAGCATTTCAATATTGGGTGATTATTCTTTGATTATTTTTCCATAACTATTGGTTCTAGGTTTTTGGGGAAAAAAATACAGAATCAAATAACCACCACTCCTAACTATTTCAAAAACCTCACATAATGACATCTGTCACTTGTGGTGACTTTTTATAATAAACATTCATAAACTAACTTTGTATCATCATTTTAAAAGAGGAAAGTATTAAATTATTTTTGGATAAGGAATTGCATAACATTGACATATTTTGATTCTATTAGAGTAAGTGAGTCATGCAAATCGTGACATTTAATAATAATAGGAGGCATAAAACAAACATCTCCTTCCAACTAATCTTCCTTTCTATACAAAGGCTAAACATGCTAAAAAATAATATTAAAATCTTTTTTGAAAAATTGAATGTAAAAAGACAAGGATAAATGATTTTTCTTCATCAGTTATTGTCAAAAAGAGAAGCACATTCCCTAATGAAACAATCTATATCATGCCAAAATGCGCCATCCACCTCCATCGCCATTGAAATAAAATGGTGCCTCTCATGAATTCTTCTATATTTGTGGATTTTAGTAATGGCGTTAAGTTTTGCAACTACACCTCTTGGTCGAATAATGACATTCATAGCCATTATCTTTTGTGTCAAGTTTGTAATTATCACATCGGCAACAAAAACCTAGTCCTTGGGGGTTGACACACTCCTTAATTCCTAGTGAGACGCAAGATGGGTCTAAGTTATTCAGACAAGGAAATTGTGAAGAACTTGGGGCAAGCTCCCAACTTTCAGCACTAAGAGGGGTAGAGGGGCGTGCTAAAGCTCCAAGATGGGACTAGGAGGAGTGACAAGCCTTACTTACTCGAACCTACATCCAACCAACCAACAAGTTGGTTAATTCACTTTCTAGAACACCTTTAGTGCTAGGACAAGCCACGAGCAACTTTGGACTCATAAGACTCACCAGGGCCTGGACCCAGGGGAAGCCACCACCTTCCCCCATATAGTATTCTTTGTGCCTCTCCGCGGCACCCACATCTGAATGGCTTTTTGTCCCAAGAAGGAGTCCCAAAACTATCCCGGTTTGGACTCCCAAGATTTTGCGAGATCATAACTTCTTGCTCAGGCATCTGATTGGGATGAGGTCTAAAGCAAACCTATAGCTCTCCTTGAGAGCTTTTCAACGGTGTGTTGCACTCTACTTGCATGCACCGGGGTCAGGTCGATTCCTGACTTTTAGTGGTTGAGAGTCAAACTGCCAATTTGACTCCCAACCTTTCTTGATGCTTTAACTTATGCTATAAATCTCCAAATGGCCCATGCGAGCCCATTTTCGAAATCTACATTCCGAAAGTTTTCCAATGATATGAAAAACACCTCGATGCAAGGTGTTTGGCCCTTTGCAATCGAACTCTAAAATTTTGGGAGTCCCAAGTCCCCATTTCAGGAGTGTGAGTCTCATCCTCACACTCTTTCAAAGTAGGGTTGTGACAAGGGTCATGTAAAAATTGGCTCATAATGAAGTTCTTGATGTAAAGGTCTACCACCATTCTTTCCATACATCATGTTCACTCTTTTAGGCAAGGGCATACATGACGTTTCTAATGGCATCATGTTTGTTATTTGTTAACCTCCAAACAAACAATGTGCTGGATGCATGCTTAATATGTTTAACCCATGTCCACATTCACACATGAAAAAATTAAATGCTAAAGGCTAAATCAAACTAAAACAAAAACACAACATTGCAATAAAGAAATAATTGCATGCTAATCGGGCAGCTATTTGGCGAAAACCTGGGCAGGTGGGGGCAGCAGGCCATCGTTCGGTGCTGGAATTGTCTCACCAACAAGTGTGCAAGTGGTGGTGGGGGTTAGAGATTGGATTTGGGTCGACTTGGGACGCTCGAGAAGGAATTACATTTGGGTCTACTTGGGATGCTCTTGGATTTTGAGAAGTGACAACAATTGCCGAAGGTTTCTGCCAAGCCAAAAATTCTTCATTATCATGAATGCAACAAGTGCATGGTCTAAGTCTGTTCTAGACCACAAAAGAGCAGATCCATCACCACATTGAGAGGTGGACGAGGAGGATGTTTTTGCTACGTGTCAGTTTGCACTAGCAATTCCACTTTACACATCAACAACTTTCGCAATACACTGCTCTTCATTCCAGACTACAAGGATTAGAAACAAAGGCGGGACTCAGAGATCACGGCAAATGTAAGCTTTCCTATGTTGTTCCTCTCTATGTACTACCTTCTTATAACAATACGTGTGTTTTGTTTCTTGAAAAATCTCGACCTGATTTGATTACAGTTATATCGTCCTAGTCAAATCGAAAGGCTGGATACAATCTGTGCAAAATGCAATACCTCATCTTGGCTTCTATGTGATCAGAGTTCACCATTTGACAAGAAGTTTTTCTGCAGTCTCTGGAGGGTCACACAAAGAAACAATGGCAGGAGTTCTTTAAGATCCTTCGCAATGTTGGGATCATAGATCAGAGAAGGTAAGTGAACATCAAACCTGTCAGAGTTCACATGTCAATGGAGCCATACCTCTTGTTGGTGTCAATCTTTTTTCTTTGTTGGTTGTTGCTATCCCGCCCTGGTCTAAACTGGGTAGAATTTCTTTTCAGGTCCTTTGCACTGGTGGAGTAGTAGTTTTGGGCTGGAGAAAGTAGGTCAATGCAATATGCTAATGGAGAAGGTCACTGCACCTTTCTCTGTTCTTATGATACCATTTATTCCCAGGATGTGGAGAATACATGGCTGATCAGCTTGATCTGAATTTCTGGTCATTGACAAATGAAAGGTATCCAGATTTGGGAAACACATGGGAAGCACTTTGGGTTGAGGGCCTACAAAACTCACCATGGGCGGTAGCACAGATAGCTGCGAAGGCACCAGGTATAGTGCAATTCAACATATTTGCATGCAATCGGAAGCTTACAAAAGATGTGAAAGATGGGCAATTGGAGAAGGTGATGCAATTTTTCCAACAAATGCGACAACAAGGAGTGAGTCCTAACAAATTCACTTTTATTCAGGTGATTAAGGCATGTGCTGCTTTAGGAACATTTGAAGATGGTAGGGTTGTTCATAAACAGCTCATTCAAACTAGTTATGAGTTTGATCTCTTTGTGGGGAGTAGCTTAGTGGACATGTATGCAAAATGTGGGAGCATTGAGGATGCTTGGAGAGTGTTCAACAAGATGCCATCTCAAAATGTGGTCACTTGGAGCTCCATGATATTGGGACATGTGAAATGTGGACAAGGGCAGAAGGCACGTGGACTATTTGAACAAATGCAACAGGAAGGTGTGCAACTAGACTCTGTTACTTTTCTCGGGGTGCTGAAAGCATGTGCCAGCATGGTTGTAATTGAAGAGGGTAGGTGTGTTCATCAGGACATAATTCAAAGTGGTTTGGAATCTGATGTCTTTATGGGGAGTAGCTTAGTTAACATGTATGCAAAGTGTGGGAGCATGTAGGATGCTTGGAGAGTGTTCAACAAGATGCCATCCCGAACTGTGGTCACTTGGAATGCCATACTTGGAGGATGTACCATGAATGGGCATGGTAAGGAAGCTCTGAAATATTTTGAACAGATGTGCGCAAAAGGTGTACAGCCAAACGACACCACTTTTCTTTCCCTTCCGTCAGCTTGTCCCCATGCAGGTTTGGTTGATGAAGGCATGCACTGTTACGCTTCAATGGTCACTCACTATATGATTTCTGCAAAGTTGGAACATTACACCTATATGGTCGACCTTCTTGGCCATGCTGGCCATCTACAGGAGCTAGAGAATATGGTCATTGCAATGCCCTGGAAACCACATGTGGCTGCATGGATGGCTTTACTTGGTGCTTGCAGAATTCATGGTAATGTGGAGATGGGAGAATGTGTTGCCAGAGGAAGGTGTGTGACCATTTTGTGGGACTGCTGAATATATGTGCCAATGTCCTTGCATTTGAAGTGTGCAGGTGGGCTCATTATCGGATCATTCAATGTTGATGGGATTTAGGTGCCTTAGTGGGCAGTAGTTTGGTTGACATGTATGCAGGATGTGGGAATTTTGGAGGATGCTTGGAGATTTTTCAACAAGATGGCATCTCAAGATGTGGTCACTTGTAAGGCCA
>Ga0209208_10011658_pt1 | contig 11237 bp, 3 predicted proteins | sample S1TSphfallax_3_FD_187694 | JGI IMG/M metagenome (GOLD analysis project Ga0209208, IMG submission 187694) | Host-associated microbial communities from peat moss isolated from Minnesota, USA - S1T2_Fd - Sphagnum fallax MG (SPAdes) (version 2) | ecosystem: Host-associated > Plants > Peat moss >...
CCCCCCCGCGGCCCCGCCCTTTGGCACACCCAGTCTTGGAATTGTAGGGTAATGCCTGAGGGCTGGGGCATTGCACCATGTTAAAAATTGATGGATATTGGATATTTGTAGATTTTTCCATTTTCCATTTGTTTCTTGTGATACCTGGCGAGTACATATCATCTGGGTTCACGGCAAAACAAAGTGAAAATCGAGGTGGCTCAGTTCCGAAAATGGAATGCTTGTGAGTGTTTCGTTTTCTGAAATGCCCCCCAATCTTCTTCTCTGTATGGGTGTGTACAGCTTGCTGTAAAGAAAGTCCTTAGTTGTGTGGTGCGAAATTGGATTTCCAGAAGGGCGGGCTTGAATTCAGGAGCAAGCGAAAGTAATGGCTAAAATGAAAAAGCAAACGACAGCTACTTGACACGCATGGGCTGGCTGGGCCCGACACTTTTTTGCCGAGAGTGAGATCATCATCATCATCATCCAGCCTTCAACTCCAGGAATTGCACTGGCGTCAGCATCATCCAAATTTCAAACCCTGGTGGTGTATGTGAACAAACGAAATGAAAGTTGGAAAGTCCCACAAAACAAAACAAAAGGAAAGTTGGAAAGTCACTCCCCGGCAGCTCTCAAGGAGTCAAAGATCTGAATAGAAAAAATAAATAGTACCCACTAGGGCAGGACGCGCAGAACACAACGTAGGAAAAGGAACAAGACGCTGCTGGAAAACAAGGATTTAACCCTATGACACAGTCGTCCTCGTGAAGAGGAGGAGCGGAGGGAGAGAATGCTTCTTCCGCGAAGAGCTTGTGTGACTGGCGGCGCTCTTCTTCTGCTGCTGCTGCAAGTTTGTGTTGTAATTCAGTTCAAATGATTGAATTGCCTTTTTTCGGGGGGGGTGTGTGGCGGAGAAGCAACAGAAGCCGCCAATACTTCCTTCTTCCACCACATCCATAGCAAGAAAGAAAGAGTTCCTCCGACACCACCACCAAAACACAAGAGACCCTGAGTTTCCGGATTCCATTAGTAGGGTTGTAATTGAATTGAACAGCAAGAAGCCCAACAAAGACAGATTTTTACTACAAATTTTGGGACGGATCCATTGCTCGCCACGTAAATAAAATCCTTACACCTCTCTCCTTCAGCAGTGAAGATTCTCCTCCTCCTCCTCCTCCTCCTCCTCCGCTTCTCTTCTGGAGACGATGGCCGTGAACGTGAACGGGAGGGTTTAGGGTTTTAGGACAGGGAAGAAAGCTCTGATGAGCTTGAAGGGCAACGAAAGTGGTTATCCCATTTCATCCATCATAGGTACACATCTTGGATGTGAGAGGGTAGGTATCCGACCTACTCTTGCTCTACATAGTACTAGTGTGTGTGTGCCTTGGGCCCTTGGGCCCAAGTGTGAACTCTAAAAATTTTAGTTTTGAATTTTCAATGACAAACAAAGATGAGTCAAAACTCAAACATCTCTCACTCAAACATCTCTCACACCTCGTTAAGTCTAAATCATCTCCATTACAATGCTACTCATTGATCGCTTTTTAATGATACCAATAGCACAACGGCCCAATTTCCCTAAAAGATTTAGTTTTAATTTTCTTGAATTTTCAACGATAATATTGTTCAATACTCAATAACTCTCACACCATATAAGTCTAAACATTGTGAAACCACCTTGGTGCACCCTTACATCTATGACTTTCCAATGGTGTACCAAGAGTATAGCGAAGGTGGCTTTGATTTGAGAAATCTCAACATGACAAACAAAACAAAAGTGTGTTATATACACAATTATCATGTCATTTATGTAATATCAACAATGGATATTGTATGATAAATTGATCATAGCTAGGCAAAAAAATTAAAATTAAAATCTATTTTAATATACATCATCACATTTTATTTTTAAAAATCTTTTGGTTATGATTGCTATTTTTAATTTGTTTTTGACTTCACATCAATTATTAGCAACACAAAAGTGATCTCACATTAAATGGTGACATGTTTTAAGAACTTGTCTAAACATTAAAATGGAATATGTGATCAAATATTTCCTCTTTCATATTTGCAAAAAATTTCACACAATTGTTTTTTGGGTCATAACATGCAAATTTTAATGTTTACAATCACATTGTCACATTTTGAAAGAATTGGATGAATTTTTGTGTACAATGGGTGCCTTCAACCATTTTTGGACAAGATAGTTTTGTATTTAGATTTAAATTTTATTTATTTTTTGGTTAGTTATGGATTGGTGACAAAATTGTTTGGGTATACCTTTTATTATAAGAGGTGCTAGAGAAAACAACATTCCTTCATCGATAGATATTCAGTTCAATTCACCTTCATATTAAAGCTTACTAATGTAGCATGTGTTATTGGCCCAAGTGTGAACTCATTACTCAACTAATTTGTTCCACCCAAAATCATTTTTTGTAATTTAATTGATTTTTTTTCAATAACAAAAATTATTTCAAACTCAATATTTCTCACATCTCAAATCTATATTTTTTCCAAATCACCTTCATAAAATCCTACCATCAAGAGTGCATACAAATTCCCCTATATATTTTAGTTTTGATTTAAATAAAATTTACGAGAAAAATTGTTCAAGATTCAATATCTTCTCCATCACAAGTAGAAACATTATGAAACCAACTTGGCACACCCCTATTCATTGAGGCCTTTCCAAGGCTACAAACAATGTGACGAGAGGTGCTATGATTTGTGAGATCTTAACATGACAAACAAACAACCTTCCTTCATAGATAATTAAGTTCTTTCATTTACATTGCTTGGTGTGTGGGAGATTGAACATCAAGAATCTTGAATTTTCTCACATATTTTCAAATCTATTGTGCTTAAATTATTTTCTACATCTTTTGCACAAAAGTAATCTCCAAAGTAATTAGCAAATACCTTATTTTGAACTCATGTCCTTATAGAAATGCAAAGGATCTTCTTGTGATCACGGTTGGTTCAAAGTTTTTGTTCCAGCATATGTTTGGTTGATAGCCAGTAGTACTCAGGAGGCATGGCAGCATGCCAATGGATTGCCACATGCGAGTTAGATAGCTCATAACTTGCCCCTGACAATGCCATTGGTCCATCACCATAACTCAAACTCATCATGTTTGACTTGAGCCAAACTCAAAAAGTGGAAGTTTAAGAACTTTGAAGAAGGAGCCTCAAAACCTTATAAAAAGTTAAGGGTTCCATCAAGTCAAAAGAGTCAGCCAGAACCAAAGCAAACCAAGACAATGTATACAAAAACCTATAGGAAGGAGCAAAGCAACAATGGGTTTTACTTTAAGAGTTTTTTTGGGTAAAAATTAACTAGTTGTACCAAAAGTCTATCTATGGGAGGTGACAACTTTTAATGCAAAAGAAGTGACAACCTATGTGGCCACCTAAACCTCTTCTCATGTGAGTTTTAGGCAAATATGAACCATTGTTTCAATGTAAATCTCTTTTATATGAGTTGAAATCATATCTTTGAGGTTCAACTTCAACAAAAAAAGCCACCCAATATTCCCGGGCCACTGTAGAGCCTAGCTATCGAAAGTTCTGAAGCCAAACTGATCTAGTTCTCTTTCTTCTGCATAAAGAAGGAATGCAATAAGGTAAAGTTGTCAACATTGCTTGAGATGCGCCTTCTGAAACATGTTCAACTGATCACTGTAATTTTTAATGATGTAACCAAAATGGCAATTCATGCATTGGCAGATTTAGGCAAATCTGGCTATAAACCAGATTTGAAACTACAATTTTTTAATCAATCTCCAAGCTTCAGACTCCTCTTCTTTTTGAAGGAGCAGTAGAGCTTCCTGCCCACCTAGTTAATCCACAAAGTAGAAGAGGCTGCAAAGCTTCGGATGCCTCAAGCTGTACCCCACCTTACCTAACACCCCTGCCTGAGGCAAGAGGCATCAAGTTTTAACTCTCTAGCTTGCTTGATGGTATGGACTAGTGTTGGTTGGTCGCGTATCAACTTATTTTGATACCAGTGTGGTACTAGTATTGGCACTTTCAAATAACATTGATTCCAGTCTCTGACCTTATATAGCAGACCAACACAACACTGGTTAGCACCAGTTGTAACGAAAAGAACAGGGACAAAAATAAAATGCACATTCCATGAATTCAGTATGCAATAGAAATGGAAATCAAAATGAGTAATAAGATAGTATAATCTTCTCATCAACAATATATTCAGCTGTTACTTCTACAATCTTCTATAACTCTGATCTCTAATGCACAATTCGGGATCAGATCGCTCCAAATTTACTCTCATTGGCTTGAGTTATGATTTTGTCATACAAGACTCCAATCCCGTGCCCACATAACCACTTCTAACTACTAATCTCCAATACTACCCATAATATAGATTAATCAACAACTGCGACACCAAGGTCACACAATGTAAATGGATTAACCCTCACTATGAGCCCCAAATTTCTTCCCCCAATCACTCACAATATGCAAGAAGCTTTTACAAAAGATAACCACACACCGATCATAATTGCAACAAAGATTTTAAGCACACACACATCTGCAGCAGACAATTGCTTAGTTTTTTTTCTCAAAGTTCTCATCCTCATAGGTCTCGCTCCCTCACAACACAAAACAATAACACTTAAAACTCAAGTATGTCAAACCCAAGCCTACGAAATCATACGAAAAAGCTTTCAAACTCCTTACTGCATTTCAATTGATAGAGAAAGGGAGGAAATTTTGATGTGGAGTGCAATTAGAGCATTTTTAGTACCATCTAAACTGCCTAGCAATAAAAAGCGTTCCCATATGATCTTTTAGATGAAGATTGTGTTAAACCCCCCTTTGGGCCAAAAGATATGGCCAAAAAAAATAGAATGACCATCATGAACACGGGTGCTAAGGTTTAAATAGTCACTCATTTTATGCATTTCAGTTTTTCATGTTCATAGGGGTGAGTATCCCAGATGAGGAGTAATTTCAATTGTATTAATATAATACAATTTTCCTTAAAGCCGCCATGTGTTTGGGCCTCCTTTTCACCCTCCTTTCCCCTCTTTGAGGGAGGTCCACAAAGTAATGAAATTTTATTAAATATGGGTATGAAATGCTGAAACTCAGCCATTTATTGCACAAGGTTCGAGACTAATTATAATAGTTCAACACTCTAATGCATAGGCACTTTTAAGTGTGACGAAGATCCTTTTAGGAAGCTTCTCTAGTTTACCTCGTTCAACTCTTGGTGGACATCTAGCAAGATAATAAGTTGAATTGCGGTAAATGGATTTTGGAGTGCAAGGAGAGCATTTTTTAAGTACCATCTCCACTTCCGAGTCTATTGTTAAAATCAAAAGTATTGTGAAGAATAAGGAAATTGTTGTCTCTTTCAATTTTGTCTAAGGTATACGGTTTCCAACAAGACAATAAGTTGAAGGATTTGGGTTAAAAGAACTTGAACTACTATTTTACAAATTGCCAAGAATGTAGTAGAGGTTATTGTTTCTATGGGTTTTGTTCAAGGTTTATGGTTTAGATTTTGTTTAGTAACTTTAATTTCATTCTTTGGTCTACCCTAAGACTTTTACTACTCACATTGTCTTATTCAATTATTGTGTCTCTCAATTTTGTCTTCCGAAGAATAACCAACCAAGACAAGATTAGTTCCTCGTTGCTTCTATATATGCAACAAAGCTATTGGATTTCGTTTTAAATGGTGTAACACATTTAATTTTTTTAAAGCCATTTTAAGAATTTCTTCCATTTTTATATACTAATGTTCTTACTATCTTGATGATCTTCTTGGTATTTGTGGTCCATTGAACTTCCAATTGTTGGATACCTCCCCCAAAAGTCCTACACTATATAAATTGTAAAAATTAACTCTTGGTAATTGAGCTACAACGTAACATTTCTTTGTTTTGCTCATGTTCTCTCGAAACACTAGGTCTCATTTCGCATTCCCAACATGACACTCTAATTTAAATGTGGTTTTATTATCTACTTGGGTGTCGGTCACCCTACCTTCATTTTACATTGATAATTTGGGTTACAAATACGATGGTATATGTATGGTGTAGGTGTCAAAATTTTGCATGTATTTGTTGTTTAAATTTTGGGGATCATGGGCTAAGGCCCACACACAAGCGAATAATATCATTGTCTTTTTCTTTTCCTCGTCAACTAGAACAACACTTTATTCCCCAAGACTAAGGGATTTCCTCTACCAAAGCATGTCTTCCATTGGTTACTCCTATGCACGTATGAGGAATTCTCCTCCCACAAAACTCCTATGCACGTGTGAGGAATTCTCGTCCCACAAAACTTGGGAAATTCAGATTTGGAGCAAAAGGAGAAAGGAATCGGGGAATGAGAGGGCTAGGTTGGCTCCATTACTTTGGCCCAATTACATGCATTCTTATGTGACCATTCAATGTTGTTATAGGAGAGAGGATTTTTGCAATCTATTCTAGATTCCTACGCGTATAGATGACTATTGGGACAAGGAAAACCTAGACATGAAGTGTGAACCCGACATGGATGTTTGAGCCGCCATAGAGTTATAGAGGTACTTGAGAACCAAAAGATTCAGATGTAAAACAACAAAAGCTCTCAAACAAGAATCTGGGTTAACACTTGATTTGTTTTGTTTTGTTTTGGAGAATTAGTGGGATGGTGCTTGAAGAAAAAGAACATGGTTTTGTATTTTGGCTTTTTCATTTATCTTCATCATTCTCCTCTCATATTACATGGCATACAATTTTTTTGTTGGCATTTTTTAAAATTGTAGTGTTTTCTGAAGGGATTTTATTTCCACCCAATTGCATACTAATCACTTTTTCCATGCTCTTTTTGTGTTATTCACATGGCCAATGAAACCATGAAGGGAGAGGAAAATGTGTTTTCTTGACAACAACAACCAAAAGAAAACACACAACCAAACAGAAAGTCCATCCTTTGCAATGGGACCCTTTCATTCCTGTCCTCAACATTTTCCTTTCATAGATAACCTACTCCCACAAACTATGCTCCACTCTTGTCTCCCACCAAACCTTCAAATGTGAGTACAATGTGGAGATGGTTTGACTAGCCTTACCAAATGAAGGAAAAAAGTTAAAAAGTGCAAGTTAGACTTGCTTTAACTTGATCCTAATAAATTGGTACCTACCTACCTACCTCTTTTGTGAAAAAGTGTGAATAGTGTGAATAGTGTGTTTAGGGTTTAGGGTTTAGGGTTTTTTTTTCAATTTTGTAATGACATTTAAATCAGCATTAGGTCCTTATTACAAAAGTACTGCCTCCTTCTTTTTTTCCCCAACTGCCCAGTTTCCCATCTAAAATGTGTGTGGTTGTGCCCACACACACTTTGGGTCCTGTTATTTAGGTTTTGGGTCTTTTCTAAGGTGCCCATTACATAATATAGACCCAAAACATGCATAACTTGGAACCAAAATCTTCTCTTCTTTTTTTTTTTTCTCATCTGCCCTTGGCCCAATCCATCTTTTATCTCAAAAGGGGAAAGACATGGATGATGGACCCAATACCGATTTAATTTCTTCCATAGCAATAGCAACAACGAGAAGCATCCCCAGACAGATTTCGACTTAATTGGCGACACTTTTTGTACACGACCATTGAAACATTAGCCAGTAAGTAGACCTCTTGGGACACATTCCCCAAAACAAGAAAAGAAAAAGAAAAAGAAAAAAGGGGGGCACAATTTGGTGACTTGTCTTTGAAACAAAAAGGCATTTTAGCCAAAAATTGAAGTCACAAAAATCAATTTCTTGCCAAATGAAATGGGCCTAGTCACACAAGACTAAGGGGCACTAGGCATTACAACACTATTTGCTTATAGCTTGATTTTTTTGGTAGGGATGAATATTTTCTTTCCAATTGGGTGAGAGGTAGGTATATTTTTGTACCCACTAAGTAAAGTTGACTAAATCATTTGGAAAAAATTATTTTATTTTGGAAAAAAATTAAATTAAATTAAAGGATGAAGTTTTTTTTTTTGTGTGTAAACATATGTATAGACATTTCAAAAATTCAAGTTAAGGCAAGTTTGCCTATTTATCTATGGAAAATACATTTTTGGCCTTGGATAAAATAATATTAAATCAATGAAAATTTTGTTATGTATATCAATCTACGGTGGCACAACTACTTTTCTTTTCACCCTTTTGGCGATTGTCTCCGATTTGAAAAGTAAAAGTCGTGTAATTGCATCACAATTGCACAATACGGTTGATCAAAGAAACTCCTAGCCCTTTTCCAAGGTAAAGACAAGGCATTTATCTCTATGTATGTGAAGTCTCAAGTGTATGTCGGGGAAAACAATTTCCCTTATTGTGAAGTTCCAATTACACCACCCTTGTTGTTTCCAAGTTAGCTCATTTTATGCAATTCCAAAATGCTCGAATGCTTTGTAAAGCTTTGCTTTTGGATCTACATGTCATGATATTTCTTGTATGTGTGTCATCACTATGTCAAAATGTCCCCATAAATTAAATTATTCACAATAGGCTATGTTGTTCCATGTGTTTCCAAGGGCATTTTCCTTTGTTGTTGACAACAAGTTGATCCAAATTTGTACTCCAATTTCAAACGGTTTTGAGATTTCAATGCAAGTGTAATAGATGGATGGAAGTCACAATACAATACAATACAATACATTCATGGAAAAGACTTTACCACATGGACTAGAGTATATTAACCAATGTTGGGTGGTTCTTGACTTTGGTTATGAACTGGTTTCACACATAAAATAAGAATCAAGAGTCGGGTATCTTGTTTTGGGTCCAGTTCTGATTCAATTCTGAAAGTTTGTCCCAATTGCAATTCCAGTTGTGAAAACAAGTCCCAGTTCAGATCCAGTTCTTACTAACTAGAACCACAACCGAAGGTTCTTCTTACCCACCCAACACTTAGGAACATCATGACTTTCCCATGTAGAAAGTGTTCATCTTGCTTCTTTGCATTGAAGACTTTGGGTAACTAGAATTCTTTGGCAATATAATAATATGCTTGCAAGTTCTCACCAAAACCCAAAACCCACTCGGGAAGGTTTGAATTGTGAAAGCTAACCCAACTCGTGACACAATAAGGTTGTCCAATAAATTGGTACAGTTAAGTACACGAGCCTCTCGAACCCATCATGGGTGACAACATTTGACAACATTTTCTTGTGTGTGTTTTTGCCACATTATCACTCTTGAAAATGTGTGCTTAGGAAAGAAGCAATGCACATTATTAGTCAATACACTTATCATCATGTTTCTCTTGGTATTCATGGGGGATAAGGATTATCTAGTAGCCTACACTCCTTCAAACCTTCTTTGACAAGCAAGATGTCAAAGAAAAAAAAAAACACAACCGTTAAAAGGGGAAATGGTGAGAAGCACACCACTCCCCAATTGCAGCCTATGGAAGAGGTTTGGCTATCTTGTTAGTGCTAATTGGAATCAACTTCCACTTTGGATGATTGTGGAAGTTGTGGATAGATGATGATAATAATAATAATCATAATAAAAAGGTTGTGGAGCGGATGTGGATGTCCAAAGTTAATGAATGTATTCTAAAGATGGATGGAAAGAAGGTTGCATGAAAAATCAGAGTTGGCAAACCCCACATCCGAACAACACCATCCTAGGACGAAACGGCAACCTAACAAGATGTCCCAATAAAAAATTTGGATAGTCCTGAATGGTTCAAAGTAGGGTGTGTTGGAGGGATGTACCATGACATCTTAATGGCATTTTAGGGACATCCTCAAGTTGAGGTACATGGACATCCATCTTGGCAATGTTGATGAAAATATCAACAATGGAATATGTTGATGAATGTGGTGAGGCCGAGCATTAGTGTGATATCTCATTCTTTAAGAAGTTCGTGTAACTTTATGCATAACAAAAATTATATCCCTTCTATGTGCACAACTAATTTCAAGCACCCAACAAAACAAAGCCAAAATTTCTTTTTGAGTGATATAATGCATATATTTCAATTTTGAAATGCAACAAGTTTCAAAGTTGAATTCATTCTTGGAATGGCAACTTGGAAACTAATGAAATTCACATTCTTATTTCCTTGTTGGAGCCAAGTTTGCTCTCAATCAACTTAATCCCATACCAACATGGAAGAATACCCTCACACAACCAAGCTAAACTTTGTTTATTTTTCATCTCTCAATGATAGCATCATAAAAAAATTTACAATATTTATTTATTTATTTATTTATTTATTTTTCTTTTTATTTTTTTTCTTTTTGAAAAGACTTGATAAAAGATAGGAACAATTTCAATTCAACACCTTAGTTAAATAGCTTACAACTTTAAGTTTGTAGGCTATCTAGGAGTCCATATTTGAGTTTAGACCATTCATTGGGACTTTTTTTTCAAGCTTCAAACTTTTGGGCATGCTTCGTTGCATGAAAGGTTAAAGAACTTTCATACTTGTTTTAAAAATCAATTCTCTTTTTCTTTTGCCAATCATTTGAAGGGATTCGCAAAAGAGTAAAGGTTCCAATAGGTATATGATATACTATTCATAAGATGCATCAAATTCAACCATAAAAGAGATCCATCTTTAAAGCTCCCTTTCCAAATCCACATAAGACAAAAAAAACAAATAGGATGCAACTCTTTTGGTGAACAAAGAAGCATCATAATATGGGGGCAAATTGATGATTTCAATCCACACGAGGGACAATATACTAGGCTAGGATCTAGGACTAAAGCAATTTAGAATCCCCCAAAACATGCATACACAAGTACTTTAATATTAAATATAAGGGCCATGCTCCCATCAATTTTTGCAAGAGTTATCCAACAATTTGGATATTATCCTAAAACATAGCCCAAAGGTTGTGGTTCAACCTAGTGTCATTTAGGTATTGGGTTTCCCTCAAATAACCCTATGGGTGCATGGAATGGAATATTTGGACCATTGCCATGTTTATTTTATTTTATTTATTTAACCTATGAAAAGCTTTATTCTCTACACGCGTCATGTGATGTGTAAAGTTGCATGACACGTCATGGGAAATTTTTTGGAAAAAGGTATTATGTCCATTTTAAACAACTTTTTCCCATGTCAAGCAAGCGCCTCAAGCCTCAAGCTAGCCTCTATGTGGAGGATGCTAGCTTCATGCTTACTAAGCTTTGGTTGGTCCATTGTGGATTCCATTCTCACATACCTATGAGTTTTTCTTTGTATTTATGCTTGTTCTTGAACTTCATTTTATTTCAATTGAATAATTAACT
>Ga0209208_10011659_pt1 | contig 11237 bp, 6 predicted proteins | sample S1TSphfallax_3_FD_187694 | JGI IMG/M metagenome (GOLD analysis project Ga0209208, IMG submission 187694) | Host-associated microbial communities from peat moss isolated from Minnesota, USA - S1T2_Fd - Sphagnum fallax MG (SPAdes) (version 2) | ecosystem: Host-associated > Plants > Peat moss >...
TGATCCATTTACAATGAATTCCAACGCAATTTCTTAAAAATTCCAATGTTGTCCTCACATTAACTCCCAAAGCTCCCAATGTTGTCCCGGTGATATGTTCCCAAAAAAGTTTTCCCATTACTTCTATTTAATCCCTTGGTGGCCAATAACCTTATTTATGCTTTTGAAAGAATTTTAATTGATGTGGAAATTTTAAAAAGCTTGAATCACCAGGACTATGGTCATAGGCTTCAAAATGTATGCTAACTATGAAAGTCCCATGTCAATAGGGAGGAAGGAAGGAGGGTTGTGCACAAAAGCATCATGGAACCCATCATATGAAGGACATCATTTGCAAACCTGGACTTATGTTTTTTACATTACGCGATTTTGTCAAGTTGATGGCCAAAATTAGTTATTGGCTAGATGGTAAGGTGCTATTACATAGCTTTTGGTGGGCAAACTTCACATCATCTCTTTCGTAAGGTTATGTTGGGTCATTTGAAGTTGAAGATAAAAATGGAAGTCATATATAACTAAGTTGGTACATAAATGAAAGTAGAGTATAAACTAATATTTAAATGTTTGAAAATGTTTCTAGGTGCACAGCAGTACAACGAAAACAAAAATGTTGACATAACATGATGTGTACAAATATATGAAGACACAATTGATCCCATAACAATTATGAAATTAATCACTAAGATATTACCATTGAAAAAAAGTTGCAAAGAAACCAATCTCAATGATGTTAGGAGGAAGGTCTCGTTTACTTAACCGTATTATAACATATCTCTATTGATTGAAGATCAACTTCTTTTTATGTGAATATGCAATGACTCATCAAGTCCCCTTAGAAATGTGATTGGAAATGCTATTGTGCCATCATAGTTTTGGTCATGCTACCATTTCATGCAAAGTTCAAAAACCCAAATAGAAACAAACAAAGTTGCATCTTACATGTTAACACCTTAATGGCAATCCAAACCAAAAGGCAACAATTATTTTACTTCCTTGATGCAATTCTTTTGGGCGTTTGTATTTTGAACTTAAAGCACATTAGCCTTAAAATATGCTAAAACACAAAGTTCAATGTTGCCTCTATGTACATAAAGCAGACTCTTAAAAAACACCATATTTGCATCATGTCGCAGATCATGTCTTGAAGGGTTGGGAATTGGGTTTTGTGAAGGAGGAGAGGTTGCATTCAACACATATAACTAGACCATACTTAGAAGAACAATGAATGTCAACAATTCATGCGAACAAGTTAATTGTGTGCAGATATCCTTGATTGATCATTCGCTAAGTTTGTAGACAATGCTTCTTGTACAGAAAGTCAGTAAAATCAATAGGCAGAAAGAAATTGGAAGTAGTGAGAACTTCTTCAAAGACGAATTGAAATATGACACAAAGATGATCCGTCCCCAAATAATATGGTTAGAAAGATTCTAGATCCAGCAACTTATTAGCAACTACACTGGTTCAGTTAGTGACTCCTGAACCCTAAACACACAAACCACTGTCACAAATGATTGTGAAGTAGTCTTACACAATGTTCAAAACCAAACACACATTCACCAATCATCACAACAAACAACAACTAAGTAAGGCATTTGTTCTATACCATCTTCAATATAAAATTTGTGAGGCTAGTGCGGTAGTCAAGGTGCATATTTTGAGACTATTCATGATTAACCAACATGCTTGAGTAAGCTATGGAATGTCACCAATTGTTGGAGAGCATCGAATTTCGGAGTTATGGGACATAGAAGAGTGTGAGTTATATGATAATCAGTTACGTGCCATGTAAATATTTGGGGACATATAAGTATTATGTACCTTTTAATGACTATAATTAATTGCAATTAATATTAATTAGTTGTGGGTGCAATCAAAAGCTCAATGTTTTGTTTTGTATTGGGCCTTCACAAAAAGATAATGTTATTTTTATTATTCTCCAAATAAAAGTATTTTTCTACCAATATGGGATTATGAAGTGCTTCCCTTTAGCCCCTAATACACAATACAAGAGTAAACTTCTGTGCAAAGGCTATGGGACAAATGGTGGTGTTATTCTTGGGAAATCTTATATGCATATTTTTGAGTGCATTTTTGCCTGGCTCATTGCTTGAGCAACATTTTCATTCATAACTTTGTTTATCACCATTTTTGGCCTAGGCTTTTACAAGACCATTGGTACTTATTATGATTCATAATAATTTGTTTGATTAATTGTGGTGCATAACAAAAACACAAATGTTTGTAAAGTTTTATTTTTTCCTTCTTCTTGCAATGAGTTCTTTTGATTGGCCCATCAATTAAAAGGATCAGAAAACTTTGCCTCCCCCAAAATAAAAGTGACACACTTTTACACTATTTTAAAAAACCATATAAAAGTATGTAAGTGTAAAATATTATATTACATGGCATAAATTTATTTGTTTAAACACTTACATAAATTTACATTTACATGTTCTATTTTATTGTGGCATTTACATTTACATGGAGTGTAAGTTTGAAACTATATACATGCACAACACTAGTTTGATCTTTTTTCCTTGTAATGGGAAGGTTGCACTGTTGTCATGTAGAGGTTTTATGCAATTTGTTTTTGAATGAAAAAAATCTAGAGCTTTTCTTTAATCATTGTAGAATTTGCTAAGGACATTGCTCATGTGTAAAGGTTTTTTAGTTTTTCATACTTGGAGGATTGTTTTATTGCTTGCAACAAATTTGCAATAAATTAGACATGGGTTAGTTGTTCATTTTTCAATGGTGGGACCTACAAGAAATGAGTGTAGACATAGATTCAATAATTTGTTCAACATTTGGCTTAAAGCCCTTGGAATTGGTCGCCATGGGCCGTCATTGTTTCCATTACACATGCCTCTTTCCTGCACTTGAAAAAAATTCATTACACTCCCAGCCATGTAAGGAATTCATTATGTGTATGGTAAAACCAATGTTGCGTGGGTACCAACTGATGATTAAAAACTAGGCTAAGTTTCAGCCCATTTATTTCAAAAATACCTAATGGGTATATATTAATGAATGTTAATTAATTCTATGGTAAAATAATTAAAGGTTAATTCTAGAATTAAATTCCAATGAATTTTTTGAATTGTAATGATTTTTTAAGGTGATTCAAAAATATCATAAGCAATTTTCTGTAATTTTTAGGGTAAAAAATATCATTGATAAGAATTCCAAAATGATTATAACATTATTCTAAATGGAAAATGCTCTTAAACACACTAACAAAATCATGATTTGAAAAGGTGAATTAAATGAAATTTATTTTGTATGATATTTTATAAGTATTTTATGTTTGTCCAAATTGTCACACCTTTTTTCTAGCACATGAAGATATTAAGTTACATATATCACTTTGTGAAAAAAATAGGCCATGGATAGATAAAACCTAATTGCATCTTTTGATATGTGTATTGACATCAATAGAACCAACTACAACCCATTATGATGTTTATAACTTGATTGATTGAAGTGGAAAAAAATGTCCACATTTCAAAATACTTCTTTTTTGAGTATATGACATTGTGTTGCCTATCTATATGTTCAAAATGATTTGTACTAATGCCTTATATCAAGTAAATATTTTTATTGATCAAATGACATAATGTCCAATTTGTTGATTTTTGCATGGTATTTGCCTTATCACTTGACAAATATCATAGAAAAATTGTTTAAGATAATAAGATGCACCATGTGTTTAAGGTTTTGGATTGCACAATTTCCCCTAATTGATGATTATATAAAGTCCAAGGTATATGGACCTACTGAGGTGATTTCTGTCTCAATTATGGCCTTATATTTTGCAACAAACCCATGGGCATTCCAAAATACACAAACCATTGAAATATTTGACCATTTTTGTGCCACCCTAAAAAAATTTAACACATGTTAGTGAATAGATGTCCTAATTTAATTAGCGCCTAGAAGACCTTTTAGTAGCTTCTTAATTATGAAGCAATGAAAACACTAAAATAATTAGCTCTTAAAAATTAGGTGATCAACACTAGCTTGCCACAAATAAAAGATTTGTAAAATAGATTGGGATGATATGACTTTGAAGGATAAGGTGAGGAAATATATGAAAAGATGAGGAGGACCCATGTGTATATGGGTGGTGGAAAATCTCTTAAGATTGGCCAATTCTTGTTATGTTTGTGAAAAAATAGTTTGGATGATTCTTTCTTTTTGGTGGTTGTTTTTTAGAGTTTTAACATAGGAGTTATGAGAAGATGTACCTTTATTGTTGGAATATAAAAGGTGTTGTTCCAAGCATGGTGGTGACATTATGTATTTTTATTTTTATTTTTTTTCTTTACAAAAAACTGTAGTTAGTTTGATTTGATATAAAATATTGTAATTTTAATTTACAAATGGTCATTGGACAACAACTACAACCATGGCTCATGTAGTAGTAGTGGTGGACAAACATTCAAAATGATGAAAATGTAGAAGACAATACATAATAGAGTTTTTAAAAATTGCAAGATGATAACTATTTTCTTAACACTATGGTTGTTTTTTGTGAATTTGTATTGGTTGCGTTTAAGATTTTCATTTTATTCTTTGGATGGTAGTTTTACGTATAGTAAGCAAATCTTATCACACATTTTTTTTCTTGTGTTTTGTGTGTTTTTATACTCAAGAACCTTCACCTAATGTGTATTTTTAATACTAATGGGATCATGAATATGTATAGTATCAACCTAGGTGATACTCGAGTTGATACCATGTTTCTAACTAAAAAAAACCAGATTACCTTGACATTTTTTTCATGTTGAAACGTGGGTAGGTTATATTATTAACCTTATAGTTCTATGAGGCCTAAATATTAGGTAGGGAGTTTAAGGTTACGGTTTAAAGCAACCAAGGCAAAGGTTTCAAGTGTTGTAATTATCTCCTAGGAGCAAGACTTAAACTCCATGGAAGGGTCTACTTCTCCTTGGTCCCATTTTTTTTTTGTTTTCGGTTTGTTGTTTAATGTTATATTTCAATGTTGTTCATGGATCGCACACCATTTTGTTCAATGTTTGTTTCTAGGTTGGGGCTATTCATGCATTTTATGATTTTTTTGTGTAAGCATTGTTTGGTGGGTTTTTGGAATATTTGGTGACTTTGGGTCATAGTAGATTATACAAGTGTTTTGTGATTTTTAGTGACTTTGCAAGGTATTAAGTAGATCTTTGGGGTCCTCAGTGGGTTTTTGGGCCACAACAATTATTTTAACTTCAATATAAGGTACCTCTTTCAATCTTGTGTTTTTGTTTTGTTTTTGTGTGTCATGTTTTCTTATTTGCTATATGTTTTCTTCCCTTAAACCACTACTTTTTCATTGTTTGTTTAAAGATTTAAAAAAAATCTCTTAAATATGTTTTTCAAAAACACATTCAACAAATAGAAATTTTTATATTAGGAGCTTCCAAAGTTTTAGTAATGTTGTTTTTTTCCGTTTTGTGATGGGCCAATCAAAATGGCACATTACAAAAGGACCTATTATTGTTGCATTTCCTCATTATTGTGCATTATTCCCTATCCTTGGACACAAAAACCCTAGATTGCACATTAGTGTTTCCAATCTTTGCACACCACCACTTCAAGGTAGGTTTTTTTGGGGGGGAAATTTTCATCAAAATGTGAAAAATAAAGTAAAAAAAGAATATTTCATCAAAATATTCTTTTTTTTCTGAAGAAAATTGCTGAATTTCCCCTTATAAACCCCAATTTCATTTTTGGCCACATTTGGACCTTGATTTTAGATTGGTAGCAATTTCTTAAACTAGTTCTTTTACTATGTAGACATGTTCTAAAAACTTGTCATAGTTTAATGCCAACTCCATATTGGGATGTTAGGCAATAGTGCACCATCAAAAAATTGATCAAACATCATTGGACCACTTAGGCTCTTGTAGATGAAATAACAACCTTGGGTATAATGTTTGCAATGGAAGGATCTTGGTGTGCATGCCAAAGTATAGCAATAAGATTTTTTTTTCTGTGCAATAAAGTGTGAAATCATGGGCTAAATGGTGAAAAATGGTGAATTGAAATTACATCAACTAATTGTAGGCCACAAATTTTCACATATTAACTTAATTTGGACATTCGGAAAATTCGGTATCTTGACCATGTTTTGCCACTTTTGAAACAATGAAATTTGCCCTACTACATAGCTTGGTTGTTTTTTATACATTTCATTCAATAGGTAGGTCAATAGTTGTTAAAGTTGGGGCATGTCAATTTGGTTCGTTAATGTTGTAGATGATCACCAATCCACCTACTTGAAAAATTTGGGAAAAAAAAAACCCTAGTGCACATCTAGGGCTTGCCCTAATGGGCTCACCTAAAGCATGCTTATTTGGTTAAAAATGGTCACAAATGTACCATTAGGTAAGAAAAAAAAAACTTTGGGGGTCCCCACAACAAATTAATGTTAAATACAATATAATAATTACTATTATGAAAGTGATCTATTTTAATTAGCTACATAGTCACCATAATTTGGACAACTCCAATATCATAACCACATGCATTGCAACATATGGGAATATATACATGTTACATGGGGATGTTGGCATATACCTTCTATACCCTAGTGAAATCAATTACCCTTCCTTAGTTAGGGATAAAACTCATTTATATATTAATAAATATAGTGTAAGTTTAAAGAAGGCCTTGACTTGAAATTGAACATCTCCAACCTTAGATTTTTCTAAAAGAACATGTCCTAAAACCAAATCCATGGCTCCATTTATTGCAAAATTAGCACTAGAACTAGAGCCAAAACTAGGTTAATTGTAAATTCATTTTTTGAACCAAAATGAAATGTTATTCATGAACAAAAAAGAATTGCCCAACACTAGTTTAGGTGCATTGAGGTTGAGCTCAAGACAATTTCAATGCATTCAACTTCAAAGCAACATAAATGCAACGAAACCGCCACATAAAAGGGGCTTCAAAAGTTAACCTAAAAAAATGCGGGCCCCCCTAGGCCAATTTAGGGTGAGATTAAAAGAATATTTTAAAAATACATTGAGACTAGATGGGGAATGAAACTTAATTACCATCAAACTCGTTTTATTTTCTTGGGCACTTTCATTGCTACTATCATAGTACCCTTTTGGGTTTGGCATCTAGTTGTCCAATAATTATTTTATTTTGAAAATTTTACTTTGTCGCAAAATTAATTAATTAATATTATTATTTTTGACAAAAATTCATTTAAATTTAAAAATATCACATGTTATTCATTACCAATGTTTTGTGCAAACATTTTGTGTAGGCATAGGTTTTGATTCCAAATTTTCCTTTGCATGAAATATGACACTAACCATTGGCATACCATCAAGCATTACAAAGCAAGGTTTATTTTTTACATTTATTGCATACACAAAGTCCATTTTTTAAAATAAAAAAACCCCGCAATAGAACAATGTAGTTCTTTGCAAGGCAACATTGTCAAGCCCATAAAAGGTGTCGAATAAGAGTGTTTAGTGGAAAAGGAGAAAATTTGAAAATAGTTCAAGAATCCCATGAAATGTTGGCTTCAATAAACAATAATTTAAGAAAAATTCAGTAGGAAATGACCTTAATTTTCTAAAATTTTGGCATTTAAAAAATTAATATATATTTTTCCAAACTTGAAAAGGTACTATGATATGTGTAAAATTTTATTATAATTATTCTTGAATCCCATGCATTAAATGTATTGATGTTATGTTTATATTCAAATTTAACATTAAAAAAATGTTTTGGAGATAATAATGTTTAAGGTTGAAACATGGGCGGGGTGAAAGGAGAGGTTGTTTTGTAGATTTCTTTACTGTGTTTGTTCAAATGGACCCACGTTCGATTGGGGTCTATGGCAAGGGATGAAAATAGTTAAAAACACTTGTCTTTTCTTGATTTGGGTGAAAGCACATTTGATGTTCATCTTGGACTATGCATTTTTCCTTGATCCAAAGTTCAAATGTGTAGTTGTTTTTCAAAAATTTCATATGGATGTTGTCTTTCTATGCTAGAATTTTTTCTAGCATTGAAAAAAGGTAGTTGGGTCAAATTTATCAAAAGTTTTAAAATTTCAAAGCTGCCCAAACCTAAAAAGATTTCACTTTCAATGGCGAGGATTTTCCATTTCTTAAAGGCAAAGATTCAATTTAAAGTTATAGACAATTTTTTTGAATAAAATGCTCAAAATTTTGATGTTTTAAATGATTTTTGGGCATATTTTTGGGGGCTAATCCCTTTTCCAAAATGGGATTGCTTTCGTCAAATGATAGTGATTATTCATGATGGTTATCTATGTATTCACCATCCACATGTTTCAATCAATGTTATCTAATTCTCCAAAAACATTTAGATATCTATATGAATAATCATTATATATGGATTCATCCATATCCAATTTTTGTTTATTTTTGAAGAATCAATTCCATATACAACTAACAAATGTCTATATTATCCTAATACATAACCATATATAGCCAAAGGGGTTTAAGCAAAATCAATATCCAACCATTAGGATTCTTAAAACATCATATATTCATGTTGTATAAGGTTTAAGGTTTTCATTTCAAGTTTAGGATTTAAGAAGAACTTGCCATTCTTGGTTTTGGCATTTTGCACTTTCCTTGAACTTTGTAGTTCAATTGGGTGCTTCATGCTTTTATTTTATTTTGATTTTCTTGGAACAATCATGTGTTTTTATTATTTCTTTGCTTTAGAATTTGCAATAATTGGGTGTTTCATTTTTTGTTTTACTTTAAGAATGACAACAATTGGGTGCTTCATTTGTTATTTTTCTCTAACCTTTGAAAAATTTGTTCCTTTGTAGCAACTAAGTGTTACATTTTCTCTTTTGAACAACAAACCTTGTGTTCATGTTATTTGGTCTTTTGCATTTTGAAGCAAGCAAGTTTTTTAACTTTTTGTTTTTGTTTTTGTTTTGTCTTCTTGGCAAAGGACATTCAAGAAAAGCTTTGAGTTCATTGCTTTATAACTTGAAGAGAGTTCAACAATTCAAGGAATGTTTTTAAAAATTTACACATTTTGCATTAAAAGTAACTTGAAATTTCTTAACTTTGATTGTGTTTTTGTTTTTGGAAGCTTGAAGCTTGAATGTCGGTCTTAGTGTGAAGTACATAATTTTTGTTTTCGATGGTTAAAGATGATGACTTTTGTTTTAGTGAGTGTGAGTGAAATTGATGAAGATGCATCAATTGCCCCCACTCAAATGTATGCTTCCTTAGTTTCTGATGTTACAAACATGTAGCTCCAAACTAATAACTTTGTCATTTGTTAAGGTTTTGCAATTAAAAATTGTAACAATGCAAGTGTTGTTGGGAAACTTCATCATTTGATATCTATTTGCTGGGGTTTTTTTGCCATCAATGGGAACTTGCATGTTGATTTTAGAATTTCACAAATGTTATGATGCATCATTTATAAATTTAAACAAGCAATTAGTAATGTCAAGATGATACAAAGATTTATTATCTATAAGGGTTTTATTAAATACAACAAAATGAATGTTGTGACTCCTATAAAAGCTCATGTGTGGAATGTGCACGCCCAAGTTGTTTGTTCTTAAAAAATTACAACTCAATGAGAATCTAATGATTTTTGTTCATAATTGATAGCCATGGAAAAAAAGGATGCATTCATTCAACTATGCAATCAACACTACATTCTTTGGTGGCACAAACTTTAACAAAAAATATGATGAAGTGCAACAAAAGTTTTTAGAGCATTTGGTTTTGAAAGTAATTATTTGTTAATGATTTTGTGTTCAATTTCTTTTTCATTCTTATATTGTGGAAGTAGAAGTGAGTCCTACCATAGTCAAAAGGACAATGGATATGCATGTTTTGTCAAATTTTGCATTTATAGCAATAGTTTCTACAATTTTTGTTTTTGAATGTCATGAGGTAAAGTTCACACAATTTATTCTTTATAAGGGTTTTAATAAGTACAACTTAATTATAACTTTTCTTAATGAAACCTTGGTGCTCATGCATGGTGTTTTTGGTTGTTTGACGTGAATAAGTAATACCATTATAATTGTAATATATTTTAAAGGAAATACAAAACCTCAAGCTTTCCATGATTATACAACTCTAGTATTTATTGCAAAATTTTTGGTTTGTTATATCATGTGATTGCATTTATAAAAGACGAGGTTGATCATTTGGCAATTATGGCAACAAATTTGTGGTCCATTATTAATTGTGAACCTTTCAAGTTGCTTTGGGTTTATGAAAATACTTATTTTGGGCACATCATGCTTAGATGTTAAGAATAACTAATGTTATTGATAGTATAATAGAAATGTTAATGATAATATAATAGTTGTTTAAAATTATTCTTAACATGTTAGATGCCTTAAGAATAATTGTTATACTATCAATGGACATGGAAGTTGAGCATGTATGACTTTCTAGTGGACTTGAAATTTTTAATCCATATGAAGCTAAGATTTTTCGTCTGCACATATATATGTGGCATGAAGTTATAAAGGTGATCAAATCTTTTTTGGAGTTTTTGAAGTCTTTTGATGCATAGCATGTTTACAACATGCTTGCCATCAGATTGAATCCATGTTTCAAGGCTTTGTGTGTTGTGGAGAACTTGGTGGGACATGGGAATGCAATTCGATTAGCCTTTTAAGTATGATGCCTTTAAGTTCTCATTCCCTCTTTTGATGGTTTCCTTTGATTGGCTAAACCCTACTACCACCAATACACATATAACAACAATTGAAGTGTTTGGTGAGGATCTAGAAGAAAATATGTTTGGTGTTGGAACAACAATTGAAGAATCTTTGCATGCACTAGTTATTGGAGAATTATTTCTTTTGAAGGAGGCTTCTCATTTGCATGTGGAGTAGATCCAATTGTTTAATGGCACATCCATAAGGGGCCATTTTCCATATTTGTGTCTCCTTTCCATATAGATCCTTGGAATCCTAGGTTCACAAATAAAATGTTTCTTCAGTGTAAAATTATATATATTTTTCAGCAAAATTTGCCACCTTTTGCAAAATCAAAATATTGAAATATACATTTACGTGACATTTATTTTAATTCTAGTATATTGTATTCAAAATAGCTTCAAAATCCCATTGATCATAGTGATTTTTGTTTGGCAAATTTCAGTGTTTTGTGGATTTTTTAAAAAAATTCTTAAGGAAGAACTTGTGGAATTTTTCTTTTTAAAAAAAAATTCTGTGT
>Ga0209208_10011660_pt1 | contig 11236 bp, 7 predicted proteins | sample S1TSphfallax_3_FD_187694 | JGI IMG/M metagenome (GOLD analysis project Ga0209208, IMG submission 187694) | Host-associated microbial communities from peat moss isolated from Minnesota, USA - S1T2_Fd - Sphagnum fallax MG (SPAdes) (version 2) | ecosystem: Host-associated > Plants > Peat moss >...
GCCTAGGTGTTCACAATATACGTACCCATGCACACAAATCCAGGCCTGTGTTTCATTCATCCAGGGCTGGTACCAGTGTAGGTGTTGGGTCAAGGCATTTAAGTCTCGAAATGGGGATATTTTTACTGTTCAGAAGTGAACCGAAAAGTTTGGTTTAGGGTTTTGGCCTATTCTTGGCACTTTCTTGTTTCTTTTAAGGAGAACCAATTTGTTGGAAGTGGGTGAAAGCAGACATGGCTTTATTATATACCCTTAGCTGTCTGCTATGCAAAGGACAGAAATCTTCCTCAATTTCTTTGTCCTAGGTACACTAGTATTAGCCATGTGGTCAAATTGTTGACAGCCTAGTAGTACTCTCACTTCAATAAACTAATGGAAATGGATCCTGTTACCAAGAATGAATGACCTTCTACTGAATATCTATATCTATTTTTCCAATGCAATTTTGCCACTCAAAAACCAAGCTCAATTTTGCCACCAAGTTGCTTGCATATCCTACTTACCAAACATGCCTACTTGCCTTTGCTTACCTTGCATACATAGCCTTCCCATGTTAAAATGGCACACAGTAGTCCTTCAAGGCAGTTCCACATTAATTATGTCATTTGTAGGAATGATGAAAATTTCAAAAATTACATTTTGGAAACAACCAATTTTTGTGAAGGAAAATATAAAATCTTTTGGAATATTCAAGCACATATATATTATTTTTATAATTTATTATTATTTTTAATTTTTCGACACAAAATCTTCTAAATCAATCAAATTTTCAATAGACAGGTGTTGAAGTTGCTCCTGTACTACTGTAATACATTGGGCTGTTTAGTTAGGGTGTTTGAATCAAATGAGACAATTTCAAGTATGGACCTATGATGAAAGGGTTGCCATCACAAGTGGTTGTTGAAGATTGTAGTACCCACATTGCAATGACATCCATGGTTAACAATATATATCCATGTCTAAACCCACTAAAAAATTTCATTGAGACTTTAACTCCAAATCTACATGATTGGAAATCCGTATACAATCATATTTAGATTTATGGCTATATTCACCTATCTCTCTATTGGAACAAGATCATCTACTTATTTATATCCATTCAGGGGGTTGATCTCAATCCAATTTGAAATGAAATTCATCTAAATACTTTCATATATGTATATTAAATTCATCCATTTCAATTTATCCATTTATGTGACTCATGATCTTCATTCAAATGGAATTTAATCCAAAATTGTAACCCCATATTGACAACTTGACCTTGAAGTCGATTCTTTAAGAATAACTAGAGAACAAATGAGTGACTTGAAAAAAAAATTTAGGGACTAGTTTGTGACTACATGAACCCTATAAACTAGTTTGGGACTACACAAGGACATTTTATTGTTCAAGTAACCCATAATTGCCAAAGGAGAAGAACATTAGGCAACTAAAGTTATCAAATAACATTGCATGTCATATTAAAAACGAATGATAGATGTTGAACTACAAGATTATCTTGAGACAAGTAAGAGGAGACCAAGCTAGAAGATGTTTAGTTGAATAATGTCAAACCAAATAAAGGACCGTGTCAAATTGATTTACATCCAAAAATTATCAACCACCATATGAGTCAGTAGGTGGGTGAAGGATATGTACCTATTGGGTGGATGCAAGATTAAGTGACTCGCTAGTGGCAAGTTTTGTATTCCATAAAAATCCAAAAACAACATTAGTTTAGTTATGAATTGGCAATTTGCTCCTATTTTATTGGTTGAGCGTATGTCATGGAGTGATAAGAGTCCATATTAATAGTGTCCCATGTAGATTTTGTGGAAACATTCTTTTGTGAGGGAAATAATTTGAAAAATAAATCAAATTGCACCTTCTATGGATTTATGAAAATATGGTCCAATTTTGATCATTGAAAAATCCATAACTATCATTTGGCTAAAGTTTTCATGGGAAGGATTTTTTATTTGAAATTTTCATCTCATATTATAACTTATGTTCAATCATTATAACACATTTAGAATGGAAATCAATATAATTTTTTACATTTTTTAATTTTGAATCCAACTGACTAGTCTTTATTTTTGGATTTTAAAAGTCCATTACTATTAATAGATGAACTTTTTTTCAAAAAATAACTACATGGATGTGTTCATAATGAAGTTGTTTAAAATTCAATTGCCAATTATTGTGTATATAAATATATTAATGACCATACACGTTTGAACAAAAGGTGCCCAAGAAAAAAATGTCATTATGTCATGAAAGTGAGCCACTCAACCTTGCATCTACCCTACTTATTATTTATATAATACCATTATTAGTTGATGCCCACATCACATGGTTTATCAGTAGGCTTGATGGGGCAATCAAACTAATACTTAGCAAATTTCTTGTAATATTTTCCTTTATCAACACCACATCAATACTTGCATCAAATTCTCCCTCCAATGATTATGGCTAAACCTATAATACCCACATTGGATCTTCATATCCTTCATTATATATGATTGATTTTGTTATAACTACATATTACCAAAAAACCCACCTTGCACAGTTGAACCCACGATACCCCCATATGTATGTGCAAAATTATAATTTTGTAAGTGACGACCCTCGTAATATTTGCAAGTAATCATGCAAACTCATTGTTCATGGTTAAACTCACATTACCTACATATGTGTGTGACAAAATTTTCAATACTGAAAATTGCATCTAAACAATTGTACATTCCACCCATTTTTGGATGGAATACCATGAAGCCACTATAACGGTTTAAGACTTATGCACAATAAAATGCATTAGGAAACAAGTTGCGTAACATTAGTTCTACACACTTTCCACCCAACCACCTTTGTATAATGATTATTTCGTGATTTCATACACTTTGTATATTAATAGGAAATGTGATCCTTACATGTATGGTGGTTTAGAGTTGTGTTGTTATGTGCTTAGCCTAGGTTAGGTACCCTAGGTAATTTAACCAAGTTAAACTTCCCAGTACCCTAGCATGGTTAAGTAGTTTACAAGTGTGAAAACTTGAACCCTTCACTTTCACATTGAGGGTTGAAGTCCTAGTTAACCATTTCACCACATTTTTTTAATATAATAATAATTGTCATCATGTGATTAAACACTTCTTTCTAACAACCTATGCTACCCTAATTTAATGTAGGCTATCTTAGTAGACCTAGGTTAAACTTAAAAGAGCCTAGGCCTACCTAAATTAACCTAAGGTTACTAAGACCAATATATATTTAAGATGGCCTACCTAAAAGGTTAACCTAGGTGTACATAGATAGTACTAGGTATATTAAGTATGTGGAACCTAGATAATATAATAAGTTACTATGTATGTATATACATGTTACAAGATTGAGTTTTATGTACAAAAATTAGAACAAAAATATGTGCAATGAGTATCATCCACTAATGTGCCATTGCAATCACATTTTAATGGTCATTCCATTGGTATGCCTAGGTACAATGGAATGGCCAATGGTGTTTTTTGCCCAATTGCCAATTGGGTGGAATGTTTTGGTGGTTTAGGATGCAATTTGTAGTAGTGTTTAACAAAGTTAGTGTTAACCCTAACAATATAATATACTTAGGTTAAGGGCAACTTCCACTATGCATAGTCAAACTTGCAATACCTTTATTTTTAGGTGTTATTTTTGCATATTAAGTATTTACAATATAGTTATGTAATACCCACATTATTTCATTACACAAACTTTTGTGTTTTGAAGGTTTTGATTATAAATTCCACATGCCTAATATTGTATTCAATCATTGCAATGTTTATTGGAAAACAAATTTCACTTCTAGTTATGGATATTCATGCATAAGTGTGTAGCACTTTGAACATGTTGGGGCCACTCTTCAACACACATGGGAAACATTGGTCATAAATTAAGGTGTATATTAATTTCAAGGAGGGGTACAAATTGTGGAGCAATCATTTCATTATATACCCATTATTTTTCTTTGTACAAATGTTTGTATATTGAAACATGGTTTCATGCCAAATATTTTTTTGCCTAACATAATTACCCGAACCATCATCCACACAATGCAATGATTTATTGGCCCAAGTAAAATCAATGTTCCAACTATTTGATGCAACAATTTTCATTAGTGACATGGCATGATCACGCAACTGGACCTTGCTTTCTTTGCATTCATCAATGATTTCTTACATTGTGTCCTATGATTGAAATAATGTTATTTTTATGGGAGCAAATGAACTTTTGAGCTTACTAATTATTGAGGTCATCATTCAGATTGGGGGTGTTTTAGCATTCATGGTCATGAACCCACAAATGTCAATAACACCTAGCTCTTCGACTTTAACCTCTTAATTATTCTCATCATCCAAATTTCTATCATCAATTTGTAAATAGGTTGGGGTCCATAAGCATGGCTTGGAAACCTTTGTGATTGGTTCCATACCATGTTCCGCAATATTTTATGACATTGTCCTTATTAACATTGAGAATACATGGGGATATTGTTGGTTTGAACCATTTAAGCTCCATCATTCTCATCACTTTTGAAGGTTAGTGGGAAAGAATAGGTGTGTGAAATTAACACCACCTTCTCAATGCTAACTTTGATTATGTGTTCCATGACCCTACTTTTAATAAAACCTTGTTTCTTCATTTTCACAACTTGCATGTACTACTGTATAATTGTTGTGATTAGCCTTCATACTAGTTGATCAATTCATTTCCCTCTTAGTCCTTTTATCTCAAGGAAGAACCACCACTTTGACAATCCCCATTATAATTATGTTTGCTTGGGTGTCTTGGTTGGAATGTGACAATTGTCAAAGTTTAACCATACAAAACTCTACAACAACACACACAATGCATTAAACCATTATGTTTTTAAAGGAATAACCAAAGGAATGAAGAAGTTGGATTTGCATGATAATGTGGAATGACAACCCTATATTGAAAGTGAATTCACATACCAATTTGACAATAATAAACCTAAATTTCAAATCAATGAATCATTGGGCTTTATGTCATTCAAATATTTTGATCACCTTCTTTCTCCCACATCCCTTGAAGGAGTCAATGGTTTCATAGGATTGATGGACATGTATATGACCATGTGGAGGTCATCAAATATTGTATGTTGTACCCTTATATCATTGATTTTCTCCATTGGCTATAAGCACCATGCTTTCAAGACATGCCATATGTAAAAGCAAAATGAACACATTATCTTGATTGTACACACAATCTTATGCATGCACACATGATTCACATTAAAAAAAACCAACATTATTATGTAAGCATAAACAACTTGAAAAGTATTCAAAACTTGCACACATTAAAACCTATCAATAAACACAAGAAGATGGAGATGAAATAGGACTCACCATTTGCTTGTAATTTTTATGGAGCATTATCAACAATGAAAAAAAGGGTTTCCACTTGGGCATGTTTCATAATATTTTTGTTTTAAAAAAATTAAACACCACCATACTTTTGGCTTGTGATGATCCAAACCACTAGTTCTTTGGTGTGATGTGCATCAAATGCAATCAATGTGAATAAATGAAAATTCATGTCATTAAACAAATGTGGCATCCATTGAAATAACCTTGAATTATGGTTGCACAAGAACATGGATTGTAGTTACATGAATGTTCAGATTCCTATGGTGAATGCCACTTGAATTTCATTAATTTTACTCATATCTTGGAAATAAAACACATCCTTTGGGTGAGTGAATGCCCAAATTTGAATTTAGATTTGGCCAAATTTTTGTGACAGAAGTGTTGGAACTTTCACTCTTGTATTTTTGGTTCAAATATACATGTTTTGTTCTCTAATAAAATCATTATTGATCATGGTTTCTCCCACATTCACCCATACTCACCAAATTGCTTTGGTTTATCATATATTTGTTTGATAGTGTATCTCAAGATCAACTAGGTCCAAATATGATACTTTAAAGCTTGGGATATTCATGGAACATATTGTGACATGCAAACCATGGATTTATGATCATTTGGCTGCATGTAGGTGCACCAATTGCTTAGGTGTTTACACAATGGTAAAAGGATATATCCATGACCTTTGACCATATGTATAACCATTTGATTGATAATGTATTGAACAACCGTGTTTTATAAGTTGATTTCACATAGTTTGCGCCTCTTCAATGGTAAACTAAACCATACCCACATTCATATTTACAAAACATTCATTTGATTGCAAAACTTAACCTATTTGTGTGAAATACATTGAGATATAGATAATAAATAGCAAGGGCATGGAATATGACATTTACCAAGTATACCCAAGGTGGTAGTTGTTGAATTTTTTATATCCTTTTGTTATGACACATTTTTGTGTATGTTCCATTTCACCAAGGTACACAAATCATCTTGTTCAACTTTGAGGAACTTGTGAACATGTGCATGTGGTATATATGCACCTTTAATGGAAATCTTGTTTGCAACTCCATGTTGGCCACCTTTTTTTCACACTAAGTCCATATTTGAAAATAGTGATATCGAAGAGTTTTGGACCTTTATACTTTGAGACTTGGTGTTTGCCCCATGTTTATGACCTTTCAAGATGTGCTCCTAATACATGAAATGAATCAATGTTAAAACCTATAGTTTTATGTTAAAATAGGATTAAAGTTGAAACATGCATTTCTTTTACATGTTTGCAAACATTAATATTTGATACCAATACACAACCTGAACCCTTTAAGTGATATGTGCATTGCCACAATTTATTTAATAAACAAACAATCATGTGCAAATGTCAAATTTCTATTTTTCAAACAACTCACAAGGAGATAATAATGGAATTTTTTTAAAACCTCATGAAATAAAAAACCCTTCATGTGACAAAGAGGAAAGTCACTATTACTAATTGTATTGAAAATTGTCTTCACTATCCTTGAAAAAAAACCCAACCTTCAATGCGCCTCTTCAAATTGCAATTATAATACCTAACTTTTTCTAAATGAAGCCCAATCATTGCAAATTTAATGTAAAGACCTCTACTTTTATATTAAAGCTGAAACACACATTACCTTCATTATCCCACATACTAATGATAAATGACATGCATTATTCTCACATGTTTACAAACCCTAATCTTCCATACCAATACACACCTTAGACCCTACAATTGGTATATGCATTGTCATAATTTAATAAACAAACAATTGTATACTAATGACAAATTTATTTTTTATATGAAGAGTAACTAATTATGGAAAAAAATGAAACCAAATGAAACTAAAAACCCTAAATGAAGCGTAGAGGAATTATTATTCTTATTTTTTATATTGATATTGTTTCCCACATTTTCAAAGGACAAATAAATTAACCTTGCTCCATATATGTCTAATTAAAGCAAAGCTCTAAATCCTACCTAAATATTTCATGCCTTAATTTATTTATCATCAAGAGAGTGGTTTGCAAGAAACATGTAGTCTCATAAAAGTTTGGCACATCTCATTAGCCTTTGAAAAACACCTCTATTCAATTTAGCCAAGAAAATTAAAATATCCTTAATAGTACATTATGCATTAAATGGGACAAAGTGGAGGCAAACCCGTGTGAAAATCATGCTAATATAACTAACCTCAAGAGCAATACCAACAGCCAGGGTTTGCTTAATATTTTCATGGGGGGCTGTGGATAGTGGTTGATGAAAAGTTCTTTGCAATACCTATGTTTGGTTTCTACATCATCTCTAGCAACTATTGGCTCGGTTGGAGCAACAAATAGGCAAGTAGATGGGGCTAGGTAAGTGGGGTCAAGTAAGTACCTAGGAGTCGATAATGGGTAGATAGAAAAGTGGGTAGTAAGTGACTAGGTAAGTATTAGGTGGGTAGGTAGATAGGCTGGCAAGTGGGGAGGGGGGAGGTAGTAGGTCATTTAAGGTAGGTAGGTAAGGAGCTTGAAGGTATATTAAGTAGGTAGTTGGGGAGGTCAAGATGTGCCTATTAGTAGTGGTGGGTTCTAAGTTAGTGTAAGGCAAGATGGGGATGGTAGGTAGGTGAGGTCAAAGTTAAGGGCAAACAGTTTTTTCTTAAAAAAAAAGATAAATAAAACTAAGGACAAAAGGGTCAGCACCAAAAAAATGTCACAGTACTAGTCATGGTGGTTAACAAATGGACATGAACCCAATGAAAAAAAATTCCAATTTAGTGACTATCCATCCAAATTGGTGCTCCTGCATGCTGGGTGATCATGGGGGCCACGGGTAAACCCATCTTGCATACCGTGAAGAACACACCCATACAGCACGCAACTGTGAGGGGGACACCCTGACGTTGCCATGGAGCATTTGGAGCATACATATCTGTAGCTTAGATATTAAGTCCATAATTTTGCCAAAATTTACATAGTTGTGTCAGATAGTCCAAGAAAAAATTTGAACCAACTTTTTTAGGAATTGCAATCCAATATATTATTTTTATGTCATTTAATCAATACTAAACATTTTTAAAAAAAAATTCTTTGAATGTCCTTTTAAATAACAATCCAAACCAATATTATACCAAGGAAGATAGGTTTCCAAGGTGTTCCAAATGTAGAAAATAACATTTCAAAGCCCTCAAAAAACCTATTATTTACCATCTATTCAATTGGTTGTGGTGCATCCAAACTTCTATTTAAGTAGTTATTTTTGTGTGATAAGAGCCTTGTAGATTGGCCCATCACAAAGTGGGAGTTTCAAACCTTTTGACTTAGGGTTTCTGTTTGACACACCAACATAGGCTGAAAGAGTATGACTTTGGGCAAGGAATATGGGACAAAAGGTGGGCTATTGGAAACTACATCAGGGATCTTTAACATCAAACAAAACATGGGGAGTTGGCAATTTGAGCCAAAAATAAATAAAAATTGTCCGATATCACTCTAGGAAATTTATACAACATTGTGCATCATCCAATGCAAACAAACACAATTGTAGATAGTACCTTTCATTTTTGACTTGGAACTACTCTTATTTGTTGGAGGGGGTAGGGGAAACGAAGGTTTTATTTTGAAGATCCTGAACTTTGTACATCATTCATGAGAATGTTGAAAGGTGAAGTAACCAATATGACATTGGTTACTGATTGTAATTTTAACCATAGTAGGTAGTAACCAATGTGTACGATTCAAGTATGAAGTATCGTGTCATATGAAGTATAACTTCATAGGAGGTTAAAAGTTAGGTCATTCATTCAAATATTTTAAGGAAACATACAGTGCTAAAAAATGTTGAAGGTAAGGGGTGTTTGTACTAGATAAAGAGATGGCTAGATTTTCATTGTGTTAGTTTAGCTTGAATTTGAGACATAAGCATTACACAGGATCTCACAACCCATGTATGATCTCAGTCAAATGTCAATAGGACCTTATGAAATTTTTCATCCATCTCCCATTTTTCAAATTTTATTTCTCAAGAATCTTATCAGTTTCTATACCCAAGTGAAGAGTCTGTTTTGAGACGCTTCCAGAATTTCGGCCCCTCTACTCGGCCTATGGGCCTTGTTGTGGGAGCCTCAAATCCCAGAAGGGTCTAGAGAAGCAGACCCTTCTCCTATACCTGACCACCTATATTATGAGTCCTTTGGCAGGTTGCTAGTAGGTAGGCACCCCAAAAAAATGCAACTGAGGTAACTAACCACAGTGGTTAGATACGGAACTGGAACCCAACAGAAAACTGTTTCATGACTACTTATCATCCATCCTTGAGGCTGCAATGGTGGGTTCGGGTTTTAGTCTGGTCAACACAGGGACAGGGGAGTAGGATGAAAGGTTTGGAAGCATCTGGGCGGGCTTCATTGATGCACAGATTTCCAAACCAAGACTCCCCTTAATCGTCGGATCACAACTTCAACTTTCCTTGGGGCGCAGATTCTTGAGAAACGCTCCAAAGAAAAAAAAACACAGAGAATAACAGTGAAGAGAGGCTAATATAAGCAAAAGGCTGATGAATCAGCAAAAGATGGGATAAGGGTGTGTGTGTGAAGGAAGCTGCCTGCCCATCCCTTTGTTGTTGGCCTTGCCTATCAAGGCAAAGACATTGTGTTCAGATTCATTATAGAGTATAGTAGCTTAAGGGATTTTTATGGGCCCCTATGTAATAATAATAATAGGTCTATTTTTAAACGAGGCTTTTTGAAAGACGATATTATGCCCTGTGTTGAAACTTGAGTTATAGAGTTATATAATATCTTGAAGGATTTTGGTTCCATTTTTGAAGATTATATTTTTGCATGGTGAAAATATTTGAGTTCTCATTATTCTTCTTTTGCCTTAAAATACTTTTAACATGTAAATGGCATGGCCAAAGTGTGACACACTCCTCGGTTATTATTCATGGATTCCCTAGAGTCTACCCTATTTAGCCTGAGTGTTCCAGTAGGTACCTACTATGCATAAACTTGCCATACTTTTCCCATCATCCCCATGTGGGCCACCTGGTGCTCTCTTGAAAAGCTATAGGACACTCAAACACAGGACGCCAAAAATACCTCCCCCTCTCCCAACTTTGCAAGTGTCGAATGCACAATCCTATTAGTATAGGATTCAATACAAACCTGACTATTTGTTATTGTTATTGAATGCTAGATATTTTTCTTTCCGCATCCTCTGACTCACTCTATCCCCCACAATTTGCGTCTTTTTCCCCCCTCAACAAATGATGGTAGAACCGTCACAAATCACCCCGCCTTACACGTGGAATGGCCTATTGTTTTAAGTGGGCCTGCATTGTCGTGGTGCGCCCAACCGGATTCAGTCCCTCAATTTAGGGTTTCTACTTTTTCAGTACTGAGGACTAGGCAGCTAGAGAGAAAAAATATGGAGCTAGTGGAGAGGGGTCAAACGTATTTGAGTTAATTGAAGTCCACTTCCTGGTAGTTTTTTTTCCAGCCCTCCACGGTACAAATGTAAACTCGTAGCCAGTTTTCGGGGTCTTTTAAAATAAAATTCGTAACCAGTTTCTAGACTACTACATTGTCCAACATGTGACTTGCTCATTGGTCCAGTGAAGGGGGGTTATAATACATAATTTTCTCCCTTCTCTCCTTGAGTTTTTAGTTTTTACCTACCCAGTCCAGGAACCAATTACTCCTGATAACTGGCGAGAGGAGCCGGATTACCAGAATAGTCTGGGTGCAAAATAGTCTTGCCGGTTATTTAATATGTTTCCTTTTCTTAAAGGTGTTTTCCTATGTGAGAATATGGGCCATGGTCTGCCAGTT
>Ga0209208_10011661_pt1 | contig 11235 bp, 11 predicted proteins | sample S1TSphfallax_3_FD_187694 | JGI IMG/M metagenome (GOLD analysis project Ga0209208, IMG submission 187694) | Host-associated microbial communities from peat moss isolated from Minnesota, USA - S1T2_Fd - Sphagnum fallax MG (SPAdes) (version 2) | ecosystem: Host-associated > Plants > Peat moss >...
AAATAATAGATCTCAAAGAACTATGGTCAAGAGGTAGCAACTTCATCATGGAGTCTCTTGTGCAGACGTTTGCTAGCATAATTTGGACCTGGAAAATTGGAACTGAAATTTTTGGGAGACTTGGTAGAACCATAGTTTTGACATCTCTCATCAAGTACCTTGCTAATAGCATTTGCAATCTCCTGTGTTGTTTGCTTTCCAGTAGTGGACATTGCCATCTGCACTCCTCCCATCCAATCACTAAATTAGTTTTCACAAACATAGTCTTTCCCTAGCCGAAGTGATTGCACCTTATTTTCCATTGCTGAATTGACTTATTACAAAATTGCTAAACCGATATAAATTAAGGGCTGTTACATAGAGACGTACTTGATTTTTCAAGTGTAATTGGAACGAACCTTACAAAGCATATCTTTTCTTTCATTGTTCACAAAACATTTAACAAAATAGAATGCTTGTTGTGGTGGGCGTTCTGTTTCTGAACCTCCACAATTGTTTTTCAGTGTCTTTCCTTGATACCGGAAAAATTTAAAGAAATTGCTGCACATCTTTATGTTTGGTAGAGCCCCTAACTCTGGGTTTTACTAAAATCAAGCCCGTGCAAGGCTGATCCCTGTAAAGTGTGCAGCCTGGACGGTTTTACCTTACACAACCATAAACACTAACACAGTTTCACAATATAAAATCTCTTGACTTGAATGTGTCTGTAACCCTTTGTCAAGTTTGAATACCATCAAGGTGCACTTATAAATCTATGGTTGACAAGATAGGCAAATAGAATCTTAATTCTTCAATGTAATGCAATACCTTGGCAGCAAAAACATTGTTCCCATTTCCAGTGCTAGTACGGATATTTGCATGTTGCACATGCAGGTTGAGACTCCATAATGCTTGGATGAGATCCATAAGGAGACCAATTCTATCCTTGGCTCTTAGCTTCACCAACACCTGCTCATGTTCCATCATCCGTACCTGCATTTTGATTACACAAAGATCACACATGCTAAAATTGATGCATCTCACATTCCAAACCCTAACACTAAAGGTGCACCTACCAAGTTACCTACCTTGTGGGTTTTTGCAAGCTTTCGAGGTCATTATAATTCCTTCATCTTGTTATCCAAAGATACAAAAAAGGCATTGGTTTATGTTCTATATACAAAGGTGTTCAATCCAGTTTTGATTCAAATCAAATACTTGGGCTGTACCCTGTTGAATATGAAGCTTAAGGACTAGGTTCAAGTAAAGAAAATTCCAAATTTCACCAACTTTTGTCTAGCATATAAATATTATTTATTTTTAACACAATCATGAAGAATTTGGACGCCAACACAAATCGTATTATGTATATATTGCCTACCGCTATAAAAATTGGATATGGTGGGGCTTGAATTGAAATAGTACTTGGATGAGAGTTGAACAATATTATTTACCTCTAAATGAGGCATGCTATTTCCCATGGTGTGTGCTCCATTAACATCAAATGGGTCAAAATGGGTGTTCTCGAGTAGCATTTCCGGTGTGGTAATGCAATCTGGAAGCCGCTGCCACGATCCCTCAGTTGCACTTGCGTTTCCACTACATATTGTTTGATAATGATCAGACTTCGCGCTTGTGGGTTGTTCACATTCAGCTTGTTCCACTTTTTGGAGTGTTGACACAGGATGCTTGACATTGGCGAAAGTTGTCGTCGAATTTCCTTCCATTTGCAAGTCCTTGAAGCAGTTCGGCATTTGAACTTCCAAATCTTGTACCTCAACCTTATAGTATCAAGAAGCCAAGGTTTTAGGGAACTTGAATCTATATTACATGCATGATGCCATCCGCAAGTTGGGATGGACAAGACTGTAACTTCTTGAGCCAAAGTAGTCTTAATCCTAGTGGCAACGAGATAGAATTTGATCGACTGAACATGTATTGCTAGATTAGTCTTCATATATTGTGCCTCACATTATTGGTTTAGTATATGTCTCGATGAATGTGAACTTTAAAACCATAAAGAGATTAAGCTAGGTTTACTCACCTGGCAATCAGCAGCTGCATCAGGATATTGTGACCAATTATCCTTGGCCTTAAGGTCGACCAAATTATTCTCCAACTGTCCTTCATTGCATGTGGCCTGTTGTTTATCGGTAGTTGCAGCTCTCATATCTATAGCATCCATCGCCCAACCTTCCTTGAAGAAATCCAATGTTTTGGGCTTCTTGTTTTGTACTTGGATGTGATCATCCCCTTTCATATTTGACACCTCCTTGCATGATGAATTTGGTGCCATGGCTTCTGAATCCGAACCATCCATTGCAAATAGATTGTATTTTGCAACGTGTAGGGACTTTCGTGGCTTTTTTACGACTGGTGCATCTAGTAGATCCTGCAAGCTTCCGGGAGATGCAAATCCGCACATGAGTTAAAGTCTCCTGTATCAATTCGACTTTCAAAAATGCACACACATTGCAGTTTTCTAGATTTCGACTATTTGAGATCAGTTCTTTTGGACGACATTACAATGATTATGACGGCATTTGCAAAATGATTGTGGCCTCCTGAAATTTGCGTGGATACTATCAATATAAAACTGCTAGCTAGTACTCTTCCAGAGCATGATTTAGATCTCGCAAATTTCTTTAGTTATGAGCATGGTTCAAGAGGATTCGATTGCTTACGGTCAGTTGAGATATGGTTTCAGATGTGCCAATTTCATGCGATGAAGACACGCTACCAACTTCCATTGAAAGATTCGGTAGCCAGCTATGAGTTGACATTGATTGTAGCTGGTCTTCAAAAGAAAGTGCTACTGGTTCAGGGTGTTTGATCGATTGGCGAGGAATTTTTAGACCATCGGAAACATGGAGTTCATCAATAGGCCGTTCAATACCAGGTATCATGGAACCTGTAGGTTTTTCAATTCTAATTAATCCCTTTATTCTATTGAGCATGGTCTCAGTTTCAGGAGATGATAGTCGTTGACGTGATGGATCATCGAATGTCGTTAGCTCATTTGGTAGTTTAAACTCACGTGCTCTTTTAGAATCTGCATCTTGGGAAGAGGTGGTCGAACTGTGCTGTGGCTCTGAGATCGTTTGTAGAGATAGCTCGTAGCTTGTTGTTTTGTGACCAGGTGCTAGATCGTTCAAGCGGTCAGCTACAAATAGGTGTTCTTCATGTGGGAAATCGGGTGAGCTCCCAGACCCACCTTGTCGCCAGTTGAACAGGTGCTGATTTGAGAAGGATGTCCTTGCGATGTTGGGGAAGGCCATTCGACGTTGGTTCCTATCCGCTCGTGGTGTATAGTGATGACTGTTGTCTTTAGCTTCAAGTTGCTTCAATAGACGATCACGCAACAATTGCCTCTCATCATCGGCTGAACTTGGTATTTTGCCCGCTGAATGTAACAGTGATCGGGTCTCCACAACGTCTGGTTTGGAGAGGGACGATGATTGAATAGGTCCAGTCGTTTGGTTGTTTCGAATGCGAGTTTGCACTTGGGGTTCTTCAGGAAGATCCAGGGAAATAGATGAACCCTTTGGGAGGTAGTTTTCGATTGCCTCGCTTGCCACAGCAGCCACATAGGAAGAGGTCATATTGGGGTACTCTAACATATTTCTTCCAGGAGAATCAACATGATCTGGTGCTGCAATGTGCTGACCACGGCTTAGTGTCCTAGGATCGTGGGGAAAATTAGGATCAAGAGATTTCAAAAAACTGTAGCTTCGACTTTTGGGATTAATTAAGTCAACAAAATCTTCCTTAAACACATCACGGGCGAAGTGAACAACGTTTATGTCCTCAGGAACGTGACACGTTGTCCCAAGCTCCACCACACCTCCCCGGACTGAAATACACGCCACCGTCTGCAAATTTATCCCCAACTCACTTTCAGACCTAGTGCCTGAGATTTGGATTGAAGCAAAAATTCACATAGCTTCAAGCGTAACACCTTGCTAAACTTAGAATAGCTCCACCGGTGCTTAATATGTGGCCCAGTAAAATAAAAGCAGATGTAGAGAAGTCAAAACATGCTATTTTGACTCAGGAAAATGGATTTGGCCCAGCATTTTTTCACGGGATGTTGAGGCTGGTAAGAGGCACAACAGAGCCTAATATATACAGTTTGATTGCTATGAATAGTGTAATAAATATGATTTGACTACTAGTTTCTATTTTTAATTGGCCAACAATAATGATCGGTCAAGTGATTTGTTATCAGTAGTGTCCCACCTATTTGCAGTCCCAGTTTTAGTTTTATGGGTGAGGTTGGAAAAAAGAAATAACTAAACTTGGATGTGAGAAATATTTAAGCAGTTGCATAAAAATACAACCCAATCTGCAAACTAAGAAAATTCACAGTAAGGATTTTGAGAATTGTACCTTGATACCGGCAGCCTATGTCCAACACCGAAATCACCACGCCCACATGCGCAGACATTGTAGATTAAGCCACACTTTAGTTAGTCAGAAAAACCATACTCTCACAAATATGAAACAACAATATTCTACCAGCTGCCATCCCTCATAGAACAGGTTCTGGAAGTCAATATATACTAGTGTCATACTGTAACCAATAAACCTAAACCATGACTTCATCTATCAACCATATTCCCCGTTGCATGATCTTATTGTGAGTTACTATGAAACAATGCAATAAAAATATAGATAAGTTTTGCAACATTAATCTTCAAGCCTTCATGTGTCTCCATGATCTCACACTACATGTTGAATTGACAAAAAGGATGACATGTGATGCAGTAGTTATAACACTCTTTGGGGTCGGTGTGTCCTAGACTTGTAATACCTTTGCATACTCAACGCGGCCGAACTCCAGCATACTCACATCGTCAGCATTCTCCACCCATTCATATCCGCCGATAGCCATTAGCTTCCCAGGTGTTCTGGCAACCCACACACAACTATAAATTTCAAAACTAGCTAGCTAGTTGCACCATTCACTGGCTAATCAAAGGGAATCCAGATTTGGCTAACTAGCTCCACCACTAACTATATAATCTAGAAACGGAGAACTAGCTAGCTGCCATATACACTAAGCAATATGCAAGTATTTTAAGCAGGGCTAGGTGTCCATTAGAGCCTCACTCTTAGCAACGTTTAATCCAAGTACATTCTTTTGACCTCGCTGAACCTAGTGTCAAAGCACCCAACAAATGTTTGCTAGGTACTATTAGGGTTGTGGCAGTGCATAGAACAACGAGGTGAACCGCAAATTTTAGAAACCTTAGGATGGAATTTGAGAGGTTTGTAAAATACTTGTTCCCAAATCCATCTGCAAACAGGGTAGGGAGAGTGTCCCAAAGGGATTTCCTCAAGTGAGTCCCCATCATGGATCAAATTCCCAGTAACAATGTACAGTAAACTCTCTCTAAACTAATATCCTTGGGACAGGCCGGAAGATATTAGTTTATGGAGGATATTAGTTTACACAATATTAGATTAAAGTATGAGGCCCGCCACTGGCCTGTGCCCGCATATTAGTTTAGAGAGAATATTAGTTTACACAGTATTAGTTTAGAGAGAGTTTACTGTAGAGGGAAGGCTTTCTTCCAGGGGCTTTCTCTAATTTAAGGGTCACAGCCCTGAGGGCAGTAGTCGAAGGGTGTAGGCACGATAATTAGAAAAGTCCTGTGGGAGTAGGCCTTCCCTATTGTAAAACCCAACATATTCTTTTGTTTTTAAATGGCAGAAGGTGTGGATGTGATCAGCACTGCTGATTGGCAAACGCAGCTTCTGCGTGGGAAGGTGCATCCAAGTATAAATGGAAATTCCTTGGAGTGCTTTACTGTAGGCTTTTGAACACAATGTGAAAGCCCTAATGCAAGGGGTTTCGATTTTGTCGGTTTCCCCACTCTGGGTCATGATCAATGTTATCCAGTTTCGGGTTTCCAAAGTAACCAGAGAACTTTTGATTTTTAAACAAATTGATGAAACTTTTGGTACAATTGGAAGAGTGAATCTTCTAATCTGCAAAATCTTCGGTTTTAGTGTTTTCTAAAATAAAGTGGGGAACAAAGTTTCGTTTGGAGTAGGGTCGGTTGGTTCTTAGTTTTTAATAGGAACTATTGAGTCTAGGTTTAGAGTTCTTTTTTAAAAAATGAAACAGAATATTTTCAAAAATAAAAATCCAATAGGTCTGAGGCTTGGTCAATTTTTTTTGACCAATGGTTTAGGGTCCAATAGGTCCAGCCTTTATAAGAGCCTCTAGTTCTAGCTTTAGGCCAGGACTAGTTCCAAGTATAGAGAATATTTTTAAAAATTAAAACCCATTAAGTCTGAAACCTGGTTAAATTTTTTTGACCAATGGTTTTGGGTCCATTGGGTCCAACCCTTATAAGAACTTTTAGTTTCAACTTTAGGACCTAGGGTTAGTTTAGGCTTATTTTTTAAGATGGTTCTATTTCTAAGTGGCTTTGAATTTTTTAGATTTTTGTGTTCCCATGAAGTTCCCATCGTGTTCCATCAAGTTTCTTTTAACTTCCCAATGGGTTTTTAAAGGTTTCAAAATATTCCCCAATGGGTTCCCAAGAACAACAATAGGGAGTTCAACATGTGGCCTTGTAGCTACCAATTAGCCAACACTCGTCTCAACTCACTGGGCCTTTTTTGGGTCTCTATCTAACATAGGAATAGCATAAGAAACTTCATGACATATTTGTGTAAAGGCCATTTTAATGTTCCCATTGGAGATGCCCTTCTATATTAAAGCTCAAGGCTAGGACCTGAGACCTTAAAACTTCAAATCTTAAAACTCTTGAACCTAAGACATTAAAACCTAAATGTCTATTCCTAACCCTAGGTATGACCCTATAAAAAAAATCCTTCTGACTTGCTGGGTTTGGTTCTTGGTTGGGTCACAGTTCATGTAAATTTACTGGGTCTTGTCCTTGGCCAGATCTAGGTCCATATTGTAGACCCGCTGGGTCCAATTTTTAGACCCTGATCCAGATCCAAACCCAAATCTGGCTGGACACCCGAAACCGGTTCGGAGATAGGTCCAGTCTTAGTATTAGATTTTCCATTTACTTCACACATCCTTAGATACTATTCGTTTCTTGCAAGCGCTTAAAATTAGCAAGGTGCCTCTATATTTTGCGTTTTTGTAGTAGTCACTAGCGCGTGAAAGAGATTGGACTTGCTCAAAAGGGGACTACAGACCGATTCAGAGTCTATTACCAAATTTTGAAGGATGCGAGTTCCAGGAAGGTCCTGAACGTGCCAGAGTTCTCAAAGGATTCTGGACCTCTACTGCTGGCTGCGCGAGACTAGTTGTCCCAGAACTGGACTGCTAACCAGCCCGGTACCCTACTTCAAGAATCTCTGGGAACTGTAGCCAGTAGCCAACAATGTGGCGAAACCCTCCCCAATCCTGTAGCTTTCTGGCGATTGTTTTTTTCGAAAAACAGGGAATTTTCGACAGAATATTCCATTTCGAGAAAACAAATTCGCCATCAGGCGATTTTTCGCCAGAAAAAAAATCACTGCTACGAACCTCAGGAAACAAAACCCTTGAGTCAGGGTTTTCCCCTATGACTTCGTCGCGTTTAACTCCTCTGAGGCCCAACAAAAGCTACCTACACCTAGCCCAGTACAGATATCAATCTTGGTCCACGGACGACAAGGCATATCACAAGAAAGTTTTTAGGATTCCGTGCAGGGACCATCGAGAAGAACTTGAATTTCCTCATGCAAACATGAAATGGTTTGTTCGACAATGGGAAAATACAACGGTCCCTCTGTTGGACAATGCTAAAACTAGAATAAAACATTGAAATATTGGTCCCATGATTTTCCCTTCCCTATGTTTTGTTAATTCGGCTTTGATTCGTCAGAAGTTTCTACTCTTTTCACTGCAGGAACGCCAAAAAAGTTTATTGTATATATGTCTAAGGACGTCATGCAGATGCTTGGCCACATCACAGTTTGAAGCCTTTGCCTTGCTGACCACTTTTCGGCAAGTTTGATTACAAAGTTGTTAGCTTTCTCAAAACGTAAGTAAACACAATGTGATGAAATGGAAAAGCTTTGGTACCCGTAGTCGCCTGGAGCAAACGTGCAAGTCGATGAGATGACGTAGAACCACTCCGTATCAGACAACCCGCTATTGTTGTTGGCTAGCACCGGCCACTGCTTCGACGACGCTGCACTAGTGCACAGATCCCGCAACGTCTGCCTTCTCTCGTTTCCATGCGCTTGATCCGTGCGCCCGAACATCTGCAGCTCTCCCTTGTAATAACTATCGCCCCATACCACCTCTCTGGAATATGTCACCGCGAATTCCAGTTGTGGATGTCAGTACACAAGCCTCTTCGGGCTCACTTAGTTAAGGAAGGACCTTAGGGGCGAAGAAGTTGAGACTTTGGACTAGAGGCATGATATTTTTTCTATGACATTCTAGTTCTCAAAAACAACAGATAGAAAACTTCGATTATCTATGTACGTGTGTTGCCTAGCGATCTGGACTTAATCCTAACCTAGTGACATAATTCTCCTCGCTTTAGATGAGCTCGATGAGCAGCAGATCCGTCCAAACTCAAATATAATATTACTAGATTCCTCAACAAGGTATGCCGATCATAAATCTATATTACTGGACAACGATGGGACAAAGAGCTAGCTGCACTGATCGTCGTTAAGTATGAAAAACTTTCGCTTAACTTTGTACTGAGGACAGTAACGTTCTCTTCAGGCCAGAGTTTCAATGTTGCTGAATCTACTGAAGCAAGACCTCGACTGTCTTCACGCGGTCAAGACTCAAAGTAACATTCATATTTATCAAAAACATCAAACCGATATGACCGTGATATCGGTTCATTTATCTCTGTTTTACACTTTCAGAAACTTGGTGACCGTGATGTTTTTGCAGCAAATCATGACTAAAAACCTGAAAAACATGCAATCCTTCAGCCATACCGAAGAATGTCATGAGTAAGATCAAGAGCGCTTGGGACAGTTTTGTTTACCCTTGTGTGGCCGAGAGCTCCCAAAGGATTGCGTACACCCAGTAGTTCCGATGTTCTGCCACCTTCTGGAGCTGTTTCTGCTTCTGTGGCCATCCTGCTTTAGCTGCTGGACTTCCCAGTGCAGCCATGACCATTGACGTTTCTCTTGTGATCGGGCCTCAATCACCTTTGTAGGGTGTGACACCTGCGGCACTACTGCTTTCCCACCACATCAGGCTGTACTGCAGAGGAAACGAGAACTAGTACTCACAGTTCAATGAAGAACCACCCATCACGTGAATTCTCCAGTATAGGAGTACTCTCTCTAACACACAGGAGTTGCTCGATCGTTGGTGTATTTGGGCCTCAATAAAACTGTATTACAGTTATACTTGTGCGAGCCCTGCACTGCAAATCTTCTCTTCGCTCGCAGTTTCCAGTTTTAGACCTTTCAGGACCGGTCACAGCACACGAGATGTGGGCTCCGTGAACCTACGTACCTCAATATTTCTTTGTCAGTAGCTGACTTGAGAAATTGTCTACAGATAGCTCAAGTAGCGCTGGACATAAAGTCGCAAATATAACATCAGCAGATGTATAGTAGATCCTTGAACAATAAATAGACACCCTCTAGTAATATTAAGTGTGGACAAATTAATGAATTAGGCTTCAAGCATTCAACTCAGCCAACGTTAAGACGGTCAGATTCGACAGCCCTTGACAGCAGCTTGCACAATCGCATCAATCGTGGATTCGATGTGGATCCGCCGCCCCGCGGCCCCAACACGAGGGCTAGAATGAATCTTTGAGACCTGTACCAATCAAGGTGAGATTTAAGAATACTTGACTGGTAGGTCAGTTTGAGGTACGGAATTCCAAGACATGTGAAATAATAGTGACATCAGAATTAAAGGACGCACATTGACCAAGCCTGGGTGCCTCATTTGGATTTGTATAACCAAGTATAGCAAAGGCATTTGTATGGTGCATTTGTACACAAGGACCCGCCCTGGTGTTACTCTGTTAATGCTAGAAACATTTGAAGTCTATGCAACTTCCTGTTTGGTTGTATTATTCATTCCTAAAAACCAACTTTCATTTGGTTCAAGGGTGAATGTTCACAAAGTTCATTTTAAGGTGGTAAAATTAAGTATCACTTGTTAAGTGGGAATTATGTGATACACAAGATTTTTTTTTGAGATCCCCTCTTACATTTCCCCAAAAAATAAAATTGCACTTAAGAAACCAATGAATACACAAATCCTCTATAAGATCTTAATAAAGTAATGAAGTGGGTTTTTTTTTATGTCTATTCTCTTTGTGATTTGCTTGAAAAACGATTTCCTCAACTTATTCCCATGGGAAAAAGTTAAATATTTCATGTTCTTAGTTTTTTAAGCATCATAAAGGTAATTGTCAAAACTTTCCCTTTGAAAAATGGATCAAAGAGAATATAGTTCTCATTTACATAAAAGAAAGTGTGCTTGATTAATGGTTAGGAATAATGTGTTCTTAAATTGGATATTAAGGTTCAAATCTTTTAAGTTGTACCAAAATTTTATCATAACATTTTTTTTCTGTTTAGGGTTTAGGGTTCTAGTTCTATTTTATCATATTTGAAATATAAATTCAGGGATCAATATTGATAGAATTTAGAAATTTGATAGTTTAAATTATTATATTGTAAAATATTCAATTTTTTTGATTCATTAATATTGATGGGGATCAAAATATAAGAAAAAAATACTTTGTTAATATTAACTTATCCTTTTCATCTTGAACAAGAGCCCTTAAAAAATTTCACCTAGAGAAATGTTTGAGGTTGGATCCTTGACACCTTCAAAAGGAAAAATAATATTTTTCTCTTTCTAACTAATCCGTAGTGGTTTCATTTTTTTGTCCAACCATTTAAATCACCAATGAAACAAATTCCCCTTCTCGAGATAAAGGATTTACCATCACCTTCCCATTGGGAGGGCAGGGGGCTTGTAAATCTTTGTTATGATAGGTATGTATCAATAAAGTTCATAAAAATGAAACCATTTGTCAAGATTTTCAAAACATGTGCTTTTTGGGGAAAAAGAACTTTTAAAGATAAGGTCATATTTTGAACATGTAAATTGAAGGCTCTTAAAGACTTCTTCCAAAGGATTGTCTTTTAAAACATTTCCAAACAAGTAAAAATCAAAGTAATTTTCAAATCAAAACTTTTTTAAATGAAAGATATTAAATATGCCATTTAAACTTTGTCAAAACATGTGATTTTCCAGTTTTTGGGGGGGGGGGA
>Ga0209208_10011662_pt1 | contig 11234 bp, 5 predicted proteins | sample S1TSphfallax_3_FD_187694 | JGI IMG/M metagenome (GOLD analysis project Ga0209208, IMG submission 187694) | Host-associated microbial communities from peat moss isolated from Minnesota, USA - S1T2_Fd - Sphagnum fallax MG (SPAdes) (version 2) | ecosystem: Host-associated > Plants > Peat moss >...
GTACATGCTGACAAAAATCCACACCCCACCCCCACCCCCCCCCCATATCATGCAAAGGAATGTCCTCCAAATTCTGCAACCCTGATTTGCTCAGATTCTCTCTACACCAATTTGAAGTACTTGAAGAAACAAAGGTCCAAATGTAAATGGTAGGAACTTCACTTGATGCAAAGCTGATTGGGAAAGCTTTGTCGCCTTATTCCCAAACCAGAAAGGTACTTTTGCTTGTTCTTTTGAGTGGAACACTGCAAAGTGTATTCTATACTAACAACACTCTAGTGGTTTTGGGTGGGAGTGTTATGCCCTAGTTGGTCGGTTATGGAGGTATTAGATCTGCTTTAAAAGAATTCCTACCAACCTGGTATTGGATCTTCTTAAAGAATTTCATACTAGGTACTGGTATTGGATCTTTTTAAAACTTTCATACCAGGCTGATTCTAGTGGTAGAGTTCCAAGGCTGATTTTTTTGGTCATGTGAGGCAGTTATGACACTGGTATTGAGGTTGGTACAACCTTGATATGAAGTTAGTATTACCTCAGGTCCCTGTTAGACATGTATTGGTATGAGGTTTGTATTACCTAATGATACCCCCAATTCTTTTGGTTGCATCCAAACAGTAGAGATTTACCATCCAATGTCAAAATTATGGTCTTTTGAGTCTAAAATGAAAGATTTGGCAATATGTTTTTCTAGTCTCAACTTTTGATCCAAAAGCTATAATCAGCCCACCAAATCTTTCATTTTAGACTCTAAAAGAGGTGAGGGTGTTGTTGTGGATGCTGGTTCACCTGGCTGGGTGGTTATTGGTTATTGTGAATTGAATATTCACAAGAACCAAACCTTAAAACCCTAAACCCCTTGGGTTCTACAACTAGATCTGTGGCACGATATGGTTCTTTCATTCTTCCCTCTATTCTAAATTACTGTTTGGATATGATCCTCGTGTGATGGTGCAGTTTCCTAATCTATTTCTTTCCATTATGTAGAACTATTTGATTGAATGTCTGTTTGCAGTAGCACCCAGTTAGTTTGGGTCAGATCTGGCCAGCTCCAATTAGGATGGGAAACCATTGACCTTGTAAAGCTTCAGGTCAACATGCATAGCAAAAGCGAAGAAGCCCGGTTCCAATCTCAGTTCTGTCAAATTTCACATTCCCAGTTTCCGTTCCAGTTTTCAGTTTTGGTTTGGTATAACCAGAACAGAACCTCTGATTCTATTATGCCATCAAAGAGAGTAACTGACCAATGCTGGTATGCACTCTGGTTTATCAATCCAAATGTGCACTTGAAACCCCGACAGAGTCATTTACTGTAAAGGATGTTGTTCTTCAGTTGATAAAAGGCAAAGAGGGAATGTAAGGTGCCCACCCAGGTAGTAATTAGTAATTACCTCGTCTATACAATATCATTATCCTGGACATTTACTTGGGTCTGAATTTGGCCAATTTTTTGGGCAATGAAAAGGAATTATGTTTATTGAATATTCGATCTCAAATCGATTTCCAGCTTGAAACCATCATCTTGGGAATTTTAGCCAAAAGAGTGCATAACGAGTTTACAAATGCCAAAATAACCGCTAGATGGATGTTTTTTAGTGTATGTGGAGGGTGTGTTACCCTCAATAAATTTTTTGTCTCATTGTCACCTGATGGCACCTTACATGTAAGTTTTGTCAATTTGAGGAGCCACCATATGTGTCCACTACCTCCTTTCCTCTCAATTGGATCACAACCGCCAATTTGTAAAAGCTAAATTTTACCTGTTCTTGATGCCGGTGAAAGAACTTGAACAAGGCTCCTCAAGGGATTTGGGTCCTGGACTTTGGCGTTCAGTCCTCGTTCCCAGAAGAACCCAGATCTCAGGTCCTTACCCTAAACAAATGATCTTACATCAGGTAGGTCTGGTAAGTAGGCCAGAGTGAACCAACAGCCACCAACCCACCATGAGGAATGGATGGTAGGTGGACAGGAAACACTTTTTCCCATTGCGTTCCAGTTCTCTAGCTAACCAGAGTGGGTGGTTAAGTTGCGGTTTTTACTACCTACCTGCTGATAACCCAGTAGCCTTTACCTGGGCACTAACCATTTACATCCTACTTATCCACTGCAGTAGTCAACTACTGTAATCCCCTAAACCCTACTCCCGGCACTATGTTATACATGTAAGTTACCAAGGTAAACCCAATGTGAGATTCATCCACAACTTCATTCATGACAGGCGTCCAATGTGGATGGTGCACTGTTTGGGCATTGGCCTGGTATGAACATGGTGCGTGTCCTATACTTGGTGACATTAGGGTTTCTAGTAGTACTAGCCAGTGAGTGCAGCTTTCAAAGTGATGTGAAAAATGAAAAAATTGATGTCTTCTCAATGTACATGCACAGTAAAGTGTACTTAATCTAAACCTAATACAATTGTTTAATTACTACCCACTTGAAATGTTCAAGTCCATGATGTGTGGGACAGTACTCTAGATTGAATAATTTCGGGGTGTTACCATGTTTGGCCATATCGCGCATGGTACATCGATTATAGGGGAATGCTCCTCTGTGCAAGGTGGGTTCATGATCATTGTGTAACCAAGTGGAGTTCTTTCTGGTGAATTTTTTTAAATGGTTTATAAAATAGTACCTCTTTTGGGCTTTTTTTAGTCTTCAAATTTTGATATTGATTTTTTTTGGGGGAAAAAACTGCCAGGTTGTTGTATATTATGTTCCAAATGGTAGCCAAAAATATAAGAGGATGCTTAACTTTTTAAGAACTTTCATAGCCAAATTTATCTTATGGATGAATGCCACTTCAGCTACTTCTTTGGTGGCTATTGATGAATGATGGAATGGCCATTGTGAGGTTTGGAATAGTCATGGCTAGTTGTGCAAAGCTAAACTTGGAAGGTGACCAAAGAAGTTTAATATAACACCCTCATCGACCTATTGTGTGATCAGTGTTTTTGTTTGTGCAAATTTTCACTACTTGGCTGGTGACCAAAAAAAAGCAGTGAGGATCTAACATAGTATTTTTTTTGGCAAAAGTGGGCCAAAATAGCCATATTGAGACGGGAAAAAAAACTGAGCTTGCTATATTTAGACAACTAGCGCCAACATGTAGCCAAAAAACCATAGCAAAGAATCCTAAATTTTTCTAAAGTCCCCTCTGACTTGTAGCCAAATTTGGCTTAAGACTTAATAAAAGGATGATTGCTCAAACGACACCAACATGTATGAGAATGGATATGGAAATTGCTAACACATTCAACATAGCTTCTTATTTTGTGTCATTTAGAATCATATGCTGATTCAACGAGCATGAATGTAGAATGTCGAAGAATTTACTAAACCCAGAAATAGCCGTTGAGCACTTGAGTTGTTCCAACTTGGAGCCAGTGATGTAGGAGCCAGCTACACTAGGTGACCTGAAAAGTAAACTGGCCAAGCAGCTGTGCAAATAGCATACCATTTGCCTAACAGTCAGTGCAGCCAACATGCAAAATCACACTAATAGGAAAAGATGAAACCACTCAAAGAAAGATTCTGATATAGCCTTTTGGGGCACATGAGTGAACAAACAAAAGTAAGAAAGTGGCAAAACCAGGCAAAGAAAACCTGAGCTTTGTACTCCAATGATACCATTACAAACCTGAGCTTCGTATTCCAACAATACCATCTCTCTTTGGCTGATGGATGATGATTTATTTTGCACCGTATCTAAGAGCATCTCCAGTGGCAACCGTTAAATGGTCAGTATGTCAAAAAACAAAGTATGAAGTCAGTGTCCTAATGGTATCAAAATGGGGGTAATTCTTGTCAATATACGTAGGATACCCTGGGTGTTAAAGGACCTTTGGAAAGAAAATGATTACCTTACGAGGCTGGTAGGCCATAGTGATTTGGCCACATATCGACCACTATTGATTGGCCCATGTGTGATGTTTGAATGTTCCATCAGGGTATACCTATCATCCAATGTGTATTATGTATGGATGAGGAAGGTGATATTGCCCCATGTACAGTGCATCAATGAAGATGCTGTAACAACCTTCTTGAGCAATCCCAGGCCAATGCAATGAGTGGGCAGTGAATAATTATGCCCTGATATTACTAAGGAATTCAATGTTGGTGGTTGCACCAAGAATGTAGGCCTCTCTACACTGTAAACCTTAAGTATTTATGTATTTTTTCCAATTTTGTGATGTAGCCAAACTGGTAATCTTCAAGATGAAAATTTAGCCAAATTTGGCTATAGAACATATATGAAAGTCAAAATTTAAGAATCCTTTAATATTTTGACTACTTTGCTGCACCTGCTGTAAAAATCTAACAATTTTCAAGGGAAGTTTTTGAAATCTGGTGAATGAATGTCTTTTTTAAGAACAAAAATCCTTTTTTAAAAATTGAAATCATATTTTTCCTGTTAATAAAAGTGGAAATTAGCCCCAGAAGAAAATACTCATCACATTTTTGTTAAAGCAAATATAATTCAGCTTAAGGTGTTGAGAAAGACAATTTTTTTCTTTCTGGGTGTTATTTTCTCCTAGTCTAAAATGTGGCGGCCACTGCCATCCATTTTGTCAGGAAAGTTTGGGCTTTCATTCCTCCCATTTCTCAAAATAATAAATCAGGAAAACAAAAACAAAGAAAAAAGGGCTGTGAATGCAAAAAGGGTTATTCTGGACTGGGGTTTCCCAGCCAGGGTCAACCAGCACCACCTACACTGGTACCTTCACCTTCCAGACCTCAAGACCCAGATTTAGGGCCCCTTTAGATGAGGGCCCAAGAAGGTTCAGGGTCCAACAAATCATAAATTGGACCCAAGGGATTTAGATGAGGGTCCAAGAACAAAAAGTGATAAATTGAGGCTAAACCTACATGGCACTTGTTTTGAAGGGAAAATCAATCGGTTGGGACCAAAAAAACAGAGCTCTAAAGGGAGCTCATGATTGAAGAACCAAAATGCAAGCTGTGGTCCAAGGCAGGATCCAACTCAAGGATTCAATTTTGCTTCAAAATTGGTTCCTATGAATCTGGACTTTGGCGCTCATCTAAAGTGGGCCTTACTAGTTTCACCACTGGCAAACATTATAAGGCACACTTATAATGTTTAGAAGCAACCCAAAAAAAATTGGATTTTTTTTCCCCAATGGTACCCTTGTAAGTGCCGGTTCATGCCTCAAGGCGTGTTTTCCCAAATGAGTGACTCAACAATTCCAAAATCAGAAAATAATGCTGCTTCTTCAATTGGCTTGTGGGCCCAGAAATTAGGAAAAATGACTTAGGTTAGGTGCCAATATTGACCAAACAAGTTGCTATGTCAGGGGCGGGGAGGAGACGTGGGGTCTGGTGATATTCTTGCATATCATGATTAGGTATAGGATTTCTGGCCATCCATTTTTCAAAACTATATACCAGTCTCAACAGGCAACCACTATGTCTGAGATGGAAGCATTGTTGTTTGATCCTCTTGTTTGATCCTCTTGGTAAACAAGAAATCCTGATAAACACGAGAATGTTGGATTTTGTATTGTGACACTAGGTCCAGACAGTTATTGTGCACGACATGAAGAATGGGTTCATTGGGGTTAATCAAATCATCCACACCATCAAAATTGCCTTTGGAAGTGACGAAATGAGAGACCACCTTATTGTGAAAATATTACTTGAACAAAGAACCCGTTGTGTTTTTAATGAAAATTGTGTTTCGGGCAAAACCACAAAGAACCTGTTGTTTTCTTAATGAAAATTGTGTTTCGGGCAAAACCACAAAGAACCTGTTCTTTTTTAAAGAAAATTGTGTTTCAGGCAAAACCACAAAGAACCTGTTGTTTTTTCAATGAAATTTGTGTTTCAGGCAAAACCACAAAGAACCTGTTGTGTTTTTAATGAAAATTATGTTTCGGGCAAAACCACAAAGAACCTGTTTTTTTTTCAATGAAAAGCTTGTTTTGGGCAAAACCACATAAGTGCATTTTTTTTCCCCACTTCCTAATAATATTTCTTGGTACACAATTTTATTTTTTCAAGCATTGTTCCCCAAAAGGTGTCTTTCAAAAGAATTTATGCTCAAAAGGACTTTTTTTTCAAAAAAAAATTCCTTTGCATGAAAAATATTGCATGAACCAGAAGAAGGGTTGCATGGATATTTCCCACCATTCAGATTTAGCACAAAAAAAAAATGTTACAGCACAAGAAGTGTGCATTATTATCCATGACTCTAGGTGTGCAGATTTGTTCTGTGCAAAAAAAACTACTGGACAATTTGCTGAGCAGTCCAACAATTACATTCCATAATTGCCAAATTGTGTGATCCACCAATTATGCACTTTTGTCCTCGGCACACCACCCAACAAAATTTGTGGACTGCAAATTAGGTGCAACAGACCCAAATAATTTCATCATATTTTAGCAACCAAAAAAAAAAAAAAAGTGAACTTTAGGCCACGATGCAAGCACAAAACTGTAGCAGATGTTCAACATTAAGATTGCCAAATACTGACACCATTGATAATTACTGCAGTTTATTCCATCTGGACTATGGAGTAACTTACAATTTCCCAAAGGAATGAAGAGCTGAAAATTGGGATTAGGAAAAATTCTGATTTCAATTAGGAAAAACCAAAGAGTACAAAATTCTCTGTATAAATGTACCATACATGAAGTTCCAATTCATATCCTAACTCTGCTTAAATCATGTATGGTACATTATATACATGTACATTTGTAATTACTAATGTGTATAATATTGCCACAGATATAACCCTGCAAATGAAACAGCTAACATGATTTTGATATTTAATAGTTGCATTAGTATTCAAAGAGCATGGGTTTGCTTTATGACTAGTTGTTGTCTTACTACCGATTGAACATTCTCTTTGTGTGATCAAAACTGACCAAAAAGCATTTCCCAATTCTCTCCACTTTATTCAAACTCCTTCACAACCCCCACTCCCATATGGAGAACAAATTATTATTTCAAGACCATTGAACATATGTTCTTTCCTTTTTTCTTTTTGCCAATTTTGTGTGGTAAGTGGTCTAATGGTTATCCACAATAGGAACTTAGCCATATTTTAGGAATCCTGCCATATTTTGGCGGCCACATGCTGGAACCTTTTGTCTAAATTTGATGATTTCAAAACAAGTTTCCTCAAAATCTGGCAACTTTGGGCCATTTTTTTCCCCTAAAAAATCCTTTGTATTAGTCATAATGACTTCATTTTTGGGTTTCCATGATGCAAAATTTTGCCCCCCAAAAAAATGCTGCACGATTGAACTGATACAGATCACTTTCCATGAAACACAAAGAAAATTCACACCCACATGTTTAAGATGATAACACATTTTTTAGACAACCAACATGTTGAAGTCTTGTGATCCATTGACCAAAAACTTGTGATTCAAAACGCACACACACACAGAGTACGGACTTGTTTGCAGGGTGGGAGAGATCCTGAAATGAGTAGAATTGGACATAGGTACTTAATGACTCTCCCTGGATGCATGCTCTGTCAATTGTTCACTAAACATTACTTACAAAATCTTGCTTGTTGCACGCATAGTTGCTTACACATTCAGCCTGTTTGAAGTGTGCAGCAGCGAGAATGTATTTTGATGGAAAGTTGCGCAGATCCATTGGTGCAATTTGTGACCTGCCACCAAAAAGAGACTAACTCGCTGACTCACAACAATATATTCTTTTTGTAAGCCAAGTCAGTCAGGTTCTAAATTCACCTCCAGTGTTGGGCAGACCGTCTGCCATTCATTGCCTTCTAAGAGGTGTGGAAACAATTAGGGTTCTTCTTCGTCTGGGTCTTGACCAATTTTCAGTCCCTGCAGGTTGGCTATGTATACCTTACTCTTGGATGCTTGTTGATGACCGGCCATTTTCTCAATAAATCAGCCAACTGTAGTGCAAAGTCCAAACCAGTGTTGGGCAGGTACAAGGTTGTAACCCTGTCGTATGGACTCCTGGCGCATATAGACTGCAATTGGTCCTGTTGTCAAAGAACCAACCAGTTGGGTATGACCTGAGACAATACCAACCTTGTACCAGTACCTGCCTGGTTGGGACTTGAGGTAATACGGGTTTCATACCAGGGCTAGATTGGTCTCAATACCAAGTATATGATGTGAACCCATATCAAAAGTCAGTTAGTCAGGACCGGTTTGACAGTTTGACTATGATACCACTGGAGGTGCTGGTTCACACCAGTTGTACCCTGCCTCCACATTGGTTTTTTTTCAAAGCAATTTTGGTTTGGTATTACCTGTCCATTATCAAGTCATCGTAAGGAAATGTACACTTTGGATGGGTTTCTCCCTCTTTCCATACAGGTATTTTGGTCCGTTGCAGGTTGACGTTTTTTCATTGATGTGCTAACATGGCATGGTCACAATCAAGGACTTTTGAAAGCTCTCCTCTAACAATTTTGTGTTCATTTTGTACACAAAAATGTGTCAATGAGCCTATAAAGAGTTCAGGCTATGTGCAGCTTGAAACGAGCCGTGGTGACTGGGAGGCCTCTTTAGGCTTGGTGCTTTTTCAGATTTCCCACCTATCTCCTTGTTCGATTTCCTTCATGCAACAAGTGAGACACATGAGAGGTGTAGGACCTATTTTATTCTCTTGCCCCTCTTCACGAGGTCCTCATTGCTCTCTTTGGCAGCAAGATGCTTCCAGTCTTGCAGGTTTTTGAAGAAAAAAATTGACATAACATATAACCCAAAAAGAAAAAAACTTTAATTTTGAAACCAAAACCTGCACATGTTTTATAAACACCAAAACTTGAATAGATGGAAAAACATTTTCTCACTATTACCAAGTTCACACCAACCTTTTTTTAATTTGTCCCATACATTCAAAGGCACAAAAGTTTAGAAATGGAGGCAATGCTCACATAGAGGGGGAAAAAATCCTACAAAATATTTTTAAATAAATCAAAAAAATTAATGTGAAAAAACTTTGGGAACTTTTTTCTTTAAGGTGACTCCTTCCTTCCAAAGGAGGCCCATTTTTTGGACCAACATGATTTGTTGTGCAATACAAATCCATAAAGAGTAGTTTCATGTTGTGTTTTATTATGTAGTGTGATTTGGGAACAAAAATTTAAAATTTACAAATACATATTCATTGACATTAATTACAACCATTATGTGCATTCCATTTTATATTAGATTTGTACAAGAGATGATATCAATCAAATTGGGATTAAAATAGAACATGAAGATAATGGTTTAACAAGTTTTACAAAATTAAATCAATTGTAAATACATAATTATATGATAAACTTGTCGTATGCAATCCTTTTTTTCATCAAGATCAAGGTGATAGGTTGGAAATGGAACTTTGTTCACAACCATTACTAAAGTCTTACCTTGATTATATGTGTGACTACCTTCCCCACCTTCATGCCCATTCCAACTTTTTTCCATTATGCACACAAAAAATAAAATATCAAGTATTATATTAAAAGATTATGAACACATTGCCATAACATTTAGAAAGTTGAAAGTATTTTTCATCTTTAGAATCCAAAATAAACAAAAGGAACATAACCCATGTTGGGGGAAGGTTGTCATGCAAATTTAATAACATTATTACACCATTATTATTAAGTTTATGTTTGATCACAATTTTTTATTTTCCATGTCCCATTTTAGCCCTTTCAATTTCCCGGGCATTATTCCTTTTCATTCATTTTTTCTTGCTCAAAAGGTGGCATATATGTATCACACAAGTTCATACTTATATAGGTATATATGTTGCAAAAATGAAAACATTGAAAACCATATAAATTGCAAAATGATATATTTGATGAAGGATTTTTGTTTAATTTCATAAATTTTCAATTTTTTAGAAAAATGTTAATGCACACATGTAAAACATATTTGATAGTGGATGGTCTATAATGTTGCAATGATGTCATTTTCATAAATGTTGTTTGATCTTTTGTCCTTGGCATTATATAACTTCAAGTTATATATTAGTGTTTGCAATTAATAAACATGAGAAAAAAATAATTTATAATTGTGAAAACATTTAAAGTAAAAGACCCAAGAAAATGATTTTATTGCTTTTGGTTCTTTAACCATTCCTTGAGGTGGTTCCTAATAGTACCACCCAAGGATTCTTTCATCCAATTACAATGACTTCTATATTGATGTAAGCAATTCTTTCTAAGTAATTTGAGTGATCAAATATGCAATTGTGATACTTTCCAAGCATCACATATTATAAAAGAAAGATTGAGAGGATTTTTGACATGAAAAATTTGCAAAGAATGAGGAAGTATGTAAGGGTTGAAATATCCCATCTTCCTACATATGAAATCTCTCTCATAAGGGAGGATGTCAACATCTAAACATTCGTAAAAATTGGTTCAAGACCCATTTCTTGGAAGAACAGCTATAACCCAATAGCGACATTGTCAACCATTGTCCACTTGAATACAAGTCACTAGTAGATGGAGGCACAAAAATAATTTGGATAAAAAAATTGTTACATGAACTCCAAATTCTTGCAAAAGGGCTTATTCTCTTGTTAGGTGACAATCATGAAAGCATTCATTTAATGAAAAACCTTGCCTATCATCCAAGGACCAAGCACATCAAAATAGAGCAACATTTCATAAGAAAAAAGTTGAAAATTTTAATTGAAGTAACATACATTAAATTAAATATCAACGATTGAATATTCCAACAAAGCTTTTCAAGGGGCAACTTTGAAAAAAACAAAAAGAACATGTGAGCAAACAAGTTTTTGGAAATAAAAAATCAATTCACTTGATCTAGCATGGTAAGATGCATTGTTTCACTACAATATTCATGTTTTAGTTCATTAAATTTTGAACAATTCATCTTACAACATTGTTCTGATTTTTTGATTTTTCATTTATCTAGGCCTAATAATCTAGGCATAAAGGATCATATATATATATATGCACTTGTGCAAGAGGAAATAGAAGTTTGTAGTACATGGGGTATGTGTTACATGTTTTTCTCCTTTCAAAAACAATTATTTGCATGAAGATAAAAAACTTGGATTTTTTAAGATCTTTTGATGAAATTGTGGATTTTCAAAATAATTAACAATTAAAGAAGAAGTGTCCTCTAGACCATTATATGGAATTGTGAAATTTTAGCAATAAAAACTCAAACCTGAAAACATAAGTGAAATAACATCATATAGGCCCAATATTTACTTTTTTTTAAAATAAAATTTTAATATTCAAGCTGTAAAC
>Ga0209208_10011663_pt1 | contig 11234 bp, 8 predicted proteins | sample S1TSphfallax_3_FD_187694 | JGI IMG/M metagenome (GOLD analysis project Ga0209208, IMG submission 187694) | Host-associated microbial communities from peat moss isolated from Minnesota, USA - S1T2_Fd - Sphagnum fallax MG (SPAdes) (version 2) | ecosystem: Host-associated > Plants > Peat moss >...
CCATTGTCTGTAACATTCATACATATACATACATTTGTTTATTTGGATAAGTCATGCATCCATCCATGTTGGACAAGCTTCAATCATCAATAAATGGATGAGACACATCCATCCACAAATACACATATATTGTTCATGCATGGATGAATGACCTTGGTTTCTAGATATTGGATGACATCCATTCATGCATCAGTTTCATTCATCCACAATAGATAGATGTCAAGTCATCTGTCCATAACAGGAACTGGTTACTACATAAGTTGGTAATGAGGTAATGCACCTGGTGGGCAACTTGGTCAGTAAGGTAGGTAGATGCACATGGGATGGTTAGTGCTAGTAAGCTAACCATGGGACAAAAATGCAACAGAAAAGCGTTCCCTGTTCAAACATCATCCATCCTGCATGTTACTCTGGTGGATGCCAGCTCACTCTAGAGGGTCCAACAATATGAACTTGTATTGTATGCAATTACAAGAACTGGAGATGTCTTCAGATTCCAACAACAAAACACAAGAAATTTTCATCATCAGGGGTTTCTTCTCTTTTCTAATATGAAAAAGAAGGTTATCCTGTCACAAACTTTGCCATGAACCTTCAAGGACCAATTTTCTTGATGCAAATATAGGGCTCTCAGATTGTTTGATAGGAGAATTGGGCAATCAAGATTACCTTTGAATCCAAGGGAGTTGAAGAGCACTGCTTGGTTCTTCTTCAGCATGTTCAGCAATTACTCAATCACTTCGGAACTTTTTCGGTACTGCTCTGCAGGAGCCATTGTTGAACAATTTCACATTCAGAGTCCATCATGTCTGAACCCATCACAGGCTTCAAACACTTCTCAGCAAACAAAAGTCAGCAGTTTCAATGCATAGTACACTTCTGTGCAATGATCAACATGCAGAAGAGCTGGGACACCAACAACAATCCCAGGCCCTGTCACCAAGAAATTGTTGCTGAGGTTCCAAGTTCCAAGAACCAGGAAACGCTCCCAAGTTCAGACATTCAATTCTTGACACCCACAGTTTCCATGGAAGTGTCAAGTTTCATTCCAAGCTCCCCTGAAGTATGCTCCACAGTGTCTGCAAAGGGGATTGATTCCTCACAAATTGACGTGATAAAACCTCTGCATTGAATCAAATTGAATTGAATTGGAGCTTGCGAATTCTCAAGGTTTGCCAGGGATCTTACTGTTCATCATCAAAAGCAGGGCTCTGAAAGTTCCAACTCCCAGGGTTCTAAAGGTTCTCAGCTACCCAAAGTCCCTTGAGATCTTCTCTGAGAGAGATTACACATTTTATGGTGCCACAAAGAACAGGTAGTCTTTCATCTCCCAAGTCAGGGGTCACATGAGAGGGATATAGGCCAGACTTACTCAAGAATTCAATGAATGTGCTCACAGCAAGAGCTGAAAGGGGCATGGCACAGGGGCACTACTGTCATGCACACACAAAAGGCTCATCACAGAATCTCATGGAGACTTCTGGCAACTCTGCTTCTCTCTGTACATTCCTTTGAACTCAATCCTTGAACTCCACCTCCATAGCCCCAGGGGTCCTTGCAGTTGCAATGCAATGCAATCAGAAGAAGGGACGAAAAGAACTGTGTCTGCTAACAACCACAGGACTGGTACATATCTTCGCACTTCAAACTCTCTTGCCTTCTCAGATACGAGAGCTTTCTATTGCTGTGAATGGAAAATGGAAGAATCACACAGATGCCCAAAATCATCTGCCCTTATTGAGAACTTGGGAACACCTTCGATTGCCCCCATCCTCAATGATTCTTAATGGTACATCTGCCCACCAGAATTAGGAGAGTGTTAAAAGTTCCTCCAAATACCTACAAATACCTCCTCAGGAGAAATGTTCTACAAGATTTGCGCTAGACAAAAAGTCTTGGTATGTGATCATACTAGAGTTTAGATTCCTTTCTCTTTGTGAAACCTGCTCACATTGCATCTACAAGTTTATATCCAGCAATGCTGTCAAGTACCAAGCCTGAGCTGGACTATATACATGCCATGCTGAAGGTGCATCAAATCCTGGGAAAATGATGAATATCATAGTGTGGGGGATGTACCTGTGATCAATGTGCTATGCATCTGTTCCTTCCAGGCCCCTCTTTTGCTGCATCAAGTTGGATATTCCACTCCTTCCTGCTCAAAGAACTGACCCATGACATTCTATCATGACTGATACAGTTACAGTCTCTGTCAGCTCAAGAGATACCATACCCACTTGGGCTTATGTCATACATCCGTAGAATTGAAGAAAAAATGGATTGAGCCAAATGGACGTTCTGGTTTCCAGAGATCAAATACCATGGACTAAATGAACTTGATAAGCCTTTGCAAAACGAAGTATACAAGCTTATGGCAGAAAACCACAACCAATACACACTAGAAGGCCGATGTAGATTTCACAAGAAATCTCCACTATTTTAGGCAATATTGATTCCAGATTGACAATCTGCTAGAAATCCCACTCTCTTTTGAACATTATTGAGTCCAAATTGTTGATTTGCTAGAAACCCCACTCTCTTGAGTGTAGATACTAGTTCATAAACACATCACAAATGTACTACTGTTGCACAATTCCTACCAGCTGTTGAGTGCAAAGGCTGTCCTTTCATTTGAGTTGGGTTTGCACAGAAAGAACAGGATGTGTACGAATGCCTACAATGAAGCAGCACTTGCCATTTGCTGAATCCAGATATGTAGAACTGGGATTAAATCTTGAAATCCATTGATCAGCCCAATTTTCAGCACAACAGTTTTAAGACATATAGAAAATGTATTCCTAATAGTAAGTTGGCGAAGGTCTTGAACAGCACATGCAGGAAGGTCTCCATCGCCGTTTGTGCCGTAAATATCGCCGATCAGGTTGTGCCATTCTCACAGGACTGCTATTCCAGTCAGTTGAAAATCTGCAAACCAAAATTAACCTGGAGTCAGAATCACTCTTATCAAATGCTCAAAATCAGTTGACAGAAATGATGGCAACCAAAACAAGAAAGCCACCTTGCATGAGATCTCTGAAAGGGATGAGAAATTACTAACATGGGAAATGCAAATGAACGGTTGCTTGCAGCACTACTATCAGATCGATGAGAAATGCTCCCAGAGAATGGAAATGGGCCTGAATGGTTGGGTGCTCCAGAGTATGAGATGGGCCCAGAATAAGCTGCAGATATTGGACCTGAATAAGCAATTGGTCCTGAATATGGAATTGGTGCAAGATCAGCATATGCATCCACATCTGAGACAGATTTCTCATGTGACCTTGATGAGTCTCCACGACTTCCACTATGAGTCTTAGTCCCTGGAGAATCATGCCCTTGACTTGATCTACCTGGGTTGTCTGGTGGATCCACCATGTTAAGTGGGTCTCCAGTCTGTACAGTATAGTAAAGGTCACCAGGGAACTTACTACTGTCTACCAACCCTCCCTGCTTTCCATCAGCAATAAACTTATCATGATTGTTAGGGAGGTTTTCCTCGTGCTCTTGTGGAATGGAGAGATCCCTCATTTGACCCGTAGTTGATATAGGAGTTCCAGCTACCTCTGTTGCTTCTTCTGCCACATGTACATTTGAAGCCTCTGTTTCACCTGATGAGCTTGACATCAGATTGTGTGCAAAAGGAGCCACTGTTTCATCTTCAGCAGACTCTCTTGAAGGAGCAGGCATATCCACCTCTTCCAGTGAATTTGTACTTACCATCACCCCCTTTGGTGCCTCAGACAACTCACCACTGAGAGCTGGTGGTGGTATGGTTGTTGCTTCTTGTTCAGCATGTACATGTGAAGTCTCTTTCTCACCTGATGAAGTTGCCATCAGATAATGTGCAAAAGGAGCCACTGTTTCATCTTCAGCAGACTCTCTTGAAGTAGCGGGCATGTCCACCACTTCCTGTGAGTTTCCACTCACACTCACTGCCCTTGGTGCCTCAGACAACTCAACATTGAAAGCTGCTGCTGCTCCTGCTGGTACCTCTGTGGCCTCCTCAGTAGCATTGTTTGAAGCTTCTGCAGGTGGCCCGTGGAAAATATCAAAGGTGGTGGGTGGCTCCTCCACATGTAATGTCTCTTCTGTATTTCCATCTGTTTTGCCTTGCAGGCACCTGTAAAACCATCAATTAGCCCTGCTAACATGAGTTCCAACTTTTTTCCAACACAACTAAACGGTGACAGCATGCCGCACCCATCATAGAGTTCTTCGCCAGGTCTCAGCTTTCAAGTCTGGCAATGCAAAAAAAAACCCAATTCTTTCAAACACTCAACTCCATTAACTCCAGTATCATAGTTGCACTATGTCCATGAGCAGGTTACAAAGTTCCCCCATTCTCTTTTGCTAAACCACTGAACAATTGGGCTCTTCCTGTGCACATTGGAGCACAATAATAGAACCATGAAAATAATAGCTCATCATACTAAGGTTGCCTCACAATCTGTCCCTGCCTAAAGAATTCCTCCCTTTTCCCATAGACATGATACATTGACAGATATGAGACCTCTGACATTCATTCTCCTACCATTCTAGGCATTCCTGTCATCAATACAACTCCATAACACTGCAGAACTTTGATCTATGGGAACCAGATTTTCAGACCTGGAATTGCCTTCTTCGACCATGGCAAGTTTGGTCACGCCCAATTCATCCTTCTCAGGGTAGTTTGCTTGCACATCCCTCTCAGGATATGTAATTCCATTGTGTGTTGTGTGTTCACCATTGTCATCATCCTGTAGTGGTAGTCTCTGTGAGTTCTTGTCTGCTAGCTCTGATAGAACATCCAAATTTCCAGGAGCAGCAGCAGCAGATGCATCCAAATCCCTTGTTGGCTCACTGTTAAGTTTCTCCTCAAAAGGTGCATCTGGCTCTTTGGGTATGCTGAATACTCCTAATTCACCACCAGCAAACTCATCTGATGCCAACCCTGTATATGAAGGTACAACATCTTCATCTGGAAGCTTCTTCAAATCATCACACTGCAACTCTTGCCTCTCCTCATCAGCTTCTTCTTCCTTGGGAGCCGTCATAGGGTTGATTGCAGCTGCTGCCCCTTGTTCATCAACTCCCAAGTTTTGCAGTTCCATGAGTCCTAGCTTATTATTACTATTCTGCTTTGATAAATTACCATTTGTATCTGCTGCTCCTACTACTACTTGATTTGCACCTGCTGCTGCTCCTTGAATTGGATGCCGACGCAGCAGCCTGTTGATGTGAAAGGAAGGAAGATCATCATTGTCGGTAGTATCTTCAATGGGGTGAACTGATGCAGCAGGCACACTTGCAATAAACCTGCTTGCCTCCTTTGCACCTGCTCGAGCTTTCTCATCTTCTTCACCTTTGTGTTGTGACACTTCTTCTTCTTCTTCCCATGCAGATCTTGCTGCTGCTGCATCAATTGCTACAAAAGCTTCATCATCGTCTCTTGACAAGTCCATTGGCATTATGTTGCTCCTCCAAGATTCAACCAAAAATCAGGGACTCTGCTTCAACTCGGTGACTGAGCATGTGTCCGTAGCGACGAGGAGTCCCACACTGCAAAGAACATAAAAATCTCCCCGACTAAGATCTTTCTGCTGCCACCACGACAAGAAAACAAAAAGAATTGTACAGATCGAGCTCTCAACCTCAATCTCCTTAGCGGTGCCACGACTGCAGTCGCAAACCAAACACAAAAAAAGCAAAAGAAGATGTAGCTGCTACTTTCTTCCAGAATCTGTTGTTTACCTGTTTTTCCATACACAAAACGGCTCGGTCTGAAAGCCCCCGCGCCTTCCCTTGCCTTCTTCCCACACGCAGAACCTTTTGCCGAGCTAGTTCTGAAACCGAACAAAACACCTCCACAAAATCAGTTGCTCCTGAGCGCTTGTTACGGAAATTGCACGCGCGCGCAGAGCGCGCCACGCCAAGAACAACCAAAACAAAAAAAAACAAGAAGCCGTTCTACCTCGACAGCAACAATGTTACAAAGTTCCCGTAACATCCACAAACGAAACCAACCGGCTCCTCGTTCTTCTCTTCCTCCTGCTGCTGGCATTCACAACTTTTGCGATTATCTCCAACAACTCTGAACGCGGAGCTTTCTTCAAATCCTTAAAAAACTGAAGAAAACTCCCAAAAATTAATCAAAAGGTTCCAAAGAATTAGCAGAATTTTTTTCAGTAAAATTATCAGAGCTAGACAGGAATGAAACCTCTCTATTACTCGTCTCTTCTCTTCTCTCGCGCGCTCTCTCTCTCCCTCCCTCGCTGCCTCTTGTCGCGGGGCGCGCGCGCGCGCGCGCGCGATCACCCGCTCGCTCGGAAACCGAAGAACAAGCGAAGAAAGCCAAACCCTTGGTTCGTCTCGGGCAGTGATTCTATTTTTGGCGAATTTTCGCATTTTGACGACGCATAAAATGGCGACTTACTTTGGGCCATTTTTTTCCTTCTCTGGAGTCTGATCTTGTCGGGTCAATTTTGGCTAAATCCTCTTGTAGCAATCGCCAACCCACCTACCTCACAAATTTCAAAAAACCAAAAAAAAACAAAACAAAAACCAAGTACTGGTTGCAACGGACTCGAAAATATTTGTTTGATCCACCAGTCTTTCATCCCCCAAAACATAAGTCAACATAAAGTCTCTGGGTAATTGGAATTAGCAATTTCATATAAATTTCAAATTGTAGCCAAAAAAATTTCCAAAGAAAACCAATTTTCTCATTTTTCAAAAGATTTTTTTTCTCACTCTTTTTGCTCATTTCTTAAATTTGCAGTCTTTTTGGCTCATTTCTGTTTTATTTTATTTTTCAGATTTCCATTTGCACTTATAAAACATATATTGCATTTCAACCTGTTTCATTTGCAATTGAAACTCATTTTTTCATTTTGTAACGATTTCGTTGTTTTGTTTACATATGAATAATTTGCAATTGAAAGTCATTTTTTCATTTTGTAACGATTTCGTTGTTTTGTTTACGTATGAATAATTTGCAATTGAAAATATTTTTTTCCATTTTGTAATGATTTCGTTGTTTTGTTTTACATATGAATATTGCACACTTTGTTTTGCTCAATTTCATTGATTGGTTTTCTTGCCCTTTTAATAAGTGTATGAATGTGTTTGGCTTTCTTAGATGTCGTTGTGTATGTATCATTTACATATGCAATCACTTCACATTCTCAATTCCATGAGTTTTTTTAATTTTTAATTTCTTTTTTCTACAAAATTCTACAAAATAGGTGTTGATCAACCAATTCCCAAAAACATGTTTCCAATATTCTTCCAAAGTTACCAACAACAAATAATTTCCCAAAATAATAAGCCACCCTAATCAAAATGCTCTTCCCATTGAAGTCTCCAATGTACCAAACCTAATATGGGCTTTGTTGGCCTTGGCTACCAAGGCAAGAAGGATATTGTGTTTAGATTCATTATAGAGTATATAGTAGCTTAAGGGATTTTGGCGCCCCTAGGTAATAATAATAATAATAATAGGTCTATTTTTATATGAGGATTTTTGATAGATGATATTTTGGCTTGTGTTGAAACTTGAGATTAGTTATAGAGTTATAATAATATCTTGAAGGATTTTGGTTTCTTTTAAAAGGATGTTTTGAAGATTATATTATTGCATGGAGAAATATTTGAATTTTCATAAATTTTCTTCTAAATTTGCCTTAAGATACTTTTTAATGTAAATGGCTAGCCCACAATGTGACACACCCCTTGTTGAACTAATTAATGTCCATGGATGCTTTCTTCACACAAAAGAGGATTTTTCAACCATCTTTTGTCAATTTATTTTATTTTTAAATTTAAGTTAATTTAATTTTTATTTTTATTTTCAGTTTTGTTGTTGGGTTAGGGTTGGCCCGAACAACAAAACTCCAAACAAACTCAAGCAATTTCAATAATTCCTCCCTTTGATGTCATTTATGTTGAACAAAACAAAAGTCACTTTAGAACACAATTGGAATTTTCTTTTTTTGTGTTCAATGCGGCAGACCTATATGATGACAATTAATTAATTTCGTGTTTCTTGTTGTTGTTGTTGTTCCTATTATTATTGCCCAAGAGCTTTGTCAGTCCAGAAGAGAATGTACAGTTTGGAGCAATTTGTTTTGTGTGGCAGACCTTCCAAGGTCCCCATAGTTTCTGCAAAGTTTTGACCCCAGAGTGAGGGCGGGAGGTCCCATAGGGGTGCAAAGTCAGATACTCCTCTGCCATGGATTTTTTTTGGGCAAGGTATTTAAATAAAAGGAAGATTGGGTGGATTGATTTTTGCAATGGATTTCTGCAAGGTTTAAAAAAAAAAAAAAGAATGGAAGAGAGGAGGGAATTATCTGACCTAATAATAATAATAATAATAATAATAATAATGATAATAATTTGTTCGATTGCAATCAGTCTTATGGTGCATTCACACTTGATGTTAAATCCATTCAAATTCAAAATGAAAATCTAGGTGGCATCATCCTAGGTGGCACTCAATGTTAAATGGGTGTGATAGCTTAAATATAAAGTGAATGTTAGTTTAATATAAAATGTTCACCATAAGTAAATTTCAAATCTTAAATGACTAATATTTGGTGTTAAATGAACTCAACTCAACATAGAGTCCCTAACACCAAGTGTGAACGGACCATGGATGATGGATGGATGAATGGATGGATTTTTTTGTGATCTCTTTCTAATGAATAAAAAATTCATCCATTCACACTTTTTCTCGATGGATGGATGGATGTTTTTTGTGATCTCTTTCTAATGAATAAAAAAATTCATCCATTCACACTTTTTCTTGATGGATGGATGGATGTTTTTTGTGATCTCTTTCTAATGAATTAAAAAAATCATCCATTCACACTTTTTCTCGATGGATGCATGGATGGATGTGTTTCCGTGACCTTTTTTCTTATGTTGTCTTCACTTGCCAAAGAGGCACATGGAAATATTATTTTTGCACGCCAATATTTTAATTTTTAAATTTTTGTTATCTTGATCGGTGTTCTTCCAAGTCATCGAAAAGTTTATAGATCTATTTTACGTCATGTTGTCATAACTTGGAAGGAAGCTTCTTGTAGAAGCCGGTTTTTTTTTTTTTTTTCATTTCTTAGGTCGGTCTTGGGCCCCCTTAGTTCTTTCTTCTAGTAGTGTGAAAGAAAGTCGCCGGCCTTTTTGTCTTCTTCACTCCCAAAAGCTACTTCCAAAGAGTTGCCAACAAAGAAAAGAAAAGATGCCTCCTCGAGCCCACCATAGTAGAAACCCAAAAGGCGATGTTGTTGTTGTTGTTATTGTTCTACGTTACCAATGACTTCCGTCCATCCGATCATAAGTCAAACCCAAAGTGTCTCAATTATTTATTTATAATTATTGTTTTCTTTGGTTGTGGGGGTGGGGTTCTCCATTTGAAGACCAAGCAAGGTACCACCCATTTTGTAAATGGGTGTTCTATTTGTGCACGATTCAAGGTTGGCGTCCCACCCCTACAGCTCACGCCCGTAGTGCACCATCTATTGAAAAAAAATCAAAGAATCAAAAGAAAAGGGAAGAAGGAAGGGGGGGTAAAGGGAAGTATCACAAACCATGGTTCTATTTTGGGTAGTGCTGAAAACATTAAATGGACCAATCAAATGGCTCCTTCTATGGAAAAAAATATGGAAAAAAAAAAGCCTAACTAATTGGGAGCACACAAAACCCCCCCACCCCTCCTCACTAAATTAATAAAAGCATGAATAAGTACCCGCTTACTATCAAGTTTCATAAGAATTGGCAAAGAACTAACGGTTTTCTAGGCAATTATTTGATCTTGATTATTATTATTATTATTTAATAATCAAAAAAATTCCTAATAGAGGTTCTTTGATTCATCAAAATTTTAAAATTAAATTAAATTAATTAAATTAATTAATTAATAAATAAAACCAGGAACGAACCGGAGGTTATCAACACTTGTAGTTACTACCTACCAAAAATAGTGGATAGGTAAGTATCATAGGCAAGTAGGTAGGGAACACAGCTGGTAACTATGTAGGTAGGTGAAGTAGGTAATCTACTTGGTGGCTACAAGGTAGGTGAATGGTTAGTTAACGAAGGGATGGATGAAAACACAATTCCTGTCCAAACACCATCCATCCTACAAAGTGAGCAGACTCACTTTGGAGTGGATTCACAGAGAGAGAGAGAGAGAGAAGGGTACAAAATTCAGCTCCTCCAGATTTCCATTGATTCCCTTTTGAAATTCTTCAGATGCTTTTTTGGGTACTCATCAAAATTTTCCAAGGTGAGAATAACTCATCAAATTCTGTAGTACAGAGTAATAAGAAGACCATCTGCAATTTCAACACCCTTGAATTTGCCCACAACTTGAATTGGTGACTCGTTTGCACACATTTGAGTCATCTGCAAGTCTTGTATAGTTTCTGACTCTGTCAGCAAATCATGAGATGACTGAATTGATGAAGCACTTATTCTGGCAGAGGTCATGATTTCAGGAAACACCTGGATTGATATATGGCATGGATATATGGCAAGATCATTAAACAGATGGCTTGGAGCTTCTGCAACAGCAGCAGGCATTTCCTTGGCTGGCAAAGTCTGAAATGGTACAATTTTGCAGAATTTTTGCCCGCCTGCCTGCATCCAATGGAAAACACTTCCATGCAAAACTGAAATAGTCCAACAGCATGGAACATTCAAACCCATGAAAGCTCTCGGGACTTTTGCGTACCTTGCTCAACTCACACATGATCATCAGCTGCAGTTTCTTCACCTATATAGAGGTGAAGGCACCTCAGGAATGGATATTGAGCAGCAGACATTTGGTCTGTATTCTTTGTATCACCCATGTCCAAACAGATACTGGGTCTTTCTTTGTTGCTTCATTTTTGTAGAGGGAAGGTGTCCCACATTGAGCATCTTTGTCAATTCACAGGAAGGAAAAGCTTTGGGTTAAGCTGTCTATTAGAAGACTTGCGATATAAGTCAGGGAGGTCGGACCTTCTCTTGCCAATTCCAGGACCTTAGGTCTAGTAACAAGGGTATTTAGCCTGGTGTCTAGTCAATCACTCTGCTGCACATGGTGCAAATTTCATGCACTCATGGGTGAGGCCAGTTCAGGGGAGATCTTACAACAAGAAGCTCCTATGACAATTGACTGATGACACACATGGGCCATCACAGGAATTTCCTTGGTGCATCTTGGGTTGCACCAAATCGAGCAGTGAGACCCTCAGTGAATTTTTTGGGAT
>Ga0209208_10011664_pt1 | contig 11232 bp, 7 predicted proteins | sample S1TSphfallax_3_FD_187694 | JGI IMG/M metagenome (GOLD analysis project Ga0209208, IMG submission 187694) | Host-associated microbial communities from peat moss isolated from Minnesota, USA - S1T2_Fd - Sphagnum fallax MG (SPAdes) (version 2) | ecosystem: Host-associated > Plants > Peat moss >...
CCCCCCCAAAGTTTTTCCTCTTCATCTTGTGTTCATTGTATTTTTGTTTCATTCATTCAATGGACCAACCTTTCATTATTTGGTCTTGCCACATAGGTGGTTAGATAATGATGGTAAGGGTATGTTCTAATTGCAATTGGTCCCCTTCAATGATGTGACCTCTCTTTTGATTGCATCCATAACCTTTTCTAATGCCTTTGTTGAGCACTTCCTTCTTGTATTTTTAGTTGAATTTCTACTTGTTCTCGTTGACTTTTGGCTTCTATCAATTCTAATTGAGGTGGGACACTTTCCTTGTTTATAACATCAATTGACTATTTTCCAAGTTGTGGTGGGACATTCTCTTTGTTTGCAATAAAAGTTAGTTGGTCCAACAAGTAACTCCTCATCTAAAACACACTAATATTCATGGTTGCTTTGATCCTATGGCCATAGCCTCCACCAAACTAGAGGTCCACATTAAAGCCCAATAAGAGGTATGGTTTTGTTCTTCCTAAAATCAAACTTGGATCATAAAAACTTAGTTGAATTAGGGTATGTTTCATGAACATGTAATTATGTCTTCCAAGATTTTGAATCAAGTTGAAAAAAGTGAACAAAATCTTGCAAACTAAATTCTCATCTACAATTGTTGTGTAAGTGTGGGTGTGAATTTCAAACTATAGTTCACTTGAACATGTTGAAATTTGTGAAATCTTGTCTTAAAGGGTTTTCTACTTGTCAAACATGTTTAGCTACCCAATGATGACATAAATACTTGTTCAACTTTTTTTAATATTCTTTGTCTATGGTAGCAATTTTGGAGTCATTAAAATTTGGTTATACTTTCATTTGTATACAAACATTATTTATTGTAGAACTAGATTCTAAATCTACTTTTACAACTATGATTTCTTTAGTTCTTGATCTTAATAATATTAATCTAGGAACTTTTGGAAATCATCTTCCACACTTTTTGAAAGTTTTGAGATGTTTTTTTTTTCAATGAGAGGAAAGCCAAAGTTGCAAAACAAAAATAAATAAGTTAAATCATGTTGGATTTTAGATTGTTATGTTTTTAGTGAGTGTAAGTGCCATTTTGGTAAATTTTCTTGCAAATTTTACATCATTCCTTTCTTAGATTGCATTTCAACAAAATAATTAAATAAACAATAGGATCCAAAGTGAAAATTTGCTTTTCAAGGTGAAAACACATTAAAGTTGAGTCACTTTTCATAAAAAAAATGATCTATAACAACTAGCATAGTATGTAATAAGCTAAAATCTTGATGACATCCTTTGGCTATTTTAAACAAAAGCAAAAAACTTTTAAAAATTTGCATGACAACATTTTGGATTTCAAAGTTCACTTTGAATCAAAATTAATTTTGATCCAATGATTAGATGAAAATGGTTGGATGAATTTAATGTACATAGAATATATAATTTACCAATTTTTTACAACTATAGGGCCTCATGTTTGTGGTTCATGAAACATTACCAAACAAAAGAAAACTAAAAAAATAATGCAATGCCCATATGTAAAATTTCCTCCTCTTTGATATGGTAGTGATTTAAAAAGAAGAAGAAGATATTATTATACATTTATTGCTCAAAAATACAAAAAAACCACATTTTTTGAATGAAATTTCATTCAAAACATTTAAATTTTTATCTTATATTTAATTGATGTATATCAATATCATACATTGTAAAAAATTCATTCAATAATTCCACTCCCAACCTTGATTCTGAAGTATATATGTGATTTTTTCAAACTTTGTGATGAATATTATTTTGTCACAAATATATTCCATACATTCAAGTTTTTCATTATTTGTGATATTTTTAAAAATAACTGATTAAAATAAGTTAAAAATTAATCAAATAAATTTAAAAATAAAAATAAATTCAAGATGTGATATCCATATATTACCAAAAAAAATAATTACAAAAAAAAAAAAAAAAAAACTTGTGACTACAATTTTTGAGGGGCTTAGTGTGGTTTCACCTTTTCAACACTAAAAACAATTTGCCATTTGCAATCAATTTTTGCAATAAAAATATCATTTGCATTTTAAAAATGTTATTTACAATTGCAAATGATGGTTTTTAATTGCCAAATTTGGTTGCAACTGATAATTTTCTTCTAGTGCAAGGCCCAATCATTTTACATTTTATGGCGTTGTTTTGTTGCCTTCAATAAACTTCCCCAACCCTATCAGCAAATGTATTTGATCACATAATGATTGCCTAGATTTGTTGATCTACCCTAGAGCACCCCTTTAATCAAACAGTTAAAAAGTTCTATGCAAATAGATTTTCCCAAATGTTTCCACATGTTTGGTGCACAAAAGAAACAATTACATGCTTAAGACCAAACAATTCCCCTCACTTCCATTTCACAAGATGCCCAAGACTACCATACACAAACCACGTTTATTTGAAATCCTATACTAGTTGCACACGTGTATTTGTGGGCATTTGTGCAACTGCTCCCATATCGCTAACCACCCTTTTTTCGTAAATGTACATATTTAAAAAAAAGGTACAAGGCATGCCTGTGATCAACATAATCGTGTAGATTATTGGTTTGAATCTTGGAAAATATTGAGCAAGTTTTTGTCTCACCAACAGTTCAGTTATAGGATGGGTCTTGAACGGTGGTAGGTGCATTCGTGCTTGGTCATCAGCCCGTTTGTGAACAAATCTCATGTTTGGTCATAACGGGACGTGTGGTGATGGGGCTTTCTACAATAATGAGTTGGGCTGGAAGGTAATTGGAGTTTTTTGCATCTCAGATTCCAAATGGCCCCCATACTTTTGCCATGGATGAATGAGAACAAACCCACCTGAATACATTCTGGTGAATTTGGATGGCAAGGTGTGTTAGTTTAATGATTATCATGTTTACTTACTTTGGTGGACAAGGTCACAACTGTATGGTCATTTTGGCCATTAAAAGAAATGTACCCTAAAATCCATGATCACATTGAAATGCAAAGGAAAAGTTGAGTGGCACCATTTGCATCTAGATCAACCATGCAATCTTTAATCACACAGTAGAAACAGGAGTTGCATTTAGCATCTAAGGGCTATGTCTTCGGGATACAAATCTTTCATCCATCTCTGTGCTTTGAATTTACAGTAGCCTTATAGCTGGCATGAGTATGCAATGGGCATGGGTTTCATCGGTTATTTATGGGGTCTGGATGGGGCACTTTATATAGCCCAATTTTGTGATCTGCCAATATTGGTCAACAATTTGGACAGATATACAAACCACTTTTTGCAAGCCCAGTTAGAGGTTCCCACAAAACTTTTGGTGAAGGCAAAATGAATTCCTACCATTGATGCTGAAGCAGGAGGGTGCGTGCACAACCAAATAATCTAGTAGTAACTTGCAACATATGCAAGAGTTGTCTCCTCACTTGCAAATGAATTTTTTAAGTCCTTAAGCAAACTGGAACAAACAAATTTGATCCAAACCTCTTCATACATGCTCCATTGAATGAGCTATTAATGAGTTGAACATTTTCCCACGCTTTCAAGCTTTCCTTCTGTTTTGAGGTCAGACCACTGGGGTTTTTCAACAAGGAAAAACAGGGAAAGGGTAGAGTTCTTTCTTTCCAATTCATCATACATACCAAAGCCATATTATCACATCCCTTTTTTAGACATCTATGTGAATCATGACATCCTTCAGTTCAAGACATAAAAAGGCTTGTCAAAGTATCATGGCACATGTGCAGTGCTACAGACAGGGTACTCATTGTACCGTCAAACAGAAAAATGCAGATGATAAGGTGTGCAGTTCTTAAGGTGACACACTGAATCACAGGTGGAATCCCAATCCAAATGTCTACATGAGAAACTTTGAAAATTGGTAAAATATTGAAACCGAAATGAAGACTGAGGAGTGGGTATGTTTTATCCAGAGTTCATTGACTGGGTAATAATTTATAGCCAAAAGACAACACAGAGTTCTTGCAGTTTGCATTAGGCAGTTGGAGTAGGCAGGGACAAGAGTCTCTACCTTCCCAATGATTTGTCTTTCGAAAACCTTGAGCCAGACTCCCAAGGTAGGCATTCGGGTAGGCAGGAACAAGAGTCTCTCCCTTCCTGATGGTTTGTCTTCACGAAAGCTTCAGCCAGATTCCTGAGCTAGGCACTCAGGCAGGCAGAAACAAGAGTATCCCCCTTTTCGATGACTTTTCTTTGGGAAACCTTGAGCCAGATTCCCGAGGGGCTCAAGCCTTGACAGTCACATTTTATACCCTTAAGACCCCACCCTTTATTCTGTCTGTGTGTCTGTGTCTGTGTCTCTAGTAATGGTGTCACCAGAGTCAAGTTAAACCACACTGCCTAGGATTCATAATCTGGGGCTTTCTGAATGTTTGATGTGAGGTTATTCATATCTCTATTGTTAATGGATGCCACTTCACCATTAGAATATCCTCAAATTTTGCAGAAGGAATCCAAAATTTCAAAATTTCAGAAGCTAGGAGTTGCATAAGTTGTTGGGCAGAATTTACCTCTTGTATCATATTGCCTAAAGAATAGTTGCCCACAAAAGCCATCTCCAGCAAAAAACAAATCCAAGGATTTGGAGCCTGCCCTGCAGATTTCAGGTTGTCTGCAATACGGGATTGTTCTATGACATCCCATACCAGGCATTAGATCAAAATCAGTCACTGAATTTGGACTCTGAAAATCTGAGCTTCACAATGGGGTCATAACTGACAAGAGAACAATGAAATCATGACTTTCCATCCCTCCTAAAATGAAGCAAGAAAATCCTAAAGAAATTGTGTCCATGTCCATATCATCCACATGACAAATGATTTGAACATCCACATGACCAACTTCCTGCTTCTGCTTAAAAAACTGATTCCAAAGGTTGAATTTTAGCCAAGGAATTTAGAGAATCTGAAAATTTGTAAGGGATGGAACCCCTCACAAACCAAGCAACCGCATTTTGCATTGGGGCACCTCTAAATTCAAAATGCCTCTTTCCCCCACCCCACCCAACTGCTGATGAAGACAATCCATCACACCTGATTTAGGTCTGGTTACCATCCATCACACACTGATGTCAAGCTGCACCAAAGAAGTAATTTCCCTCTGGGAGGGTAACCAGAAATCTTCTTTAAGGTGAAGGACATATTTTATTCACCAATTAAGGGAAGGGGAAAGACCATCCAATCACCCATGCAAAAGAGACAAAAGGGAATGATCCCCAAAGAAAACTTCAAATTTTGCAATGTCTAAAGTGCAACAGCACTTCTCTTTGCAGTGTCAGAGCCCTAAGCTATTAAACCTTCTGCCCTCAATCCTACCCAATTGTGCAAACTGGGCACACCTCAGCTGCACAATTGTAGTAGTATCATATGAACACCTTCTGATGTCTTTGCACAGATAATGTCCATGTAGGCCTGTGCTAAGGTGCCTTGGAAAACTCAATTGGTCCTTCTGTGCTTCAATAGCAGCTTTAAACTGCAGAGGCCGATTGCAGTGACACTATACATGATGATTTTGATGTGCTTGCAGGGAAAAGGCTCCAAGTAGAGAAGTAGAATTTCAAGAGTACTTCAGAGAGCTTTTGCTGTGGAGGGCACCAATATCCTGTGCAAATGAACAGCTCCACCATGATTTCAGGCACATCAGTTTCAATGATTGTTCAATAATGATCATTAGAAAACTAGTGCTGCAGTTACAACCAGAGAATGGCTGGAAGAAATCCCGAGTGTCAATCCACTCATTGAACTCAAAAATATTTTACTGTGATGACAAGGTGTTGGATTTGAAGTCTCCCTTGTCCAGGTTCACTTTCTTGGCTTTCTTGGCTTTCTTGGCTTTCTTGTGAAGTTGATACCTTCATGTGCTGGAACCACTGGGCACTCTTCAAATCAAATGTGTAGAGGCTAATGTTTCTCACTGGAAGACATGGTTTGAAAGTCATTCACAACATCATGATAGTAAAGAAGCAAGCACATTGGTTGCCCCACAATACAAAAGAAGAACCAAAACACCATGTTGCCAACCTGCACACCAACCATGCAACATTTCCCTTTCAGTCCTAGAGTTTTCAAGTATGCTGCACTGAAAGCCTCTGTCAAGCTTGGGAGGGGATCCAAACCCTCACCACAGGTTGCTCCACATTCCCAAATGAAACCTTATATGTACCACAATCCCATGTGCTATCCAAGGCATTTCAATTGCCAAGCTTCACTAAAAAATCCCTATTCACTTCTCTCAAACCTATTCTTCACTTAAAACAGCACATGGCATCCAATAACTGTGCAGCACACAACTGTGAATTGTCCATGTAGGTTATCCCTTGAGGATAGGTGGTAGAACTGTCTCTGGAGGACATTGGCTTGAACTCAGCCTCTCTGGGAAAGGGATAACATACCATGGAGTTATGAAATCTCTTATGGAGATAATTCGTCAAAAATACTAGGGGCACCTGCACAACAACTGTGACTTTAGTTCCTTTTATAGATTGTGCACTGTTTCATGTGCACTGTTATGCTCCAAAAAGCTAAGTTGAAGTTCTTAGACACTTCAATGATTTCTATATGAATGCTTCCAGAACACAAGACCTCTGCAAACCATCATGTTAGTTTATAATCTCTTCGATTGCAATCCCATCTACTCTTGCAGCACCATCAACATATCAATGTGCGTGTGCTATGCCTCTGAACGTTTTCCCTATCTTCTCTTAATCTTGGAGGGGAGGTTCTAATCTTCCAAGAGATTTATTACAAGGGTGGTTAAACAATTTTATTGCAATACCAGAGTAAGTAATTCTGGGATACAAAACAGTGAAGTCCCTTGGATAGATCATCTCTACTCTCTTCTTTCTTTCAGACACAAAAACAGGGCCCAGGAAGATGCAACCTGACTAAGGGAAACAATGCCTAATTTTAAACTCCACTTTCTCAGAAACCTCACAGTGGAGTAAAAATAGCAACACCAGACACAGCCTCATTCTTTAGCTAAAAATGATCAGGCATAAGCACATGAGAGGCATAGGGGAAGGTGAGATGTACCTGCAACATAATGCCAAGAAAAGCCCAGCACCGCAGCATATGACAAGGTACTCCAATGCAAACCTAGCTCAAAACAACCATTCCATGTGTCATGTTAATGAAGGCATGGAGATTCAAAGCTGCAGCCCTGCTTACCACATCACTTGCCCAGTTACCATCACTTCCTGCATCTACATTATCCATGTTTACATTTCATGCCTTACATCACCCTAAGAGCTGCAAGTTGAAACAAAAGTTGGCACCTTCAAGTAGCAAGACTGTATACCTCATGGAATATGCCAGAGATTGCAAAAACTACCAGCACTGCTGCACGCTGCCAGCTCACCCACAAACCACATGCAAGTTCAACCTCTGATTCAGATATGAGATTCATCCATTTTACAACACAGAGTACATATCTATGAGTTTACCAAGAAGATTTCACAAGAAAACTTAAGGTAATTGCTGAGTCAGTTCTGGTCAAACCAAAAAGTAATGACAAGAATGAGAGCAGTCATGACCCTGTGAGCAGCACTCACAACTATCAGACTATCACCATGGTCAGGAATGACTACCTGCCATTACTCCCCACTCATTTCCTGACACTATGGGTAGATAAGGATACCATAATCTACTCCAAATTTTGGGCAAATAATTATACAAGAATCTGTGTGCTAAATTTCTGTCAAGTTTAAACAACATAGCATTCTCCAGGTCCCTGATCTTAAAGCAGTCGTTACAGCAGTAGTTCAAGCACTGACCTTAGACAAGCCAGCTCTTAAGCAAGGGAAATAAATATGGCGAACCATCCACTTATGCACAGGCTGCAACCACAAAAGCATATGAACAAGAGCACTTAGCTTTTGATATCACCAAGAAGTGAGTAGACACAGGCAATAAACAGAATTTTCACAAATCACAGTTCCTCCATGACTCTCAAACAAGTTAGTTTAACTGCAATAGCAGCGAGGGCTAGGAGGTCCAGCAGAAAAACATTCACCCTGAGGCACCAGCAAAACATTTCTACTCCCATGAGTCAAGATGAAGGGTCAAAGCCATTACATCTGAAACTCTGACCCGATGCTTTACCAACCAAGCTATGCCAAATTCATCCTGCAGAATGCTTTGCTTTATCTACTTATCCTTTCAACTGCAAAAGTCCTGGATTTACTACATAAGATGCATCTTCTACTCCTTCGAAACTTAGTATTCTAACAAGTGAATGCCAGACTTCATAGGCCTCTTTCTGAACAAAGACAACTACTAGTACTCGAGAAAAGGATTAAGAGAAAGAAATCCAAGTCTACAAGACCCTTCATTCTTCAGGTGCAGGCAGGAAGACTGACCATATTCCACATTCGCCAATACTGAAGCCACAGCCATAGTCAATGCGTCCAATCCCAATGAAGCACAAAATGGATGTGAGAAGGAATGGTCTCTAAAAAAGACACTAACCCATTAACCCACTAACCAGCCCAACACATCAACTGAATTATGAGGAACATGAAATATAAAGTCACAAATAATAGCAACTGGCTAGAGAACAAGAGCAAAAATGAGCACGAAAGTCCACCTCCTCAACTGTCTTTGCATTCCACCAGTCCTTATAGAACTCCCTGTCTCCAAAACACATCAGCTCTGCTACAATGTTCAACCTGCAAAGGAACATTATTCTAGTTTGGCAACATAGATGGATGGCATTGACAAAACATTTCACTCTCTAAACCACATTCTTCTATTGCTCCTGACAGGTCTTCAATCCAGCAGAGGATACTATGCATAGCTGACTATTTTCTTCACAGATGGAGGTACGAGCTACATCTCTGGAGAACAGGTTTGGTCAGGAAAGCTAATAGCATATTCCTTTCAAAAAGGTAAGAAAGAGATTCAGGTACAGAATCAAGATCATCATGTGGGAGAAAACTGGAGATTGCAGCCAACTCTTGGCTGCTATGGAAAATTTCATGAAACCATGAGTACATGAATGGGAGTATACTTCACAACGATTTCATGCAAGGTACCCAAGAAATATGCAGAGGAAAGGGAAAGAAAATAAACAAGGAGACACAAAGCTAACTAGAAATATGAGAGACATAAGCAGCTTCAAGCATAAGAGAAAGATAAAATTGAATTTACATGCTTACCACAAGTGAAAGAAGCAGTAGAAAAAGCAGAGCCAAACATAGAGAGTTGGAATGGAAAGCTTCAAAACTCTTTCTAATGCATACAAAGGGTTGCCCTTAAGAGGGTGCTGGGAGTTCTTGATTGTTGGATTAATGTACTGCCACAATGCCAAAAAACCAACAGACCTGTGTTATGCAACTTGGAGATAGGACAGAGATAGAGGAACTCCAGTGACTGGAACATAATGAGATGGCAAATAGGACTGTAAAGCAGATCCAGATGCTGAATGTACGTTTGATGATAAAAAGTTTTGTTACTTGCCAGTGCACAGATTTGTGAACCCCACCAATTGCATAAAAGAAAGACATCAAGTGAATATTGGATAATTGTATACCTGCTCAGTGATGAAGCCCATGAGCCCCACAAACACAAGTAGCTTCCCTATTTGCCGCAGCACCCATCCCTTTCGAACTGTATTGGACTTGGGATAGCTTAACTGCAAACCACAGAACAGTTTGTATGATGGAACAAATGTTTCCTTCACAAACACGAGTTTCACACAAAAGAAGACCAGAATGTAATGCAACACAAAAAAAGGACACAGGCACATCTGGTCTAATGTCATTAGCAGCTTCTTAAAAGGAACCCTCATACATCCAGTATGATACAAATCAAAGTCAGCAAAGATGCACCACATGTTGGAAGCATTTAACCCAGTTCAGATCAATAAGTTTCTACAATAACCTTTAGGAGTCTGAAACCAGCAGCCAGAACCCAACCCTGTAAACTTGTATGAGTAGGAGAATGCAATATACTACAGCTTGCAGAGTGCCCCTTGAAACTCTAGAAGACACAGGTTTACCTTACCTGGTAACATAGAGTAGGAGCCATCATGAAGTAGGCCATGTTTCTGAAGTTGATGTTCTCGGGGTATTCAACCTTGGCTGCAGTCTCTGGTGTAGCTGGCTGCTACATACCCACCTTCTGCTTGTCAATTTGAAGAAAAGTACAAAATCAAAAGTACCTCAGATGAATACCTGTGAATGAGAACCAATTACATTCCCTTTGACAATATTGAATGTTTGTAATATGATAGAAAGAGTGTAAAGAACTCATTTTGGATCACCAGTCTTTCCTGAAGCCTCTGTTTTTTTCATTTTAAACCCTTACTATTTCTTGGGCTCCATTCAGTACAAAAATTGGTGCACATTTCTAATTCTCCTAACTATCTCACACTTAATGACAACCAGGCCTTTTCCTTCTGAAAATGCACACTAGTGCTCTCATGGAAGGTCCCCTCTACTTGGACCCTTTGCTGTGCATCCAGCCTGGTGACTGGTTGATGTGCTGCAGTCAAGTGCCCAAGCATACCTTCATTCCAGCCTTGATAAGGGCTCGCACATCAGCATTTGTGTGGGCATAAGACACAAGTTTCATCCATCCAGTTACTGCAATCAGTATGAGGATGAGGCCTGACAACACGGCTGATTGTACCCTGCAGCCAGTAGAGGAAGTCATAAGTAGCTGACACTGCCTCCATGAACTAGCACCAGCACTATCTACATTGCGCATACATTTGCCAAGCTATTGTGACTCTAATAGCTATTAGCCATCAAACCAGCACCTTAATGTTGGTGTACTCTAATTTTTGAAAGAGCCCATATATCATTGTAGATCCATGCCACCCAAATGTTCCCCATAGAGTGCAAGAGCATGTATGCAGAAAACTACCTGTGAATAACATATCCAGGATAGAGGATTCCTGCAGTGGTGATGATGAGGTATAAAGTGGCTACAAACTGCACAGGTAAACAGCCCAGTATTATCTTCTACCTGGAACTTAATACCAACAAAAAGAGAAGCATAAAGACTGACTTCAAAGCCAGCAGCTCTAGGTCTAAGGTGACATGACAGATTAAGTGCAACCCTTCATCACGTTGTGAGCATAAAATCTCCAGAAAACAGTGACTATTTGCAAGCAATATCACATACACAAAAATACCTTTTCAGAGATTGGTGTGTACAACTTCAACTTCTCCACCAACAATGCAGAAATTGGAAAAACTGGCAGTGTTAACCTACAGATTGCAACAGA
>Ga0209208_10011665_pt1 | contig 11232 bp, 6 predicted proteins | sample S1TSphfallax_3_FD_187694 | JGI IMG/M metagenome (GOLD analysis project Ga0209208, IMG submission 187694) | Host-associated microbial communities from peat moss isolated from Minnesota, USA - S1T2_Fd - Sphagnum fallax MG (SPAdes) (version 2) | ecosystem: Host-associated > Plants > Peat moss >...
ATATTTTTACAAAATTCAATATCTCCTCCCACTTTAAGTCCAAAACTTACAAAATCATTTCCAAGAAATCTAACTCATCGAGGGCTTTTCAACAATATGATGAAAATTTGGCAATTTTTCTAAATTTTTTATTTTTGATATCCTTAAGTTTTCTTTTACAAATTTTTTCAATATTTAATAACTCTTGTGTCACATGTCTAAACATTATGAAACCACCTTGTTGTGCACCTTTATTTGTCAATGGCTTTTCAATAATATGAAGAACATGGTGGGGTCATTATGGTTTCAAAGATTTTAACATGACAAACAAAACAAACAAACAAACAACCTTACTTAATACATAAATATTCATGAACATAAGGTACCTTCCGAATAGAATGGAGATATTCGTGGAGTGCTTTAGGGCCATGAACATTTTGAGTGAGTAATTTTGCCATGATTTTGAAGACCATTTTCATTGCAATATTCTCTGATTTATGCAAAACATGCACAATTGTCACAAAGTCTAGAAGCATAAGCAGAGAACAAATTGGAATGTGACACTAACTAACTTCCTCTGCTGTGCCTCTCGCTCTCAAAACGCCTTCCCACATCTCCTCCCACTTGTGTCAAGTTTTGCTAGAGTGGGAATAGGCCTAATACCCATTAAGTTGATGCCTAGAAAAACATTATTTATTTATTTATTTATTTATTTATTTATTAGGGAAAACATGAAAGGTGCTTTTGGGTTGGTGCCAGAAAGCCATGTCTCTAATTAACTCCCAAAAGAAAATACTGGAAATTTTTTCAGGGGTCTGAAAATCCAATATCCAGGAAAAAGAAAAATTATCCGGATGATAGTAGGTGATGCTTATTATGCAAGGAAAGAAATTTCACCAACTTGTGTCTTTTTATATATTTTTGCTTGTGAATTGAGTTAAAAATGAATTAGTCTCTAGTTGTTCCCAATTTGGTGTTTTCATCCCCACTTAGGGTTACTGGGTAGATAGGTACAAACTGGGCATGGAACAGAAAAACTAAGGATCGAAGGGGGGATTAGACTGGGGAGAACCTTATGAATAACTTTATTGTCTCAACTTCAAAGGATGAAATTAAGAAATATTTCTTAGTTTTTTCAGCATAAATTAATACAATTAGTATATATCTGGTATTAACACAAATTAATTTTTGTGTTTAGAGCAAGTAGGTATTGGTGTAAACAATGTGAAGAACTTGTGGAATTGTTCTAGTGTATATGGAGGCCAACTTTACCCTCAGTAAAATTTCTGCCTCAACAAAGAGGATGTCACCTTGTGTTTTAAGGTCCATAAAAAGATGAGCAACTTACCCCATAAGTTGTTAATTAAACCAAAATTTACATGCTCAGTCAGCAAGGTGTAACCCAATGTCAACTAACCAGGGTGAACTAGGTAACTGGGAAGAGTGCACAGGTCAAGTGAATGAATGAATGAATGAATATTCTAGGCATGCAAGTCTAGGTACTAACATAACCATCCCTAGTGAGAGTGAAGATGTCTTAATTTCATCCATGCAAAAAACAAAAAACAAAAAAAAAACAACAGTTATGAAATCTTCATCCAAGAAACAAAGGGTTACAAAATCATTGGGCCAATGAGAGCCCAAGGTGATACCTACCTAGTGCAAACTAGTAGGTCATTAATGAAACGGAGGTCTAAGGTTATGGGTTGTAAGTTTTAACTTGTAAGTCCCAACCTGATAGCGGATTAGAATGTCAAGATACTAACCATGGATGGTTATGGTGATTAGCTATGAACCCCCCAAGTACATTACCACCAAGCCACATGTATCTTATACCTTACCTTTGTTGGTAGCCACGAATTGCTTTACCCACTTACCCACCACATGCATTTATTTACCCTAAACCCTATCTAGTGCCTTACTTACCAACCTACCTTCATTTGAGCTTGTACTCAAGGGAGGGACTTGTACCTACCTACCTTGCAAGTAGTCATCTAGTGCCTTACTTACTTACCTGCCACATGCATTTATTTACCTTGCAAGTAATTAGTTAGTGCGTTACTTACCTACCTACCTACCTACCTACCTTCATTTTCTCCTTTTGAGCTTTAGGAGGGACTTGGACCTACCTACCTTGCTTTACCTACCTACTACATCTATGTACCTTGCAAGTAGCCATCTAGTGCCTTACTTACCTACCTACCACATGCATTTATGTACGTTGCAAGGTAGCCATCTAGTGCCTTATTCACCTCTCTATTCTCATTTTCTCCTTTTGAGCTTTGGGACCCACCTAAATTACCTTGGAAGAGGTTTGGGTCTTTGCTTGCTTTGGTGAGGGACACACACTTTCTCTCTCGCTCTCACAGAGAGTTGGTTTCTCGGTTGTGTTTGTTTTCCTTGCATCTGCTCGAAGCGGAACTTGCATCTTTGGAGAGTGATGGCAGTGTCAGTTTCTTCGTGGAATCTGTGCTCCTCCAAAGTGCCATCATCATCAGCAGTAGGGAAGTATATGCAGCAGCCATGTAGATCGCAGCTCGGGTTGATTAGGTCGAGGGTCGCAGCTCATGTTGTTGAATCCTCCTCTTGCTGCTGCTGTCCAGGAAGAAGCTTGTCGAGTGGAAGTTTGAAAGCCTTCAATTTCTCGCACTTGGGTTGCAAAAAAAATAGGTTCCTGTTTCGGAGTAGTAGTAGTAGTTGTTGTAGCAGCAGCAAGTTCATGATTAAGTTAGGAATCTGCAATAATGCTTATAACCCAATACTCTTAGTATCCAAGGGATTCGCGTTTACCCAAAGGCAAATGAAGCTCGAGAAATGGGAGAAAACAACAAGAATTAGAAGTAGAATTAGTAGTAATAGTAGTAGTGGTAGTAGAGGATTTGAACTGGAATCGTTGAAGAAGCCAGACAGACTCCATCATCATGATCTTGGCACGGACTCCATTCTTCGTATATCAATGAACTCTTCTTCTTCTACTACTACTAATGGTCATCTTGGACAGTGGTCAGAAATTGAAGAGCTTGACAACAAGATAGGGGATGAGGTACTGGGAACAACGGAGGAGGAGCATGATGGGCATGAAAATTTTGAGGAAGAAGGAGAAGGAGAAGAGGATTGGGGAAGTGATTACTGGAGCAAGCAAAAGGATACAACCACAACCACCTGGATTTCTCCAGATGCAGCAGCAGCAGATGTTTGGGTTGAAGAAGACCTAAATAAGCGAATTCGGTTCCAGAATGGTCGAGAGGTAACAAATTGGACCTGAGCTCAGATTGGCCCCCCTCCTCCCCCCCCACTCATCTCTTAAGTAGAAAGGAATCAACAAGCACTAGAATTTGCATGGTGGTGATAATGACATGATGATGATCGTCATCATGTGGATGCTGCTATCATAGTTTTCTCCATGCCAAAAACAGGTGAGCAAATGGTGGGGAATGAAGGTGCATTCTGCAGTGACAAGATTTTGTGATCTTTTAGGGTTAAGGTTTTAGGGCATCAAAATGTCAAGAGTTGGGGTTTTGCTCCTCAGAGAGAATTTTGTTTGTGATATGATGATGGTCCAGGTTTTTGAGGAAAGGGCATACTTGGTGGGCATTGAGAGGAAGGGAGCAGCAGCCGGGAAAACGCTTTTCAGTATAACTGAGTCACTGGAGGAGCTTTCTCAATTAGCTGACACTGCAGGTCTTGCTGTTGTTGGCTCTACTTATCAAAAGTAAGTCTGGTGTTTTTTTGGGACCGTGTTTTACATGTGATGAAGCTTTTTTTTGTTTCTGTTTGGGTCTTTTCTTTTTCAAAATGCATCTCATGTGTATGCTTCATCCGCTAGACTTGAAGAGAGTTTGAATGCCTTTGGGTGGTAGCTTTCACACAACTAGTTTTGAAGATAGGTGCTTGTATAGTTTCTTGACAATGTAAGAGAGGGAAAAACTAAACTTACAGAAAAATGAATGTGGGATCTCACCTATTTCCCTTTTCATTTTAGCTAGGATAGATCATGCTTGATAGTGGTAACATCGTGCAATCCACAGGTTGGAGCATCCAAGTCCAAAAACTTATATAGGGGCAGGAAAAGTCTCAGAGGTGGCAACAGCAATCCGTGCACTGAAAATAGAGACTGTGGTCTTTGATGATGAGCTTTCACCAGGGTGAGTTCATTGGAGAGTCTGCCAGTTTTTTCTTTCCACTTTCTCAGCACACTTCTTCTTCTTCTTCTTAATGGTCTTCATTGATATGTTGTTAAGCAATCCAAAACACATGGTCAATTTAGATTCAAGAATTGGAAATCCAGCTTGACAAAAAAAAATTGTTGGAGTGTGTGTGTGTTTCTGTAAAGCCACCAAATTGATTCAGGTTTGGATTCGGAGACTGACTGGTGTTGGCAAAAGTTTTGTCCAAATTTCAGCATTAGTTCCCCCCAGTCTTTGGAGATAGTGATTTTGTGAATTGAGATCTTGCCAGACAACTTCGGAGTTTGGGGAAGGCATTTGGAGAGGATGTGCGGGTTTGTGATCGAACTGCTTTGATTCTTGATATCTTCAGCCAACGTGCTGCTACTAGGGAAGCTGCCTTACAGGTCTGGAATGGCACCCACTCTCTTTTCCTTTTGCAGATTGCACCTGTACACTCATTTTTCTACTGCAGTTTCATGTGGTCATTTAGTTTAATCTTGCTTCTTTGGCATGAGCTGTGAGTGCAATCTGACATCATGAATGAGTCTTCCTGTGGCTTTTAGACATGTGACTGAAACTCAGGATGCAGATATTGTGTATCATTGTTTGCCAAAAGCTTTGAGCAGATTATTAGAACACTCATCCACACCCACCATCAGGAGCTGATGAAATCAGTGGATAGTCATGGCAGCTCATCACTGCTATTCTTTGTGATGAATGTGAAAACAATGGTCTTACACTTTGTGAGTGACTCTCATGAGGCTATGATTGCGCTCAATTGCCGTGTTACCTTGCGAAGATTTCTCTGCAACTTCATGGATAATGGGTGTGTCTTGTACAGGTAGAGCTGGCACAAACGGAGTATCAATTACCACGACTAACACGGATGTGGACACATTTAGAGCGCCAAGCAGGTGGTTTGGTGAAGGGTATGGGAGAAAAACAAATTGAAGTCGATAAGCGTATTCTGAGAACACAGGTTTGTCATGATGAATCCCAGCAATGTCTTTTAACACACTCACACATCAGGTGTCATCTTTTTCTTACTCTTTCAACCCCTGTAACCTAAATCCATCGTTCCTTTTATTCTCAACACTCATGCACATTATCTTTAGAGTCGCTAGTTCCATGATTTGTACAGCTATTGTTAACAGACTCCCATGTGTGTGTGTGTGTGTGTGTGTTTCTCTTCGTACACAGATTGCACAACTAAAGAGGGAATTGGAATCAGTGAGGGGACACCGGCAGCAGTATCGGGACCGCCGTGCCTCTGTCCCTATACCAGTCGTGTCCCTGGTATTCTTTCTGTGCACTCAAAATTTTCCCCTTGATTTCTCAACAAACGTTCTATTTATGAACCCCTGGATATCCATCCATTCATTCACCCTGGAGGTTTTTATCAGACACTGTCACAACAATGGCACTGATTGAGGTGTCTTACAGCTTGTTCATTTGCAAATGAGTTGCAGGTGGGGTATACAAATGCAGGCAAAAGTACGTTGTTGAATAGGCTGAGTGGAGCTGGGGTGTTGGCAGAAGACCGACTGTTTGCAACTCTAGATCCTACCACCCGACGTGTTGAGGTATTTAGCCAAAGAATGCCCTAGTTTTCCCAATTGGGTAGAATTGAATTCAAATGATAAATGACAATGGGGAGAGATGTGCACAGTTGTACAGAAGCAGCATGCAATTTCTTAATGCAGCAAACTTCCTCACCAATTCCTTGACTTCAGACATCTACAAGTGCAGCTTTATTAAGCTACAAAATCCACCTTGCTTGGTTGAAAGCTACAGGAGGCAGGCAGTGTGGATGCCAAAGTCATAATAGATTAATAGGGTTGAAGATGCTTGTGTTGTGCAGCTGCCAAATGGGAAAGAGTGCTTGTTTACAGATACAGTTGGGTTTATTCAAAAACTTCCCACTCAACTTGTAGGTTACAATTCACTCTCACCATTTCTCTCATTTGCTCAACCTCACGATTTTGGATAATTACAGATGCTGGGATTAAGATACATCATTGAATGCAAAATGTAGACCAGCCTCATATCATTGCAATCTGATTTTGGAATATTATAGTTTCTGAGATACCCCCTGGTAAATGGCACGAGGCTTGGGGTTCATCCTGGTGGTTTGAATATTTTCATGTCTCATTCCACTTCTGCCTTTCTGTAGATATGCAATGTTGTTGACAGAATCTTGACCTTTAATCATGTAAAATCAATGGCAGGTGGCAGCATTTAGGGCGACACTGGAAGAGATTAGTGACTCCTCTCTACTCGTACATGTTATAGACATCAGGTACCCTTTTTTTTCTCTTTCCCCTCCTCTTAGCAAGTATGATTGCACCTTCTTGCTGTTTGGACACCATTCTTCAAGCTCAATTCTTGTGTTGAATAGAGCAAAATTGTCGATTCTGATGGTGAAGTGCTGTGATGGTGCAGTCATCCGATGGCATCACAGCAAAGAGAAGCTGTAGATAATGTGCTCGCAGAGCTTGATGTCAACCATATTCCTCTCCTTTGTGTCTGGAACAAGGTAACAACTGTCGCATCAACCCTAAATTGAAAATTGCCAGTTTTGGTTGATGATCAATTCTCTCTTAAACTCTTTTAGCACCTTTCCTGCAGAGGTCCCTAATTTGTTTTGGTTTATCTTTCCTGTGTGGGTGTTTTTTCCTTTTTTGGGTGTTTTATATATAGGTTGATAGGGCAGAAGACCCAGAGGCTTTAAGAGCTGAAGCAGCTCGCCGTGGCAACAACATAGTGTGCATGTCGGCTTTGACTGGAGAGGGTATGCCAGGGTTTTATGCAGCAGTTGAACAGAAGATCAAGGTAAAGCTTTACATATTCTTCATCTTGCAGAGCAAAGATACATCATCTTTGATCATCTAAATCCTCAAAGAAATCAGTGCTTCTGTAGTCAATACCCATCTCTGTGAACTAGAAGACTTGGAATTCCATCTTGTGCATCACAAGCTTAGCATAAAAGCTTGAATGTAACAGATATCATACTATTTGATGTGGTGATGGAATTTCTTCAGGAATCAATGGTGCGTGTAGAGGCAGTGGTGCCATATGGGCAGGGTGAGCTGATTAACCTCATTCACCGACTAGGAATCGTGGAGCTTGAGGTCAGTAAAAAATTTGATGTCTTGCTGAAATTCATAATGCTTTATGGGTTGAAAATTCTGATACAAGAGACAGACACTGGACAAATCCATGAGCACCTTGCATTATGTTTGAAACTTACATGCTTGAGTTTTTGGAGTTTTAAGTGGCCGGATTTAGGGTTTAGGGTTTCGGATATGATAAGAGAAACAAATACCAGAGAAATCCATGAACAATAGGATCAACAATAATCTCAATTCTTTACAGGCATGGGTCTGTTAAATGGGGATAGGCAGTGAGATAATGGGAGAAAGTGATATATATATGATTGCAGGATTATAGGGACAAGGGAACATTAATACGAGCACATGTGCCATTACCACTATCAAAGCAACTACTCCCTCTTCGGCAGCCTATTCTATGACTGTAAAATTTGTGGGGTCTTTTCTTTCATCCAGCAGCGCCTTGAATTTTGTTTGCCCTTCCTCTATTTCAATTTTTTTTCCGTTGTTTCCTTGACTTGTACATTTTGGATGCTTCTTTATCTTCACCTTTTTGGCAACTGTTCAAGAGTATAACCACAGGTTTGTTCAGCAAGTAATTGCCTTATTTTTCCAAATCATTTGAACATAAGTCTCCTTTTGAGAATCTCAATGCTCTGATTGGCTGTCAGGTCACAAGTTACAACCGATGCTTCAGACTCAATTTCATTAGCAACCTACTAGGTATAGCACACAAGGTACCCAGCCTGGCCTCTCGTTTGCTCAATGATTCTGTAACCCTTTGCTTTTAGATGAAGATTTCATGACTGCTCTCTGTAGATGAAAAGACAGCATCTCAATTCTCACAAGGATGGTTATTCTCACAAATGACTCAAGCACACAGGTTACTGTGAATAGTCTCAGTGTACATACACCTCAACTACTCACAGTGACTTCTGCATTCTCACCTAGTCCAATTTGTGTTTAGATCATGCTGAGAGATGTAATTGTTGGACCTTTTTCTTTCTTGCAACAAGCCATGTTGTGGCAAGATGAATTGCAAAATGGCCCATTCATCTTTCTTTGAGGGTCATAAGCTTATGATGCCTTGGTGTAACCTCTAGTTTCAACTACTTATATATTTGTAAAAGATGTAAACAAAATGTGATATTTTGTCACCATGTTAGATTTAAAGCACTTGGGCTTCATGTTGCTTTTCTGTACTTGAAAATCAACTATTTTTCTCATGGTTTCATGTGGTTTCAAAGTAGTTCATTACTTATATTGATCTCAAATATAGTATAATATAATTTGAATTAATATAAGTATCATGGACATGAAAGGGCACATGTTAATTTGCATTCTCATATCCATGTTCATGGAGGAAAATAAAGAGATAGTTATGCTTGAAGGTAAGTGACAAGGTAGATATGAATTGTCTTTGGAATTGTCTCAAGAATCTACATATGGATAACCATACAAGAAATTTGGAAAACTTGCCCATATATATTAGTTCCTTGTTTTCTCTTGTCATTGCAACAAATGTATGAAATTTTGTTGACATGGGTGAAATGATGAATAATTTTTTTTTAATTGTAACCTTTTCTATAGAATGAAATTAATTTAAAGTTTTTGATAAGTTTATTAGTTATTATGTTTGACATTTGTGAATGGATACCTAACAGGGGAGCTATCCAGTATGGGGCTGACTATGTTAGACCTCATTGCCTTCTTATCTATGCATTAGTTACCTACCTATTTACCTAAGGGCTACCTATCTACCCATGGGCTTATTAGGGGCTACCTAGAGAGCTATTTAAAAATTTCTGAGGGGGTTATTTAGGTAATACCTAGGGATTTCCTAAGTTTAGGGGCTACCTAGGGGCTATTTACAAGATTACCTACAAATTTTCTATGTTAGGGGATACTTATGGGGTTACATAAGAAGCTATTTAAAGGTTACCCAAAGGGCTATTTAAGGGCTACCTTGGGGGTTATTTAAAAGAATACCTAATGACTTCTTACAAGGTTACATAGGGGGGCTATTCAAAGGTTACCTAGTAGGTTATTTAGGGGGATATTGCCTAGGGATTACCTAAGGGCTGCTTTGGTTAGGGGATACCTAGGGACCATTTAAGGGGTTTACATAAGGCTTACCTAGGATACTATTTAGGAACTTCTTAAGTTAGGAGATGCTTAAGGGGTTTTTTTGGGGCTATTTTGGGTCTACCTAGGTTACATAGGGCCTACCTAAATGTATGTAAGGGCTACCACAATTCTAATTCTAATTCATAATCCAAACCCCTAATCCCCACTCCTAAACCAAAACCAAAAACATAATCCAAAATTTGAATCTTCAATCTTGTGCAAAAGGATAATCCATAGTCTTTGCTTTAAACCCATAAGCCTTGTCTTATCAATGGGGACCTATATAAGTGCAAATGCTTCCCACTTACTTTTTCTTTTTTATTTCTCACTTGTGGAAGGATTTTTTCACTTGGAAATCATAGCTTCGTCTTTGAGCTATGGGTTTAGCTTTACATGAAATAATTATAGCTCTTCATCCTCAAATGATGATGAGATGATGCAGGAAATGTTTATAAACATGGATAAATAGAAACAATTTACTTTTGCAATTACAGTTGTTGTTGCCAATTCATTTCACATGTTCAATGCCAATGAATTGGAAGAAGGTGGTCAATCAATGTATTCAAGCATGGGAGTTCAAGATGTGTTAACTACTATGTGAGTAATGTTAGCATTGTTCAAGACTTTGACCAATTTCACTTTGGTTGAATTTAACAAGTTGGCATTACTAGTGGTTCCTACCATTGCACGCCATGCACAATCTATAGGTGAACACCACATTCAAGTTTTGAATTAAAGTTTTGGTTTTAGGGTTTGCATTCTAAGATTTGAATTTAGGGATATGGGTCTAGGGATTTAAATTAAGGTTTTTGTGTCAAGGGTTAAAATTAACATTAAGATTAGCATTAGGATGAAGATTCTAATTTTAGGGGTTAGGTTTTAAGTTAAGATTAAGGTTTTAGTTTTAGGGGTTTGAATTCAAATTTGTAGTTTGCCATAAGTGACATGGTGTTCTTGTTGCATAAACATCAAGTTGCAACATGTAGTATAGTTTGCAAAGTTCTAAGAAAATATTTATTTAATGGGGTAAAAATTGTAGATAATGTATACAAGGTGGAAATGTGTGGACTGGTGCTTCCAAATGCACCTTTGCTATTCCCAAATTTGAAGGATGTGCTTGCACAACTATTGCTAAAGCAAGTGCAATGTCAATCCACATTATGGGAAAATGCAATGATGTGGAAAACTACTTAGGTACTTGTTCTTTTACAATTATAGTTTTTAGTCCAAATATTCATGAACATTCTAGGACATATTCTGTACTTTGCGTGCTAATGGAAAGTTTGTAAGTTGTTCACCTCTCCTTGTTTTATAATGCTTTAGTGTTATGAAAATGCTTGTTTGCTTTAGGAATAACATTTCTTGGTTTTCAATTCCATGTGAATGTTATTTTTCTTTGCAAGTAGCATTATCTTGGTTTTCAATCCTGTGGGAATTTTTTTGTTTTGCAAGTAGCATTTGCAACTATTAAAATTTGCATGGACAACCTAGAAGCAACTAACAACAAACTTGCATCAAAATGGACATTTGTAAGGGATTCTTGAGAATTCTTTAAGGTTTCATAGAGGACATCACCCAACTATAATCATAAAGGATATGCAAGATAGTGATCACATTTGGATCTTAAATCAATCTCTTAGTATGTACAATATTTTTACAAAAAATATTTCCAATTATCAAAAAGTTTCAAGAGAACAAGTTTAATAGTTCATGTTTGGGCATGAGCACACTAAACCCCCAAAAAATATTGTCACAAATATAATATTTTCACTTTTTTTTTTGGGGTAATGTATGGAGATCATATATTGGATTATTTTGCTTGGTTTAAATATATTTGATTAGACTTA